>Ga0123354_10002696_pt1 | contig 23789 bp, 12 predicted proteins | sample TergutLab28metaG_2_FD_97872 | JGI IMG/M metagenome (GOLD analysis project Ga0123354, IMG submission 97872) | Labiotermes labralis P4 segment gut microbial communities from Petit-Saut dam, French Guiana - Lab288 P4 | ecosystem: Host-associated > Arthropoda: Insects > Digestive system > Gut ... | reverse complement strand
TAACTGGTTTGCAGCTAGTCAAGAAATTCCCCACATTTCACGGAACCCGAAGGTTCATTACCGCACTCACAAGCGTCCGCCACCTGTCTCTATCCTGGACCAGCCCAATCCAGTCCACATACCAACATCCCACCTCCTGGAGATCCATCCTAATATTATCCACCCATCTACGCCTAGGTCTCCCCAGTGGTATCTTTCCCTCCGGTTTCCCCACCAAGACCCTATACACCCCCTTCTCCTCACCCATACGCGCCACATGCCTAGCCTGTCAGTAGACTAGAAAATAAATAAATAAGTAAATAAATAAATGGGGATGCGTTAGGACATGTAGCGGGCTTGTAGTGAATGAGAAATTCTTGCAGCATGTTGATCAGGAAAAAATTAAGGGAAGGATAATTGGGTCCGAGGCATGCGTGGGGCAGTAATATAATAATGAGTGTTAAGTGAATACTAACTGTATGATAGTGTGGTGTTGAAGGGACCAGTGCGGAATATTTTAAAGGCAGTAGTGATAATGTGTTTGGATTAAGGAAGGGATTTTCTTGACCGGTTGAGCCCTAGCAACTTAACAAAGAGTAAATGCTTAGACGTGTTCAGAGTAAGGTCTGATGAATTTTGTGTGGTGCGGGCAACTTCGGAAAAAAAATTATGTGTATAGTTTTACATGTGTGTTTCTCTGTACGTCGTAAGCAGTAAAAGAGTACTGATAATAAAGGTAAAGGTAAAGTTCGCCCTAAAACAGGCCACGAAGGCCCAGAGGGGGAGTAGATGTATAGCTCTACTCTTTCTTTAACCTCGGCGGTAGATGGGGTGGGTGGTCAACGCCACACCCGGCCGCTTTATCTCCTGGGAGAGGGACCCGGTAGCCATTGTATAGGAGGCTAGGTGGGCCCCAGGGTCGGTCTGGACAGGTAAAACAATTTTGTAGAAACAAAATTCAGTTCATAGCCCATGTTAGGGTGTCGCATCACATTTTTGCATAATGAATTAGTAACTGGATGTATGTCTCTGTGAATTAAGAACTCATAAGTTTTTCAAAATTGCTTCGGTGTTCTATCTCAGACTTGTCAGGGAAAGGGTTAAAAGACGTTTTCTCATTTCAGATCTTTCCGTGGGAAACATAACACTGTGTCTCGAGCAACTTTACGGCCGTGAGCTACGGGTTGAGCGCGCCAGTTTCAAGCTATGTCCGATTCACGAATTCCTTTTTCATACCAATTCGAAAGCTTGCAGGCTACTTTCTGAGTATTATAAGTATTTTAACCCCAAAAGTGTCTTTTCTGGAGCCGGGAAAGCTTAGTGGATACAGTTACTAGGCTACGGGCTGGACGAAGGCGGGTTCGAATCTTGGTAGGTGCAGGAGACTACTCCAAAACATGCGGACGGGTCCTCTGGCCCACCTAGCCTCATGTTGAGTGGGTAACTGAGGTTTTTACCCAGGAATAAAGCGGCTAGGTGTGAAGTTGACCTCCAACTTCAATCTCGGTCGGAAGTTAAGAATGAGTGGAGCCTTAGCTTCCTTACCCTGCATGCCTTTATTGCGCGGACAGAGATAACTTTGCCCTTACGTCTTAAATTGCCGTTTCTTAAAGAGTAAAGAAAGGGAATATAGTGACTAAGTGTGCCCCACTGGACTTAACCATGAAAATGTTCATTCTTAATTTATTTCTTATTGCGGGGCGTAATATAAGGGGCAAAGTGCTGTTCAGTTGTACTCCTTACCCAATATTGTTCGGGTGATATAATCGAGAAGAATGAGATGGGCGGGGCATATTGCACGTATGGGGAAGAGGAGAGGCGTATACACGGTTTTGGTGGGGAAATCTGAGGGTAAGTGACCACTTGGGAGACCCAGACCTAGATGGGAAGGTAATAAGATGGATCTTCAGGAAGTGGGATGTGGGGGTATGCAATGGATCGAGCTGGCTCAAGATAGGGACAGTTGGCGGGCACATGTGAATGCGGTAATGAAGCTCCGGGTTCCATAAAATGCAGGTAATTTCTTGACTAACTGAGGACCGGTTAGCTTCTCGAGTAGGACTCTGCTCCATGGAGTATGGAGTACGTGCTGTTCAGTATATTTCTGTCGTCAGAATGAATGCAGAATTGCAAGTAACGTATTTTAACATGTTTTACTTCCGCTCTTGTGATCTGAGGTTTTGACCATGGTGACTACGCAGGTAGTCTGTCCTTTGCGATGTGACGCTATGTAGTTTGGTAGATGAGTACCGACATTTTGGAGGAATTTTTGCCTCCGTCTTTAAAGAGAAGACGGGGGCACGATGTTTTTCCGAAACATTGGTATTTGTGTAGCCGACTGTACGGTGTCACATTCCATAAGTCATGAATCGTCTTTCCTGCCATGTTACTGCCATGTGTCAGATAGCGCACAGTGTAGCTTAATGCAGACCGAACTAGTTTCTAATTAATTAGCCTTCCTTATATCGTAGTAGCCAACCCCAGCGGCCGCGCGGTCTAGGGCTCGCTTATTGGGATTGCGGGTTCGAATCTCGCCGGGGGCATGAATGTCTGTTTCTTGTAAGTGTTGTGTGTTGTCAGGTATAGGTCTGTGCATCGGGCTGATCACTCGTTCAGAGGTCTCCTACCGAGTGCGGTGTGTCTGAGTGTGATCGTGAAGCCTCGATAATGAGGAGGCCTTGGTCCATGCGAGTTGTCGTGCCATGGGGGGAAAAAATATCGTAGTAAATTTTACTGTCGAAATTCAAAATGGATGCAAAAGTCTGGTCCTGATTTCCGGCATTTCATGTCACTTTCAAAAGTAGGCAAGTTGCGTCATTAATTAACGTTCTTTGATTTCTTGTGACGTTAGATGTAATCGTAGAATGATCACACGTCTCAAGTTAGTTGATAGGAAGCATGCTTGTCGTGGCACATACCGCAGTATTACAGCCCCCAACTGCCTGCTGTAAGAAATGAGCTGATCCTTCTGATCTGACTGCGGTGGTTTCAAAAGCACCGGGACGCATTCATAACTCATACACTGTCGGTAAAATGAATCGCTAATTCAGCAGCTGGAGACGATTCTGAAAGCTCCTGATCACATCGTACGTATGTGAAGGAAAGAACCGCCCTGTCCTACTGGTCTGTAGATATACTACCCCCCCCCCCTCTCCTCTCCTCTCTTATTTTTGTGGTTTATTTAACGATGCTGTCAGTAACTCGGACTGCATATCGTCGGATGACCGGGTGATGGGAAATAATGACCTGGAAAGGATGTGGAAGGAAGCTGCCGTGGACTAATGTAAGAAACTGTCCCGGTCTTTGTCTGGAGGGACTGAGAAGATATAAGATAATGTTCAATGTGTGTAGTCAGTATCTTTCCCGATTTTGAACCAGATCCCTCCCGAGTACCAGTCAGAAGCGCTGCCCGTTTAGCCATGTGTGGGATACGGTGGTCACTGACCAGTGTCGCTCAGTATTTGGCCTCAGCGAGCAGTTACAGTTTCACAACTGATGTAGTTTTAGTTTCATCTTATCGATTTTGCAGTTCATTTTGAATGCTGCTAATTTACTGCACCGTCTGATCACGGAAACCCTCGATGGCCATGTGTGTACACGAGACCTTGATGCTGCTTGTAGTGTTGTTTGAGAGTGAAACGTGGTGCCTCACATTAACGGGATATTGAACGTATTCGAGAAGAGGGTGCTGAGAATACTTAACTTGTTAGTCTTGAAAGAGAGAAAAAGGTAAAGTGATCCCGTTACAGGCCCGGTGTGGCCCAGAGGGTGGGTAGAGGTATAGCTCTACTCTTCCATGACCGCTGCCCTAGAAGGGGGTGAGTGGTCAGCAGCACGCCCCGACCGCGCTTTACCCCCGGGAAAGACCCGGCACCCATTTTACAGGAGGCTGGGTGAGCCCCAGGGCCGGTCTGGACGGGCGGAAAATCTCGTCCCCACTGGGATTCGATCCCGGACCTTCCAGCCCGTAGTCAGTCGCTATACCGACTGAGCTACCCGGCCCACCTTGAAAGAGAGAAGGGTGAAGAAAATTGCATGCACGTAATATGATGCAGCTCACTTACCTTACCAGGTAATATTTCAGTGATAAAATCTAGGGACCTGCGATGGTAAGGTATGTAGTACGCAGGGGAAAAATGCGTACAAAATTTTCATTGGAAAACGTGCTGTGGAAATGAGTGGATAGTATTAAATTTAACGTTTTATAAATAGTTACTTGATTGCGGACTTGATCATGCTGGTTGAAGATAGTTACTGTTGGTTAGACTATGTGAATGTGGCGATGAACCTTCGGGGTTTATAAAAATGCGTCTAATGTCTTCTCAATATGTGTGGCTGTTGGTTTCTCGAGGACTATTTTCCTTGAATTGACTGAGCTGTTTACTTATTTGTTTCGTTAAGATCATAACGTTGTTAGGCGCGTTCGTCCAAGTTGCGACAAGCGATTTATTAGCTTCGTCATGTCTGTCTGCCCGTTCGCATGGAGCAACTCGGCTCCCACTGGATGGATTTTCATGAAATTTGACGTTTTAGTCTTTTTCGAAAGTCTGTCGAGAAAATTCAAGTTTCATTAAAATCTGACAAGCAAAACGGGTACTTTGCGTGAAGACCTGTGTACATTTATGACATCTCGCCCAGTTCTTCTTAGTATTAGAAATGTTTCGGATAAAAGTTGTAGAAAAATTTAAAACGCCCACTTTATGCTCAGTAACGTTTTTCCGAAAATCGTGTTTTTTTTTCGGATAATGTGGACAATTATGATAGAGCCAGACAGGCCACAGGGCGCATGCGCATTGCGTGCTGTGTAACTAAGGCTGCAGACACGCTCAGACCGTAATAGTTATTGATTTTTCACGACAACAGTGGTTACGCGAACGCGCATCGCTGTTGCTATGTACGTGCGTTGCCTTTCATGTATCATCTCATTAGCTCAGAAGGTGAGCCTAGTTGCCACTGACTATTTTCGTTTTGTATTCACGTAAGGACACTTAGTTTGTATCATTGGACCATAACATTTGTCACATTTTCGCACTATGTGAGTCAACTGCGATTCTCTTTTTTCCCGCTATATACGTGCCTTATAATTTGGCAATATCCGGAGCAATATCCGGAAAAAAGGCCGTGGGAAGACCTGGACTACAATACTTAAAACAATTGACCAGAAACACAGGAGCTGACAGTTATACAACAATGAAAAGAATGGCTTGCAACAATTCCAGTTGGAAGCTGCCAACGAATCAAAAGACTGAAGGATAAGAAGAAGATAATTCGGCGGATTTCTGGAAAATTAAACTATCTCTTGTATTGACGTTCGTTGTCTGAGAAGTTATTCTGTGCGGTTTAGTATGTTTGTGTCAACTTTTCGGACCAGCTGGCTTCCATCTTTAGGGAAATTCACTGAAACTACACAAAAACCGGGAGACTGCTAGGAGAGCTTCATGTCTCCCCTGCGTTTCTTTAGCTTTAGTAAATGGGTCTCCAATCCGCGGCCCGCCAGGTTGTATTATGCGTCTCGCGGCCACATTTTTAAATTATATATATACCATAAAATTACACGAGATTTTAAGCGGTGACGTGTACCATTTAATGTTATTTTTCGTCTTGTGGCCTCGAACCGGCCCACAATAGCTGTTGTGAGGCCCTCAGCCATAAAAAGTTTGGACTGACATAGTTTTTAGTTAAAAATGTGCAGTGCTCTTTTTGGGCGCGTTAGCAAAATTGCGAAAAGCGAGTATTAGCTGCCCATATTTCTGTCTGTCCGTCCGTCCGTCCGTCCGCATGGAATAACTCGGCTTCCTCTGGACGAATTTTTATGAAATTTGATATTTGATTGTTTTCGAAAAGTTATGGAGAAGGTTATAGTTTCATTAAAATCTGACAAGAATAACGGGCACTTTACATGGAGATCAATATACGTTTGTGATCGTCACTCTCTCTGTCTCTCTCTTATTTCTTCTTAGAATGAGAAGTGTTTCACACAAAACCTATAGAGAAAATCAAAACACACATTTTATGTTCAATAACTTTTTTTGTTCCGAAAATCGTGTGTGTGTGTGTGTTTGTGTGAGACAATGTGGAAAAATACAGTCGAGCCGGACAGGCTACAGATGTCAATATGTTGCCAGCGCATTGCATGCTGGACGCGCCTCAGTGTTACGTTTATACGTACATACATTGCTGTCTTGCTGCTATTTTTATTGCCACATGAATGAGCCAGTTTTATAGTAAAAGCAGACACGGGGTAGATGTGTTAGTAATAATTGTACTGTACTGTACAATGGGAGGTAGAGTGCCTGTCCTGGCAAAACCCATTACACATCTTACCGGTCCCTAAATCGGTAAACATGAGAACCTTTGGCCTGGTCCTCTACAGGGGAGAGAGGAAAGGGGAAGGGAGATTGTCGGATGTGGTCTGAAATGCTGAATGTCATACGTGACGTGGTAACAAAGAATGGTTAAGTATGTTTGGTGTTCAAATTACCGCCCACCCTACCCGTTGTATGAAATCTCGCAGTAATAGTCACTTGGTTTGTTCCACTTTGACGTCACGATCCCTGAACGTGTTCTGGGAAGAATGGTAAACAGGCGTGTGTATTAGGTGACATTTTTATTGCATAGGCCCGCCACAGCATGGTAAGTACAAGACCTTATATTTTTCTTCCCGTGTTTTACTGGAAATAACAATGAAGCCAATCGCGCTAGATTACGAACAGGAAATAATGCTAAAAGCAGTTTATACGAATGAACACTGAATCGTGTAATGAGCCGTCAGGAACTTGAATATCAAGTAGCTTTATCTTCTTTCTCATTAAGGTCATTGTGGTTGATTCAGCATTGCCTTTACTACTGTTCATGTGCCAATAAATGTATATGTATCTGTGGAGATAATTGCCAGTGGGAAATGTGTTAAGTAGTGTACAGCGTTGTGTTACACGACTTGGTGCGTCTGCATTTTGAAATGTTGGAACAAGTTAGGTAATTAGGAAATATGAAGAAACGCGTGTTAAAATAATTTAATTTCCTCAACTTAAATACCACAACGTAAAAAGTAATTAATTTTACAGGTGTATATCAGTACGAACATGGCAACTTACAGTTCGAGAGCCATGATGTTCAGTCGTTATGGTGACTAGGCTGAAGATTGAGAGATCGCGGTTCGTTTCCCGACGGGGGTAACAGAATTTTTGTTCTCCGAAACGTTCATACCGTCTCGGAGGCAAAGCGGTGGGAGCGTGATATTGGCGACTCAGTTCCGTCTAGTGTGGACATCAGGAACGAGTGTGACTGTACGATTTCGTGGTGTGCACTGGGGCATAGATGCCTTTACGTTACGAAATTCCCCAAACTAAAGTATATTGGAGCAAATTGCTGAGTACATGTAGAAGAGAAAATAACGGAAGGACGAAGGAAGTAAGTTACTGACTGGGTCGTAGTGTGTACGTGATGTAGAGTTTCATTGTCAGGTTGATGACGGTAAAGAGGATGAGATGTGTGGGGCATGTAGCATAGATGTGGGAGATGAAAAATTATGGAAGATTTAGTCCAAAAGTCTGGAGGGAATACTTGGGACACCTGAAGGATTGTACAAAAATAAGTTTTAATGAAGCACGATGCGGGAGGTTGTGTTTCGATTTCTTATGTCAAATTTTTGTTGCATACTCTTGTTACTAAAAATGTGTAAACTCGTCGAGCAGTTACAAAGAATTACAATGGGAACTACATGACCTCCTCTGCTTGCGTTTGTAGCGTGTAAGGTACGCAGTAACGAAATCTATTTTTTAAGGGTAAGATTATTTCTTGAAAAGGATAGAATAAATATAATCATTGCGTAGTACATAATACGTTTATTGTTTCCAAGAAATCCCGACCTGCATTTATGTTGGTCGTCATATTCTAGATCCAGTCAGTTTACAGCGGTAACTTGCAATACTTGATGGAGCGGTATACGTGAACCCCCTCCGAACGCGGCTGCAGTCAGTCCTTCGCTAATTACGCACTCCAGCAGTCAGCCAGTGGGTTCATGCACTCCCACCCGTGGCTCGCTGTAATGACAACGGAATTTCACACCGGATTTAATTAATTTATTGCATATTCATCTTGTTTGTGACGTGGTACATTATGTTGGGTGTCCGACAACTCATTAATTACAATCATTACCAGTTACCACACAACATTTAATCGCACGCCACTTTGACCTTAGATCACTTGTTTCGCTTAGACCTTAGTCAAATAATCTGAAGTGCAGTGCCGGTACGAAATATTTTGTGTTATGAGAACTGAGCGTGTCGTGACGGTACTATAGAGTTTACTGTCTTGCGGGATCTGACAGCTTTTTAAGTGTGCTGTTTAATGACGCCGCCAATTGCTACGATTATGTAGCGTTGGTAACAGATGAGTCATTGAGTGGAATGATACCGACAGGTGAAAGCCGAAGTACACGAGGAAATTACCTGTCGCAGTGCCACTTTGTTTATCACAAATCCTACGTGCACTGGTTTGGGATTGAACCCGAGCTTCTCCGGCCTACGATGGTGCGCTGTGTATTCTGGAACCAAGAAATCGCATATCAGCAAATCATACAGACAGAAGTTGCACATATAAGTCAAATAGCCGGCCTACCGCCGCGTTCAATAATCATGTTATTAGAAATGAGTTTAAAAATGTAATTCACAAAAGGAGATCCATATTTTTAACTTTTCAAAAGTGTTGGAGTCCTGCATTCGTAACCATTCACGAATAGCAATTTTCATTTCCTCATTCTTGTGGAATCAACGACCTTCCAAATGTTGCTTCAGCCCCCAGACAAATGATTGGTCGCGAGGCTTGATTCTTTAGCAGGACGTTGCAACCCCACACAAAGCACGTCGGACACAAGAGTGGTTGCAGTCATTTCACTGCTACGTATGGACATTTCCACTCTCGTGTTTGGACAGCTGAAACAACACTTCTGAGGTCGCCGATTCCGCAAGACGGGGAAGTGAAAATGGTTATTCGTGAATGGTTCTTTATGGTTCTGCAGCCCGATTTGTGCCTCGACTTATTTTTTAAGCTCTCGCCATTATGGAACAACTCTGTCATTGTGCTTGGGTATTATGTTGCAAAATGACGATACTTCGGTAGGATAAATGAGACACATTGAACATTGTAGTGACTGTTAATTGCAGTTTTGTGACGTAGGAAACTTAAATTACGTGATGACTATTGTCCGAAGGTTGGTATTGGGAAATTTATTTGTAAATGTGTGAATTGACTGGTGATGAACTCTCAGGTTTCATGGTGGGAAATAACTACCAACAGTTGGTAATAGTTTCTCATCAAATATTATAGACCTGAGCCCTTCTTTAGAAACTGATGATTGCTCTGCAAATATCCCACTTTTTCTGGAACTTAATCCTCCATAATCGTCTTCACAATATGCCGCCTCTGGGCTCCATCCTGAGTTAGACGACCCGTGTGCATATTGCCACACCTTCTTGCTTGAAGATAAAAGCAGTATTATTTTTGTTCCTATTCCTACGTCTCCGAAATGGTTGCTCTCTTTCTGGAGTTTCGATCAAACTTTTCTGTGAAAAGAAATTTCTGTCCCATGTTACTGTAAACTGAGTTTATTATGTGAAGTACCTTATGTCGCATTACGAAACATTACACCCGCCATTGAATTAAATGTGTATCCCACAGTCAGTGGTAACGGGCGTCCGTAGATTGCTGCACTATGGATCTAATTAAATGAAGAATTTAGAATGTCGTACCACGGAACAAGGCACGTTACAAAGCTGGGCAGGTTCATTCCAACGTTTTTCTGTTGTGATCGATCAGTATGGCACAGTGGTTACCGTGGCCCCGCCAGAAGCACCTCTTTTAGGCATGGTTTTCGACGTGTTCTAAGCAGCTCATTCTTTTCGACTCGGTAAGTTTTTATCAGAGTCATCGTCGGTAATCTGCTGGTATTCAGTAAACCCACGGGCGCAGATTGTTCCCATTTATCCGTCCATCCCTTTTTACGGCTTTGTTTCTTTCCGACACTTCCTCCTCTTCTTTCTGTTGGCAGTAGGATCAGTGGAAAATATAAGGCCATTTTCTCTTTTCATAACTTTCTAATTATTTTTATCCACCGTTTATTTTTTATTTTTTCCATGTTCATTGGCGCATCTTTATACCGGAGAAGATGGCCACCAGGTGTTGCGGGTGGCTGAGAAAATTCTGGGAGTTTTTCATGGAAGTGAGATTAAACTGTACCGTACGAATTCTTGCTTAGAACCTCGTACTGTGAAGAATTTTTTCTTATGCCTTATACAACGTTAAACGGATGTGACAATTGGAATTTGGAATGTCAGGGGTCTCTGTTCAGTTTTGTTTATTTTTGTATGTACCTTCGATTCTGCCATTGCAAGAAGAACATATATTTACGGTGTTTAAAGACAGATTTCTAAGCGAAATATTTGCACCTAAGACTGAGAAGAAATAATGTTGAAGAAATTTCCATAATAAAGTCTCTACACCCTTCACTATAGATTAATCTTCATTTTGTGGTCTGTCTTACGACAGGTCCGTAGCTTTTTCCAAAGCGAGTTCTCCACAGAGTGCGAGCTAGTGTTTCCTCTTTCAGTTTACAGTGCCCTAATTTTTTCCTTGAGGTCCTACAGTAGCTACTTACGTCTTCTTCCTCGTCTTCTCATAATGTCTATATTTCTCTCTATCTTCGCTGCAATAACGTGCTTTAGGTGGCAGTTCCTACGCAACATCTGACCAGTCCAGGTAGCTTTCCTTTCTTGTTGTTGTAGGATATTCCTGTCCTTGAATTTATGTAATACTTCATTTCTTACACGATTGGTCCAACTAATCTTCTCCATCCTCCTACAGCACCACATTTCAAAACTTTACAGGTATTTCTGATCTTCAGCAGCATACAAAGCTATGCTCCAAATATAGTACTTGACTAGTTTCTTCCTTAAATGTAATCGTTGTTATTAGAGTGATGAAGTTAAGGAGGGTGAGCTGGTGGTGTTGGTGGCACCAATAGGAGATATGAAAAACTTACCTACTCTTTAACTTAGAAAACCTCAAGATGAGGTCCCACTTTGAGCACCTAGAGGTAAATGGAAACGCAGTAATGAAATACGATTTACAGGCAGATGTTGGGGGTGTGTGGCTTGGATTCATCTTTTATCACCACCTATTAATCAGCGTCACCAGATGTTCGTAAACAGTCAGCGGATTTTACACTTTAATGCCTCTCAACATTTCGGAAGCTTTATTAAGGTATCATTGATGTATCAGTTCGCGGTGTCTGTTTTCGAGGAATTCACTTACTTAGTGTTCGTTATTTACCTTGCTAGTCTAGCTGGAAGTGGGTTAGTCTTGGTATGCGCAATGTCTGGAATAGGGGGCTACCGTGACTAGCTGTGAGAACTTGCTTCTCTGTTTGTGCTTCTGAGTTTTACAAATATTTGTCTACTTACATTCATATGTGCTTGTATTTAGTGTAGGTATCGTGTGTTCCTTATCAACAAATATACAAGAGAGAACCAAAAGAACTAATGTAATAACAAACTATTGAAGAATTTCTACGCTACAAGGGTCTTGGAAGGACTTGCTGATTATTAATTTATATGACGACGCTCCTACAATTGCTTAAGTTTTTTTTTTTTTTTTGCGTCCAGTTGCAGAGTGACGGAATATATTTAGTGGACGAATGCCTCTACAAATTATGTCGCTCCTGATTATGTAATTTACTTGCTTCGTACTGAGAAAACACCTGTAGAGACCTAGGGTCTCTGTGATGTTGTGTAACCTGCTAGAAGTTTTATTACGGAAGGATGTTGTTATGTTCTGCCTAGAACCCCGTCTGGAGCTCCCTCACATGCCAATTGTCCGCTTCTGTTTTTTTTTCAAGTGAGGATCCCCGTCGTGTTGTAAATGATCAATATATATATATATATATATATATATATATGGTGTAAAATTATTAAATTATATAGTCTACACAACTGTCAATATATTAGAAGTATTAGTTGTATTTCCAGCTACATGTTTCGGCTTGTATACAGAGCATAGAAAACTTAAACGAATACCGTTTAAATGCCATTGCCACCACGGCGAATCTACATTGACCACACAAAGAACACCTCACCCTCAAAAAGGTGATATCAACAGCATCTTTCAACCAACACGCAAAGCGATTATATTATGTTTTATACTCAATATGTAAAATATCATATCTGAATTTTATCTTAATAATATATTTTGTATAGAATTACCACGAATATTTTAACTACTATTTATAATACGAGATCTCGTAACTTTCAAAGTACCAACAATTGTACATATAAACCACTCTGAAGACTAGCCTGAAGATGGCTCTGTATACGAGCCGAAACAGGTGGCTAGAAATACAACTAATACTTCTAGTAAATTGAGAGTTGTGTATAACTATATAATTTTATAATTTTGCACTACATATATTGACCGCTTCTGTTTATTCAGTATGAGACAATTGTTCACACATATGTGATTATAGTTTCCTGTTCCTTAATATTGGGTGAAGAGCACAAAGTATTAAGCTTCACACTTTATAATTTTCTTCGGTTAGAAGTGAAGTATACTTAATAATATATAGTAAACCCACGAATGCATTTTGGTAAAGGTATATTTTATTACAAACTGCATATTATATATGCAGTTTGTAATAAAATACATTTGACCAAAGTGCGTTCGTTGGCTTACTGTATATTATAGTTTAATGCACGGGTGTGGGACATATGAAATTAGTACTTAACTAAGTTAGATAAATTTGTTTTATTTCTCTCATACGGAAATAGGAAAGTGTAATTGAATAACTTAGTAAAAATGTTTTCATGGCTTTCACAGCCAAAACAATGAAACGGACTTAGTAAAAAAAAATTGTTATAAGTGGGGTTTTAAGTTGTATCTCAGAAGTATGAATTTGTTATTAAAAATACAGGCAACCCCTTGGTACTTCGCCACCCTTACGTAGCGCCCATGAATGTCTGTGAACAAAAGCGAGTTATCCACAGTGTGCGATATAGTGCTTCCTCGTTCTCTCTCTTCTCGTGTACGGTCATCCAGTAGCTGCTTGCATCCTCTGTCTCACCTTTCCATCACTTTTGTCCTTCTTTCTTTTTTTAAATAAAGTGTTTTAGAGGTTTCCACGCAAGATGTGTCCAATCCAGTTAGCCTTCCATCGTTGTATTATATGTAGGGTATTCCTTTCCTGTTTGACTTTATGTAATACCTCTTCATTTTTCACATGATTGGTCCAAGTGATTATCTCCATTCTTCTCCAGCACCACATTTCAAATCTTTCAAGGTATTCATGTTCTACTTCTTGAAGTGTATCCTTGATACACCGCCACAAACTGCGGTGAACAAATAGTGGCGCATTATCGGGGTTTGTATTTAACCCTTACCCTGCTAACGTGGATAAAATGGTGAGCTCCTAATAATGCCAGCAAATGTCAGATGGGATTTAATTCGGCGTTTAAAAGTTTAAAATCCATTTCCTACCTTTCAATAAAGACTCTTCTATGCCATTACAAAATCCAGGAAGTTAATGCTGTCTAGTGAAACAATCGCTGTTTGCGAGTTTTTTGGGTTTTCGCAGCAGTGTGGATGGTTTGATCCGTTCTTCTGGGATGTGACGCATGGGACATGGCGTTGCGTCACATCCCAAAAGGACGGATACATAGGCGCTGTTTCTGCAGGGAGTCACATGATGCAGAACTGGACGGCTTTCGAAGTGAAGCTTGTTAATGGTACATAAAGTAACCGTTGTGTTTTAAAGGGTTACATAAACTTTGCAAGGTCTGCGTCCACATAATCTACTTGGCACCTTGTTCTGAAGTTCCTTTTATTCGAAAACTGAAGATAAGAACGTGTGGATAGGAATTATATTTCCGGGTCCTTCTCGCTCGTCGCTACGTATTAATTTTAGAAAGATAAGATAATCCTCGAATGTGATGAGAAACATTAGCCCAATGACTGCAGTAGAGCCAACTTCCGCAAAGTTTTGTATACTTTTACTGGCATAAACAGCTTTGTATAAACACTTTTAAAATTTCAAGTGATTGATAATGATCAATATATTAAGAATATTGTTTGCGTGTCATGAGAAGTCACTTGTCTTTTAAAACAAACTTTGTCAAAAATGCCGAATCTGCGTCAAGTTGTTTGCGATCCATTCTGATACCTTACTAACGCACTCCTTGGCTCTACGATCCTCTGAGAGCCTTGCCTCCTTAATTACAGACACCAATTCTTTTCTGTCCGCTGCTACCTGTAGCCATCTGTTAACCTTCATCTCCTGTAGATCTCTTCATCGTCTTCCAGCCTTCTCATTCTAGGTCTTTCTATGCTTCTTCCTTCCGGTTGACTCACATATTTTATTATCTACACTTTCATGATCCATTCTTACTAATGTCCTATCCATTTCAGTCTACATTTGTGGTAAGGCAGTGAACGTTTTGCCAGTGTACGTTTTAGTGCTGTTTATTAGTGTCATACTCTCAATCTGTTTGCCATTTGCTAGTATACGTGCTGACACAGGCGTGAGACTTAATGTTTTATGTGCAATGAAGGTTATATTAGATAAGGAACAATGCCAATCATAATAGTGGCATAATGAGTTAATATCATCATCATGTAGCTATCATTGATTTGGGCCCCTTGTTGACTCGTTCCAATCTCACATATCCGGAAGTCTCTGCAATGGTCTTTCCTGGTTTTTTTTCTGCCTTTTGGTGTGTAGTTTTTTTTATTAAGATTTAAATATGCAGTGTGGAATATTGGAGGGCTAGGAGAAAAGAAAGAATAATTAGACACAATTTTAAACGAAAGTAATGAGTTAATATTGCCACAAAACCTTGGGTAATCACGTATCTTTGGCAAGGAATGTCCTGCTGTACATTTCCATAAGTAGACCCTATTGTTGGCCATTATGTGACACATACAGATTCTTGTTTTAAATGAAACGGAAACAAAGTGTTGCGCTAGGAAAGAAGTGCCTGACATACGTGGTATCTCCACCAAAACGAATGGTCTTGGTGGGCTGTGCTAACAGACACAACGGTGAAGTCATAGAGCAGCGCATTATGTTCAGTGAATCGTTCCGTTTCTTGTCACATAACCTTTCGCCTTGGTTGGCATATAGCTTAATCACAACACACACACAAACACACACACATGTGTATATGTGTGTTTGTATGTATGTATATTTTTATATTGTGTGTGTGCGTGCGCGCTACCTGGGGGCGGGTCAACGGCAGGTCCGACGTGCGTTTTGCTGCTGCTCGCTCTTAATTGCTACGATGTCTTCATTCACACACACACACACACACGCACACACTGTATGCTTAATCCGCTGCGAGCTATCCAGCCTTATTAGTTGCAAGACATAGGAGGAGAGAACGATGAAAAGACTTTTTTTTTGTTGTCAAGACCCTCCTTCTTCTTCTTTAAAACTATCAACAAGAGTTTATTCCTCCTTTTCCGCTCTTAGTAAAGGTGTTGCTGCCAGTATGACGTTTAGTAGAAATGATGTGGTTATTAAGGTGCCGTCTTTGTTTCTTTTTTGTATGTAATTTTCAGGCTTTAATATTAAATACGGGGGCCTTCTGTCCGTGTTATGCACGTCAACGAATTGGCTTGTCTTGCTATTATATTTTGTTCTCTGAACGTTAACTCGGTGCACGGTGTTTTTTAAATATTATGCTAGCACATTTCCACAGTAGTGTCCAGGCTGTGTTGCTGAAGAGCCACGGACAGCAGTATTTAAGTGCGAAGGGTGGCGAGGCGTGCTTCTGTAATTGGGCTCAGACACCAAATTCGAAAGGAAAAATCGTTAATATGATTAACAGAAGTATAAATTTTTAGTCTAACACAACTTTATTGTATCAGCTAAATAACAAATTAACTAGTAAACGTCAGCACAACAAATATTTATTGGAGTACACAGGCCACATGTTTCGACCTGCTAACAGGTCATCGTCAGACCTCCAGCGGAATAAGTCTCAGGTGCTGTTTAGATATTGGGATCCCAATATTTTTACAGTTGTGAACGTACATAAAAACCGATACTGGATAAAATGTGAAACATATAATGTCTAGTTAAAACAATTAAAACAAGAGTAGGTATTTGACACTTTGGACCGCTTTTATCACTGGATTATGGTTGTTACTGTACTTTCACTTGGTGCGGTGGGACTTGTGTGGTACAGCCTCTTATGGCTGTCCGTGTTGTCCAGTGTATTTCAAACTGACGGTCAGGAGTGGCTACTTTATACTCTGTGTATTTCCAACCGGATAAGTTGTATCTCACAACTGTAAAAATATTGGGATCCCAATATCTAAACAGCACCTGAGACTTATTCCGCTAGAGGCCTGATTATGACCTGTTAACAGGTCGAAACGTGTAGCCTATATACTCCAATAAATTTTTGTTGTGCTGACATGTATTAGTAAATTTGTTATTTAGTTCGTTAGAGGACTTTGTGATGCCCTCTTTAAAATTTATTATATCAACAATTTAAGAAAACATAGCTGCATGTTTCGGCTTACTTGAAGCCATCTTCAGGATAGGACTTAAAAGATTTAAGTATGTAATTAACGACGCCTTGCAATGAGGAGATCTCGTTTACGTTTAGTAATTAATATAACATGTTAAATATAAAACACAAAATAACAAATAAAAGAGACACGTAAAATAGAACTTTAATATCTAATCACGACTTCTACAAAGCTGCCCAATACATACAATTCCTAGAACCGCATTTATCATATTTAAGTTCTATTTTACACGTCTTTACGTTATTTTATATTTTATATTATGTTATATTAATTGTTGAATGTAAACGAGATCGCGTCATTGTAAGGCGTTGCTAATTATATATTTAATTCTTGTAAGTCAAATACCGAAATGGCTTCAAGTAAACCGAAACATGTAGCTATGCTTGTATAATAAAGTTGTGTTAGACTAAAATTATACTTCTGTTAATCTTTGAAAAATACACAACGGGGATGTATAACCTAAAAAAAGTGTGTTAAGTTTATATCATAAGTGATGTGACTGAGGAATATGGTGCATATCTTTAAAAACACAAACCTTCCCTAATTTGCCTGAAAATGGTTGTCATGAACTGGGAGTGGTGCTACTGTTTTGACATATTTAACACTGTAGCTGCATTGTTAGGACGCATCAAATAGCAACAGTCTGTGGTCAGAGGGTAACGCTGAAATAAAGTTTATCCTGTACACCCCAAGAAGTCATATGAGGGAGTGACTGTATATCTCCACTCATTTTTAACCACAACACTTGATGGAGAGGATTCATCAGGCTCACATTAGGAACTGTTAAACATATACCGCCAACCACGAAAAATATTAGTCCCTTCAACACAAGCTACATGTTTCGGTCATTACTGACCATCCTCAGGCCTTAAACGCATGATATTTAAAACTCAGTATGATACCTCACAAATTGTGCTAGTCATGTAAGTTCATTAGCACTTGAAATGTAGGTAATCATATATTCCGTCTCTGGTTATATCTTCTTGTTTTTGTAAAAGTTGTTAAAAATTGTTAAAGACCGTAATGTAATTTGCGTACGTTGTTGCCAGATGTCTTTTGTGGGCAGTCGTAAATGCTTTTAAAAACAATAAGTGTTTTTGTGCTTGCAATAGATATTTTGTGTTAGTGTTTAGACCTAAAGTTATGTATACTATTTCTATATTTGTTTTTATTCTGAATTACTTACTTCCACGCCTCCCGCTCCCACCCCTTTACTTCTGTGGATTGTCCATCTGCGTGGCCGAAAGGTGTGAAAGGTAGTGAAATGTGCGCAAATTTGATATTGCAGGCCTAATATGTTCATATGACCCACAAGAATGTTTAGGAATGGTGGGAATTTTCAAGGGAAGGCGTGCGAATGCGGTGCATGGACCGCGTTCTGGGTGGCCGGCGATTGTAACTAGTGTCGTGGCGAGGAAGCAGCTCGATTAGCTGTACGGGACAACCGAAGAATTCGCAATCATGAAATTGCATCTGAAATGAACACTAGTGCGGTGCATGAATGACCTAAGGCCCATCCAAAGACGCTTTCTTCTCTTGAATCCGGAATCTGATTGTCATTGTTCCAGCTAGGGCGGCAAGAAGGGCAAATATTCGTCTAAGCGATATCTCTTGTGTTTGAAGCTGGAAGTTTTAAATTACACACATGATTTATCATTTTGGTGTGCATATTATGTGAAGAGTATGCCACCCGCACCATTCGATTGCCTAACCGAACCTAAAATCGTCAACCATAACTAAAACCCGAGACCACTGACAAATTTTGACGAAACACGATGGCAAGCCGTATCATTGTAAAACGCATGTAGAGGAAAAATCGTAGAATGGTAACATTAAGGTAGCGGCTACTTCAAGGACGCATTGGCTACGGTATTGAGGAGTGGGTTGGTGATTACATCCGGCACCATGTAGAGTTAAAACATGTACGCCGAAGCTTCGCCGATACCGGCGTCGCTGTTGGCTGCAGCTTTGACTGTGTGTTATGTATTAGGGCGATAGTGACGAGCGCTGTCATAGGAGAGTAATCTCTAAGTACTTGATCATTGTCAATACTTCTGCAAAGCAAATGTCGTGGGAAATAATCCCGGGAGTTTCGTGAAAAGAAAATCCCGCTTAACAGTGCACTTTTAAGAGAAGAATGCATAGGAAATTCCTGAATAATTTCGACAGGTTTGGCTCTAGACAAAAGTACAATACGAAACCAGGCGAAAGTAACAGACCGTGACGTTCAAGGGCCCCATTTGCAGTTCGTGAATTTCCTTTACACGACCTTGGATTCGGTGTCTGGTGTGCAATGAGTGCGTACAAAATCATGAGCCCTCTATTTTTGAGCGGAACAAATTTCGACTGTTTACAATGTATAACCAACAAATGCACATATTGTGCATTATTTGTTGGTTACATGTTGTAAATATCTAATAAATGCACGGTACATACAGTTTCAGAATTTCGACTGGTACGCTCATTTGGCTCATTTCTTGAAATTTGCGGAAGAAGAGAGAATGTAGAACAGTCTTATTTCCTTTGCGGATTTTAAAGGACAGTTTTCGCAAAAGAAACTTCCGATTAAAAAAAAAGAGCTTCGAGGTGTGTTGAGAATATTGTTCGAAGTTACGAAGCCTACTTAGAAGTTGGAGGTCGTGACCTCGAGACTGTTACGTGACATAAAGTAAGTTGAACTGCAGGCGGAGAACTGATTCTAAATTCCCGCCGGATGCAGGCTTCGTTTGCTTCCGCGACAGCTCTCATAGACTGGAAATTAAGCCCTTGTATCTGTATCACAAACATTCAGACTCCATAATTCTGTTGTTATTCCTTTACACTTTATCTGGGCACTTCTGAACTAGATATTGACTCTACGGCTTTACTCCTCTGTTCGCATGCGTTTCTGACCGACAGCTCTTGGTGCATTGCGCTCTGAATGACTTCGGACTGGTTTCTTTCCGTTAGATATTTTGAAGTCGAGCTTTGTAGGCCTACTCAGGCTTAGTTCAAACACTAGTCACTGTATGAAGTGCTGTTCGGAAGTGATTATGATGTTTACAAAGCCAACAGCAGTACCCAGAGACGGGGAAGAACATAGTGTTCGCTATGAGTACTGGCTTCTACTACCGTACTCATGTATTCAGCATACACCCACACGCCCTGCCGTTTGTTTACGAAGTGTAGTGGAGGGCATAGCTCCTAATGGCACCAGTTCATGGATATGACCCTATATACACAGCAAAAATCCCGTCGTATGGGGAGCACCATTCCCTTTGAGAGTAGATTCCTTTCAACAAAGGTAGGCTTGCTCGTGGATAACAAGGCAGACAGTGCACGTATAAACGTAACATTGGGGCACGTTCGCGTAACCATTACTGCCGTGCAAAAGCAGTAAGTATTACATATTCTGAGCGTGCGCCTGGAGTCTTAGTTATCCATCATGAAATGCGCGTGCGCCGTACTATATTGTTATCTGTGGCCTCTCTGGATGTACAGTACTTTTTCACATCATCTCATAAACGGCACAGTGTTCGGGTAAAGTTATTGGACATAAAATGTGTGTTTTGATTTTCTCTACAACTCTGAAAATTTTCACATTCTAAGAAGAACTGGGCGAGATGTGATCAAAAATGTATATTGGTCTTCATGTCAAGTACTCGTTATTCTTGTTAGACTGTAATGAAGCTTGAGTTTCTGGACATATTATCCAAAAATACTCCAGTATCAAAGTTCATGAAAATCAGTCCAGTGGGAGCCAAGTTGTTCCATGCGGACGGACAAACATAACGGAGCTAATAGTCGCTTTTCGTGATTTTGCGAACGCGCCTAAAAACGGGTTTGACAAGGAGTTCAACACTTCCGCTGGATGCATTCAAGCTTATTGGCTTCAGTAGAAGTAACTCAGTCACACACGGTGTTCTGACTTTCATAACTAAAAGTAAATGCGATTTGTGGGGGCCTTCACTTCAGTAAACACGGGGGTTATTTGCTATGGGGTAAAGCGGTCGGAGCGTGACGTTGACCACTTTACCTCCATCTAGCGCCGAGGTTGAGACAGAGTGGAGCTGTACGCCTGCATGGCGTATACGGGATACCTTTACTCTTTACTTTTTACGGCTTCTGAAGCCTTTCCGGAGGGGAAGAGTAAAACGTTACAGTCAGAATGAGACCGAAGAACGTAATGGCCTATAGAAATAGCCAGTGTGACTAAAGCGATGGCGAAAATAAAGTTCCGGCGCGGTAAGTGCCTGATGAAGTCAGTGCGTGTTTAATGCAAGATACATATAAGTCGTCCTCAAAGCCGATTACGTTTAATTTGTCATAAGAAGGTTAATAATTGGTGTTATTAAAGTTAAGTTTCTTGAAGTTAGAGCGGTAGACTCCAGTTGAAATGTGATGGCACACGGTGACGCAGGGAGGGGAAGTGAAGGGGGAACTGACGAATGGATTGGTAGCCAGTACCGTACACACTACCTCGGAACATGGTTTATCCAGCATTACTACCGCTGATGCGCACACCTCGGCTGCCAGTAGTCGACTGAACTGACGCCCCTGCCGATTTAAATGGATTCGTCCGTTTCGCCGAAAGACGAAATCTGGTTTCTGCGCGTGTGCCACCACATTTCAAACGCAGTCTACCAACCACGAATAGAATTTATATCGCACTGAAATAAACCAGTGCCAAAAGGGTACCTTATTCCTCTAAAAATTTTTGTGACACCAACCGAAAGAAGGTAATTCGAAAATCTGTGTGTACATTACACACGTCGTTAATAAATACTTTGAAAAGGAGCGGTTTCAAAGTGTTTCTTCCTTGTGGCTCACAAGGGAGCAGTGGAAGGAAGAGCTTTACAGTAACAGGCATGTGGTTTTATGCTGTTCGTGTAACAACGAAAGCAGTTGCTATAACCTGCAGATGGGCCATAACACTGGACAACAAAATTTAACTTTTTATCGGCCCACGAACTTCAATAGGTGAACTTAGCAGTACTTGTTATGCTGAATTGAAATATGTATACAGAATTTTTCTATCAGGCAGAGTTTCAAAGATGCAGAGGCCTCTATTTGTGCAAAATTGTATTTTACGCACTAATGAAACAGGCAGAAACATACCTCTAAAATGTTGAGGCGTATGACTTTCGCCGGTAATTTGCTTCAGGTACATCCCTCTTCAGTGTCCAGCAGTAGTCTGCCAATATACTTGAGGTCCATTTGAATTGGTACCGATTTTCCATAGCCAAAATGTCTTGGTGAAATCTTTCACCATGTTCGTCACTGACTTCGCCGAGATTATCTGGGAAAAAATCCAAGTGGGACTCCAAAAGTGGATTTTCAGGCTCATATTGCATCCCATAGCTTTGAGCGAAGTCAACAGGTCACGCACAACATCCTGATAGTTCACTGCATTGTGATTTCCTAAGAAGTCCTTGCAAATTATCTTAAAAGACAACCATGCATTTCCTTCAGTCTCATTCAGGTCTTCATCGAAATGTTTGTCTTGCATCAATTTCCTGATCTGGGGTCCTATAAATATACCTTCCTTGATTTTTTCATCACTCACATTTGGGAACTTATTCCTCAAATATTCAAATCCACGGCTGGTTTTATCCATACCTTTCACGAAGTTTTTCATGAGGCCCAGCTTTATGTGCAAAAGGGGCAGAAAAATTTTCTCCAGAAGAACAAGAGGAGGATTGACGACGATTTTCTCCCCTGGCGTCAGTGATGTTTGTTTAGGCCACAGTTTATGTACATAGTGATTCTTCTTGTCCCGGCTGTCCCACTCACACAGGAAACAGCAGTATTTTGTATACCCGAGTTGCATTCCAAGTAACAGTGCCACAACCTTGAGATCACCACATAACTTCCACTTAAATTCATCATACTTAATCCTTCCCAACAGTAGCTTCATGCTTTCATAATTTTCCTTCATGTTGGCTGCATGAGCCAAAGGAACAGAGGGTAATTTATTTCCGTTGTGGAGTAGAACCACCTTCAATCTCACTTTTGATGAATCAATGAACAAGCGCCATTGATCTGGGTTAAATTCATTGCCAAGAACTTCCATAACGTAACAAACATCATTGCAAAACACTACACCATATTCCTGGGAGAAGAAATACTTTAATTCTTCATGGTGCCCACGGTAAAAACACACCTTAGTGTCCTGGCACAGAAGATTCCAGCCCCTTAACCTGGAGCGAAAGGTGTGGCTGATATTTGAATTCAGCATCCAAAAATACATCAGAAACGGACATTTTTCCTCATGGGACAAAATCTTTGTCGACCAGTGTAATTAGTGAGTTTGTGAAGGGGCAGTGCATTCAGTAGGAGGCCTGAAGCGTTTTTGAATTCAAAAGAAATCGCATGAGCTTGACGCTGGGAGTCAACAACCGGAGCAAAAGGTTTTCAGGTTGTCTAAGTAAGTTGGTGACAGCAGGTTGTGACTTCGTAAGTGGAGTTCGTGGTGACACGGAGTGAATTTGGACTAATAATTTAGATTCTTGGTCATGAATGGCAAGTCAAAATAACTAACTCCATGGAACATTCCTTCTTGAGAAGCTAACAGGTTTTCGGCTAGTCAAGAATTTCCCTGCATTTTATGGGACGGGGTAGTTCTTTACCTCATTCACAAGAGCTCGCCGCCTGTCACTGTCCTGAGCCAGTTCAATCCAGTCTGTTCTCCCATTCCACTTATTTGATTCCCTTATAATTTGATCCTCCCATATACGCCACGGTCTTCCAAGTGATCTCTTTCTCTCGGGTTTCCACACCAATCCATATTTGCACCTCTCCTCTCCCCCATACGTGCTACAGTTCCCGTCCACCTCATGTTTATCATTCGAATGATATTTGGTGAGTAGTGCAGTTTACAAATTTCCTCGTTATGTAGTCTTCTCCACTGCCCTGCTACCACGTACAGGTCCAAATATTTTGCAAAAATTTGTTATAGACATCTGTAGTTGCCAACTGAGGCACTATTTCCATTTTTGAAAGCGGGCACAAGAGCAGCGTGCTTCGAAAGTTAGGAAATCTTTCCTGAGATGAAATAAGGTTAAAAGTGTATGTAAGTGCGGGCGTAAAAATGTTAGAACAACCCTTCGTAATGATGCCAGGAATACCGCAAAATCGATTAGATTTTTAAGATGTTAGGCTGATAACGGACACTTGGATGTCTGAATCAGAAACAGGCAGTAAATGTATGGAATCGGATGCCTGAGAAGAAGAAGAAGAAGAAGAAGAAG
>Ga0123354_10002695_pt1 | contig 23793 bp, 17 predicted proteins | sample TergutLab28metaG_2_FD_97872 | JGI IMG/M metagenome (GOLD analysis project Ga0123354, IMG submission 97872) | Labiotermes labralis P4 segment gut microbial communities from Petit-Saut dam, French Guiana - Lab288 P4 | ecosystem: Host-associated > Arthropoda: Insects > Digestive system > Gut ... | reverse complement strand
TTTGCAGCTAGTCAAGAAATTCCCCGCATTTCACGGAACCCGAAGGTTCATTACCGCACTCACAAGCGTCCGCCAACTATCTCTATCCTGGGCCCGCCCAATCCAGTCCATATACCCACATCCTACCTCCTGGAGATCCATCCTAATATTATCCACCCATCTGCGCCTAGGCCTCCCCAGTGGTCCCTTTCCCTCCGTCCTCTATTTTAATAATGTATAAAATAGACGAATGTAATTAATGAAACAAAAAACTACCTTTGGTTCCACAAAAGTAACACAATAGTTAACAATAACACCTCCATGGCCGTCCTTTTTTCCTTGGAAGGAATATTTCTTTAGTATTGCGAGTAATTCCGATATTGCCATACGACAAAATTAAGTATTAAATTACATGTGTCTGCTTATATGACAGACTAGTTTATTCGCAACCAATTTCAAGAAAAGTCTCTGATTTTGTACTGCAGTAAGACAAAGTCAGAACATAAATAGCTTCATATCTGTACTTCGTAATACAGTACAACTGAAGGTCCTTTGAACGTCACTTGTCTGTCGGGTTAGCGGAGGTACAGCTCCACCGGTTCTTAGCATTGGCAATTGATAGAGGCGAGGGGATAGCAGCTTTATCCTCCTGCCGGGTTAGCAGCTTCATCCTCCGGCCGCCTTAATGCTGGACCCACAACCCCCCATCCCGGAAAACCGTAAGCTCCACACCTTATTCGAAGCTGATGGGCAACAAAACCACTCCGAAACTTCTGAACACGCAGGGAATGGAAACACGATTTCTCGGTCTGTTTGACCTTATTCTGATCATCATAACTTATCAGATATCCAGGCTGCCTGTACAATTCTTAATTCTTCTGGCAAATTTATACTTGTTTGACTAATTCGTTAATACAAAACTCTACTACACACCTAGTCTATATGGTATAGCCAACTGCTCCTAGCTACAAAACGGTACAGCATGTTACTGTACTGAACACAATACTTCGCTATGAAACTCGAAGAAATGTCTCTCAGAACCCATTTATTTAGTAGGTTTAACTAGTATTAGACGGAAAATATGTGAGAGGGGGAGGCGAAATTAATGACAAGGACATTATGAATTTTCCTCATCTAAAATATTTTCATATAAGATTAAAATATCGTCCAGCGTGCCCTAACAACTATGACATTGCACAAATCCCACGGCAGTCTCCTGGACTTACCCCAGGTTCTGGCAAAACAGTAGCCCTTATATTACATGTGGCTCACCGCACGCATTGCCAGAGGTCAGTCTGTGGAAAACCGCGGTGATACAGACGCTGCCTCCTGAAAGGTGTTCAGAATAACACTTTCTTATTCATCTCATGACTTTGTGTAAATTAGCCGTCATATCAGTTTTCCCGAAAGCACTGCGGTACTGAAAAAAGAGTTGTGGTAAAGTTGCCTGTGATTGAAATAAGGCTGACGAACATCTACGTGTATATTAATTGGTGTCTGATGTGAATGGAGGCAGCTCCTCCTGCCTCACAAATTGGTGGCACCATTAGGAACATTAAACTTTTCACAGCTTATGCTGTCAATAAAATTGGTGGCAAAAGTGGGAGCAGTAAAATTGTTATTGTTGCTGCCACATAGAAATTACAGTTCCTGAGTGAGACATTAAATTCCTTTTTCGTACGATATTTAAATAAATGGGATGGGAACATTAGTGTTTACTGCTAACATTTTAAAAATAAATTTAGAGATTTCATATTCACAAGTTGAGCCTCCGTCTGATTTTGTGTCGCTGCTATTATTTCATCATTTTCAAACTAAACTCAAAAATATCAAGTGGAAAGAGAAACATCTTCTGGTAGCCTGAGAATGTTTTATTTCTGCTGCAAGAAGGGACAACTTCCAACCCTAGTTTACTGAGGGAGTATTTAAAGAAGAATTGCGCTCAGGGTGTAACGTATTCATTAAATGAAAAACAAAAATAATTTTGTGAAAAAATTAAAGAATAAATACATAATGTAAAATTATTCCGCTTTTAATTACTTTCTTTAAATACTTTAAACAATGAATTCAAATTCTGTTTTCTTCTTAACTGAAGGATATATGATGGGCCTTGTAACTTCTGTGAAAAGTATTTCTAACAAGGCGATTAAATATTTATATCACGTTGGATTTACAGACTCACTTAAATCATATTTAGAATATTTATTAAAGGAACACTTCTGAAATTCGAAGTTTCGACAGTGCCAGTACTTGGCATCTGAAGTTACAGACTGCGTGGTTTTGTACATGACGAAAAACAAATATGTCACTCGGCTCACTACATCCTCTCTCTCCCTTCTTATAGAGAACTGAGAAAGTTTACCGCCAATGTCACTCCAACTTATAATTAAATGCCCCTAAACATGTGTTTCCGCGATAAGTAATTTTAGCGACAAAAACCCGCTTTTAAAAATGGTTTGTTATTGATCATGAAGGTACGCAAACAGTAGAGAGAAGATGTAGAAATTAATCCCATTCTAAATCAAGGTTGGGATCCATGGATTACTCCTTCGCTATAAATACGTAATCAACATAAATTTCATCAGCAGCGTAACGCAATCGCCACTTGTGATAGTGTGAAGCATATAAATGAAGAAAAAAACGCCCGGTACCTGCCAGATCACAGTGTCATTCCTTGTTAGCACTGCTGGACTGTCTGCTGATCAGGAGAACTGGAATTTATGAAAGGTCCAATTTTTTTTTTTTTTAGTTTCAATGCATCAAACAAGGCCCTGCAATCTGATTACATGTATTTCGGACGTTTGCCTGAAGGATTAATTAAAAATATGCCGTCATCAGTGCATACTGTCAATTCCACTACTTCAGAACTGATGTTACTCTAATACGTCACAATTATGATAGAGGAATTTTTTTTCAATTTTCAGTTTTTTACTTTTCAGTTTTTTCTGTTTTTCACCGTGCATATTCACATATATTCATATATATTCACCAACACATGCACACTTTTAAATGACACTATAAAACTTTAATTTGTTAAAATAGTTAAAATCTCCGACATGTTTCGGTTTACATTTAAACCATCTTCAGGGAGCTATTAATTCATGCTAAAGTTACTTATATCACTTGTTGCTATGATGGCATTGTGGTAGCATGTCGTTCCTTGTTTGTGATGGGTTCGAATGTTGTAATTACTCTTCTCCTTGCTTTAATGTGTCTGAGCGTGACACGCTAATAGCTCCCTGAAGATGGTTTAAATACAAACCGAAACATGTCGGAGATTTTAACTATTTTAACAAATTATAGTTTCATAGTGTAATTTAAAAAGTGTGCATGTGTTGGTGAATATATATGAATATATGATAGAGGAACTTTAAGAGAGATCTTTATTTACCCTTCTCTCCCTTATTATACGAAACCTTGATTAAGCCTTATTTTAATTTAATATTAGGCGACGAATATGGAATTTATACAGGTAGATTTACACAGAAATTGTACAAAAAATCTCAATTTGATTTCTGCTTGTAAGCAATCAGCTTCATTCATGAAAACGGGGTTTGCAGAAATTTGTACCAAACTCGTATTCTATTTTCTTTCATCCAAATCGAATATCCTTTAAGGTATTTGTTATTTAGTAACGTGTACAGTTAACTGCTAAATACGTACTTATGTCAGATATGTTAATTTGTCCTCGAAATTAAGCACCATATCAAAGAATAATATTTAATTGTCGGTTGGAATTACTTATATGCAGAAGCTGTCGATTGTGTGACAAAGTTTGTTTCAGTGCCGTGAGATAATCAGTATATTCAAAGAATTATAATACATGGCTTTGTTTGGTAACTAACAATCGTTTATACAATTAAGTGACTGTAAAATTTTCTCTGCAGACTGTTCATACAAATCAAAGAAATGGGTACAGACGCCTCTGGAGACATACCCGTAGATTCCCTCGAGTAAAAGTCATGACTGTACCAAATGTACCTAGTAACCTGTCCCACGCATCTGCATCACCATAACCACCATATCAATCATAAGAAATAGGACGGGTGAACAGGACATAGCCGGCATACCGGAAGAAAGAATAAGAAGACGATGCACCAAGTAGGTCGGTTAAAATTAACTTCTGTCGATTTCCTTTTATCAGTACATGCAACTCAATTATTCACAGTAACTCCACTATGGAGTTACTGTAATTTTTGTTATTTATACCACAAATTTACTAAATTTACAGTCACTCATTTTTAATTGTAAGTACCTCACAAACAACTTACGGACTTTGGCATAGTTTCTATGGAAGTTAACTGACCGAATTTAACTCCTCTATTCTTTATTGGTTCTCCGTGTGTAAGTGTTCTGTGAACGAGAAAAGTGAATTCCGTTCCATTGATTTTACAGACCAATACAAATTACGCGTGTGTAAATGTAGTACCCAATTTTGTGCCTGATTATTCTTAACGAATGATAACACAATAATTAAGAAGAAGTTACTGACGTCACCTCAGAACCAAAACGTGTGATTCATAGTACTACTACTACTACTACTACTACTACTACTACTACCACTACCGTTACCTAAGAAAGTTACTCTCTCCCCTCTATTTTCCGACAATATCGTTAAAGTTAAAGAAGGTAAAGCAATCCCATTACAGGCCTGGACAGTCCCTGAGGGTTCCAGAAGTTTGAGGCTCCCAGATTTCATGACAATCAGCACATGAAGGTGGCAAGGTTGTCAGCCCTACGCACCGGCCACCTTTACCCCCCAGGAAATATTCGTGGTACTCATTTCTGTTAGAGGTTGAGTCAACCCCAGGGCCATAGTGCGACCGGGAGGATCATATCAATGAAAAATTCCAGCGACACCATCGGGAATCGAACACGCTTCATTCCGGTTTGTAGCGAAGTGCCTCAACCAAATTCGCTACCGCATACCCCGTCAATATCAGTACATTAATATAAAATTATTAATTCCAAATCCTCCTTACCCTACTTACCTTACCACCATCCTGTGCCGTTGTCATGAAATCTGGGAGCCTTAACTTCCTGGAACCCTCTGTGCCACTCCAGGCCTGTAAGGGGACTGATTTACCTTTACGTTACCCTACTTATAAATTGTACTTTTAAAGTACTTACCTTCGTTTTAGGAAGTCATACAAAAAATATTCCTTCATTCCGGAGATGTCAGTGTCTCACCATATTTGCACTGTTCACAAAATGCAGCTAAACACCCGCACAGCGATACAAATTCACTGCCTGTTATGTATAGACACAACGTGAACGAACCAAAGAACTAACTGAAGGAGAAGACTTGCTCGAAGCGCCAGTCGACGTCCCTCCTGCTGTTAAGCCATTCCTGCGGTAACCGCATTGCTGGATTCAGTAACAGACACCTTAAACTGTAAATGGAATTACGCTTACGATAAAGATTTCCCGTCGCGGTTCAAGAAAATTGCTGTAGAGGCAACAGGCCTTATGAGGGAGCATAAGTTGGATCTTGAAGGCTTTCTGGTATTCGAACCCAGACTGATCACGCTTAAAATAAAAGGTAGACTAGGTCGCTGTGAAATTTAGCCGCCTTACGTGGGAAGAGTGCGGGCCGTACCCCGTCTTTGCATTATACCATGACATTTGTCCTACAACTGAGGAAAAAACACGGAAAAAACCTCAGTCAAGGTAGTCGAAAAGTGCCAGTAGGACACGATTCAATTTGTCGAAATGGCCGCTTTTTGCGAGTAACCTGAGTAAGTTGTCGATCACGATCTGCGTGTTATAGAAAACCGGGTTAACGCTCGGCCAGCGTAAATGTCTGCTGACGTCACAACGTGAGTCCCAAATTCGTGCTTTATAGGGCTCTGCGCTTGCAGTAATGCCAACACATGAACTGAAAATATCATCTGATAATTGAAATTATAAGATAAATAAACCTTTAAATAAAACACGGAAACAAGCAAACGAAGTGAAGGTGATAAACTGAATAACTGGAACAGCGACTGAATAAACATCCTCATTCATCATTCCTTTCAGCATTGTTTGAAAAGACATTTCACCTACATATTTCATTAAAATTACTGATATCATTTTCTTTTTAGTTTTTAGTAAAATGGCAGCACAAATAAAACATTCCCTCATATCACACGTCCCTATTGTCACCATCACTTCTTACTCAACGGGGGCTTCGACAATCACAACAATTTGCCATTGTTACAACAGTTTCTTGTAACATCTGTTAAACATTCCCGTTCTTCACTCCTTGAGGTCTGATGGCCATAATTAAGTATTTACGAAAGTATTGTTATTATTATTATTCGGAGCCAGGATAGTACAGATTCGTAGTGAGTGGGCTACGGACTGGAGCCTGCGAGTTCCGTGTGCAGGCACGGGTAAGACGTTTCTTTTTTCTCCAAAATGGTCTTAGTCCCCGTCACTCTCCTATGCAATGCCTACACATTTTTCTTTTCCTGGGGGTGAAGTGACAGTTGCGTGAATTTGACAGTAACATAAATGGTAGGCGTGTCAATATTTACACCAATAAAACATGTAGGGGTAGTGGAGGTAAATATCCACTACATCCTTACTCCACCTGGTGGACAGCAGAGCCGTTCAAAATGTTTAGGACAAGTGAATAATATCTTACAACTATCGGAATTGGAGCCCCGAAACATTCAGATCGTAGGAAAAGTTATGTAGTCAAACACAACTTAATCACTGAGGTGTATTTAATGACTATGTGATGGAAACAACTACATGTTTCGGCCTGTATTGGCCATCATCAGGCTGTCTAGGGAACTTAAGGGCTAGCTATATGCATGCGTGCGCGCGTGGTGTGGAGATCTCTACACCACGCGCGCGCATGCATATAGCTAGCCTTTAAGTTCCCTAGACAGCCTGATGATGGCCAATACAGCCCGAAACATGTAGTTGTTTCCATCACATAGTCATTAAATACACCTCAGTGATTAAGTTGTGTTTGACTACATACCTTTTCCTAGTTTCACACACACAACGGTGATGACACACTTCCTAGATTCAGATCGTATTCTTGTAATTATACTGACTGAGCTACCGCGGACTGCCCACCAGCAAAAACCGAATCAAACATCTGATCAAGTACGGAGGCCCGCACCAAGAGCAAGTCTACGTCTGTCTGCCGTTTAGATATCGCTACACACGAAAGACGTCGCAGGGCCAATGGACGAACACTATGACTAGGATTTTGGTAGCGCTAAGACTTCAAACATTCTTCAGCATTTGTCGTTGGCAAACAATGGCCTGTGCTACAAAAGGAAGTATATACTGTTGGACAGCTGGCAGTACATTGTCATAAACAATCAAGTACTTTTTAATAATTTATTGTGGTAACAACTTTCTGCAAGACACAAAAGGTCAGGGGAAGTCAGTTTTTCGTTCTCGGCCACCCGAAGTCTTCAAAGTCATATCCTTTTTCTTCCATGGTTGTTATTCATGTTTGCATCCCCATTAGTGTCCAGGTGAGTGGCTGCAAAATCATGCTTGGTCAGCTTGAATGTCGTGACTTTATTTTCATCCCCATCCACCAACATGTTTAACCAATCAGGTCCAACTAGCATGTTATTTACTTCTTTAATTAGCCAGTCAATTTCGACTACCAATTTTCTAACGGATCCCCGCTCTTATCTTCGCCGCCCAACACTACCTGTCATTCTTCTTCTTCTTCTTCTGAGAGAAATTTGCAGATAGAAAATAGGTTTTAGATTGCCTGCTACAGTGACCAACAAACAAACTCATGTTGCTACGGAATTGGCAGATGATGTAATAAGAAAAAAAGGAAGAAGAGATATATATATTTTGGAATTTGATTGCCAAGTTAGTTACGGATACGAAAACAATGACATGTCTGCTACATGTATGGACATTGTGCTGAAACAAATAATTAAAAACCTGATTGTCCTAATTAACCTTAAGAATATTAACGAACGAAGGATACATTGCTTGATACACAAGGCAGACGATGTACGTATAGCGTAATATTTAGGCGCCTTCGTGTAACCATTGTTGCCGGGGAAAGCAATAAATATTACATATTCTAGAAGTACGTTTGTAGCCCTAGTCACCCAGCATGCAACGGACATGCGCCCTATTAGCATGTGTGACCTGTCCGATTCTGTAATATTTTCCTATATTATATCAAAACGTCGCGATTTCAGAAAAGTTATTGACTGTACAATATGTGTTTTTACTTTCTCTACAAATCTGTCACAAACATTTCTCATTCTAATAAGAAGTGAGCAAGATATGATCGTAAAAGTATATTGGTCTTCGTAGAAAGTACCCTTTCTATTTATCATGTTGTAATAGAGCTTGAATTTTCTCGAAAGTTTTCCGAAAAATCTTCGAATAAAAATTTCATAAAAATCCTTTCATTACGAACCGAGTTGTTCCATACGGACGAAAGACGGACGGACGGACGGGCAGGCAGACACACAGACGGTATACAGAGGGACGGCAGATATGACACAGTCTTTCGTAATTTTGCGAAAGCGTATTATAATATTACGTTATTTAAAGCCATTTGTAATTATAATTATACTAATAATTTCGTTAATATAAAGTTGCGTTGCTTGATAAAAATTGTTCCATATTTACTGCAGCGTTTTAATAAAGGATATCTGATCACATTTGGTCACTTTTACTGCAAACAGTCTTCTGTCATGATCTTTCACAAGTCCAGAATGTATACAACACATAATTCAGGCTTCCGGCAAGAAGTAGGTGAGATACTAAAAGGCCAACAATTCAGATTCTTGAACCTTGAGGGCAGAACCGATAGGCTGCCCCGAAACGTCGGTAAGAAACTAGCACTATGTGCTGCCTAACATCTCACAGAAAGGCAGCATTTCAAAAAGTTTTATAACTTTATGGTCGTGGACGGAAAGCGATACGACTTATCGTAAGGAAGCGTTTTCATTTCAGAAACTTCCGTGAAAATTGCTCTCTCTGACGCTCCAAGATGTGTGCACTGGTTGGAGTCTGTTTAATTGCGGCTGTTTGCATTGTGCGAGTAAGTGGTGACTGCAGAGTTCCGCAAATGTGTCGATAGAACTTTAAAATGAAGCTCAGCCTCTTTAAAACCTTTACCCTTAACTCTCGTAACGGTCTTCTCAGCCTCTAAGAAATTACGTAATATCACAATTGATGCTTTATTGATTATCAAATATAATTCATCTCACAAGAAAAAAATAAATGGGTCTGGGTGGCAACAGGAGAAATGTAAGTTTAATCAAACAGAATAAAAATACACAAAATATTATGCTTAATACAGAAATATGTGCATTTATTCCTCCCAAATTAAAGATTTTATATCAACTTGGTTACTATATTTATTCATTCTGTAAATCAATACAAGGCCTCCGTAGAGAGCCACTTTAGTTTGCTTAAGTTTTTGAAGAATGCGCTAACTTAGTATGCACGCTCTGAGACACAGTTACCGTCCAATAGCAACACGTCATGAAAACGAAACCAGTCGGCGTTCTGTTTCGTCAATACTTTCAAACAACCAACATTGACAGTGTTAAGATGGTCACCACTTTATAAACACCGGCTGGCCCAGTACTGTCACAGTCTTCATCGTCTGAGTGACAAACACTTTTGAAGAAGCGTAGAAATCTTTGTGCATCCGACACATATTGTTTACACACAAACTACTTGGCATTACAAGCAACAGTGTTACATATGGGAAACATCAAGAGGAGAAGGAATACTGAGTTCTCGTGTGATAATAGCCTTCATCAGAGCCGATTTAAGACGACTCTCTCTTTTTTGCGACAGACAGGATTGCTGATTAACAACACATCGCCATCAAAATTTCAGACTACGTACACTACAGTTGGTGCCGTGTGTTTTTACAGTACTTGCATTTGTGCTATTATGGATATATATGTTCACAGATATGATTTTACGAAATTTATGGAGAAAATACTTTGGGTATTTGGTCTGTCACTCCTTGCATGGATGAAATTCATTTGCAGGTAAATCACCTTATAATTAGCATCGTTTAAAGAAACTTATATTTCACAATAACGTTTCGAACATTCTTAAAGTTTCAAACGTAACTGAAGAAAATATAATAACATATTGTTAACATGTACTTCAGTACATCAGGCAAATGAAAGCAACAAGTAACACTGTATTCCATGTGCCAGCGTTGAACATTTCTTCATGTATCTGTGTCGTGTCTGACAGCAGCAGTTTAGTTGGACATTGTTGGATCGATTGTGAATAGTTGGAAAATGGCCGACACTCTTCGTGTTATTTCCTAGAAAACCGAAGACATTTTAACTTGTACCTTATTCACAAAACAAATATCAGGTAACCAGCAAAGTAAAACACAGAAATAAATAACAATTAGAAATATCAAAATAAAATATAAAAAATTCATTTTTAAATAAATTAAGATTAATATTTTTGAAGTACAGGAAAATTCCGGCGGGTGTCGTGTCCAGAAATCGTGAGTCTTAAAAGGTTATGTTGTCAGTCATGTAGACAACAAATATAGTAAATTGAATGAATTGAGGCTTCCGTCGCAGTGTAAATGAGGTCTGCATTCTTCAGGGACTTTAGGCAGTACTGTTTGGTGGCCAGTTGCGAACGTTTTGAAAAAGCGTACGGTTCCCCATTTTATAGGGTCAAGCAGTCCAAGTACACTGTTTGACCCTTGCAGATGAGACCAATATGCTGTACCGAAACGTCGGTATCAATCTATCAAGACATCAAATTCGTACTTGCTTGATTAGAATAAGGTAATATGGCGGAAGCAATGGAATGTGAGGCAGCATAGGAACACATGATTCTACTAAACCACAATCTCACATAAACGTTTAGTTTAATGTTTTAAGCACGATGTCCCTTCTCCTTACAGTTATCGTAAACGCGACATCGAACTGCTGCTCAAAATGACAGACTCGTTTACATGGGAAGAACTGCCGACCAGAGATCCTGACACCGGATATTTAACAAAGGCTGGGTACATCCCAATCATACAGAGTCTTACCAAATACTGCTTTTGGTTCACAATTGTATTCTACATTACTCAGTCAACAGTTCGCATTGTGATCAACCGCGAAATTATCTTCATTTCGTGGTTTCCTCTCGACGTATCGGCGACTTCAGTGTACATATTTGGGAATATAATACAGGTACAGTCTACTTTATAAATGTATGCTAAATAGAAGAGGACACGGATGTGTAAGAGTCATAAAGCGCATAGTATATATCTTATGCAAGCATATCTATTGAAATACACTGAAATTTGTAAAATTAGAAATATTAATTATACTTTATTGAACACGTAACATTGACTACGTAAAATCATTTACAATGATAGTCACGGTCGCAATAAAATCGTTGCTCGCAAATGTCAGTCGTTGAATTTAAAATATTCACAAAAAAGCAAAAGAGTATTAAGGGATACAAGATTGTTCTCTTGACAATTATGTCAATTAATCTTTCCGAGAAATGCATTCTCCTGCACTGTATACTAGCAAGTGAGCTGCCAGCATCAAGTAAAATACATGCAAACCATTTATATAGTAGCAGTTATATATTGACGCTAAGATTCCACCAGCAGAAGCCTATAGTATTAAAATGGTAAAATATTAAATTGTGGGCTTAAAGTTTCTGAAGAATTCAAACTGGTATTTCAAGTTTCATTTGTCATTTATTTATTTAAATATTTAATTATTTCCTCATAACGGCTTCACGTGCAAATATAATGTATTCGTTAGCATTCCGTTTGAAAATTTCCTCTGTCAACTAAAGTAACGTATTTAGCTCTACATTAAATACTTTAGACAAGAGAATGCTGCTATGCATATTTCTGCAAATAATACCATAAACAGGCAACCACTCGCACTAACGTAATTGAGTATATTAATAAAATTTAGGAACCAACAATTGAAATTAAATCAAGAAAAATATACCACGTATATTTTATATTTAATACATGATATATTTCCTTAACTTGCGACAAAAACGTTTGCGTGAAATTAGTACTGGAAACGGAGACTCATGCTGTTCACAAGTCCCAAAGTTCTCTTTTCGAACGAAGCTAATTTGGGTACCGCAAAATGTCATACATATATTCCACAGTTAAAAAAATAATGTGGACGAACACCAGGAGTAAACTGCAGTCACATGCCACGTAATACAGACAGAAAATGTCTTTTTATTCGGAAACTACTGATGTGTAAAATTTAATTGCGCCCCTCCCGGTGTACTCAGGTGCTAAAAACAGCTGTCGAAAGCAACTGTCTGTAACAACTGCAATGCTGGTGACTCAGCCATCGATTTCATGCCTTTGTGGAAATTAAATTAACAAGCACATCTCTTACAAGTTCAACAAAAGCGGTTGTGTTTCCTTCAGCAAACCTTTCATTGAATAAATATCATATTATTTTACTGAATGAACATCACAAGAAGTTCTCTTCGATCTTAAAGGAAAGAATAGAATTCGTGATATTACTTCCTTTGACAAACAAAGACCCGTTGACAGATGTAAATAAACTGCCATAATGCACTGCAACACTTAGATCAACTTACGCACTATTATGAAAATTGTAACGAAAATGTCAATAGTACGAAAAAGGGTAAAATTTTTAAACAAGTAAAAGATGCATTACCGACAATTGGAAAATAACTGTCTTCTGGTATATAATAATGTCCTTGCTAGAAGCATGTTTGGGAATTAATAAACAAAGAAAATTTACAGTGTAAAAATTTTAAGTAGTAAAGATAGAAATATCTTTTGGCAAAAAGTCATTTTGTTACACAATATATCAGCAAAAGTTTCCAATTTTAAAATAAATCTATTATCAACAATTTATGCTAATAATATTTTTGATGAAGAATAAAATAAAAGGTGTCCCATATTTTATAAAGAACTCTATGCATATGTCAATAGAACTAATGTGTTTTAGGAAAAGATTTCTCTATATTTTATATAACAGTAAATATAAAGTGAATCATATTATATTAAAATAGTGTATATGACGGCTACACTGTAGCTTATTTTTACCTAACAAATAAATGTATAAAAAAGTTTAAGTAACTTTTAATTCCTAAATGATATTACAATTGAAATTTGTCCTGCGTATTTATACTTCAGTTATTAGTGCGTGGACGTCTTGTGTGCAAAAGAATAATATTTATTGAGACACACAAAACTCGTTACCTTTCGACAGAATGTTTTGTCGAACTGGGTGTAAGATTAGGCTTTTCACAAATAGTTTAATATTCTCTCGGTTGGATCGAAGTCTTAGCCGTTAAAATTATCACTGAAGAAACGGATTAAGCTGTCAACGCTTTAGTTTTCTACTACATTACACATTTATAGTATACTATATTATTATCATTATCATCATCATCATCATCATATTACAACCCTACATGTGTTTTTGTCTTCTGCATCATATCATTGAATGCTTTTCTATTTTTAACGAGCTGCAAACATTTTCTCAGTTTTTATTTTCCTTAAATCATTTATTGCTTCATTTCTCCATCCAATCTTTGGGCGACCATAGGTTCTTATTCCTATGGGTTTCCAATTATTTATCTTCTTAACTAGTTTTATATTTTCCATTCTGTTAACACGTTTCCACGATTTTACTCTTTGTATTTTGGTATATTTAATAACATCTCATCCTCTTATCCACATCTGTAGTATTTTATTGCTTCTTATTATCCATCTTTCCTTACACTGAACTAGTCCAAATATCTTTTTTGACATGTGAATTTCACAAACAAATAAATTATTTATTTTCGTATAAACAATGCCAGAATTCACATGGTTATATCACTTCCGGCCTTATCAGTGTCATGTTGATATTCTTTTTATTATATTTGTTAATTAATATATATGTAAGTAATACTTTTTATGCATAATAGGCTCTATTTCCTCTCATCATTTTGTGTGTAATTTCTTCTGATAAGCTACCATCATCATTTATTATTGAACCTATTTAAGGAAACCAGGAACTCTTTAAAAAACTATACCCTTTTATTGCAGTCTGATATACTGATAGTTTGTCTTCTTACTTACTCTCATTTATTTTTTTTTCCGGTTGATTATCAATCCTATTTCCTTTGTTGTATTATCTAATTTCTGTAATGCTTCTCCAAGATTGTGAGGTTCCCAGATATTATGGCCACATTTTCCGCGTATGCATTGATCTTCATCATTTAAATTGATGTATTTTTCATCTTAACTTATTTCTTTTTAATATAATCCTGTACTAAGTTAAACGATATTACTGACCATGCATCACCTTTTCTCACTGCTATATTAACAGTAATATTTTCGGTCACGTTGTTCTCTATAACTACGTTTGCTTCAGAACCTTCAATTGTCATCCTCATTAATCTTCTGCTTTTAGTGGGCATTACTTCAGTTTTAATATTTATATCACGTTATGTCTATAAATATTATCATATGTTTGCTTAATATTCATACACAATTTATCTACCTGCACATAACATTCTTAATCATTTTCTATTATTTTTATCAATATTTTACGTTATCGATTTTTTCCCTGTTCGTTCTGAATCCATTTTCGTTATAACAATTTTTTTGCATACTATTTCATTTAGTAATTATTATACTTGATAATGCTATTCCTCTGTAAATGTCACATATGTATTGCGATATCTGTCGTTATCACAATTATCCGTTGTGTTTTGAGGTGTTTAAATTTTAATATTTTATCTTTTACTTCCAAATAAGTCGTCACGCTTTTATCGTTATTCATCATTTTAGTGTCAAATTTTTCCATACGATGTTCTAAATTTAATTTACCGTGTTCACTTAATTTTTCTTGAAAACCTTCCTTCCATCTATCCATCAACTTTGCCTTTTCAGATATCAATTGTCCATTCACATCTAACACATTTAAATTTCTTTGTTCATATTCCTTCTGATATTTACAAAATTTCTTATATTCATTCACAATATTTTGTTTCTGTATTTCCTCCACTTACTTCTCAGCAATTTACTGTGTTTTTTTCTACATATTCTATATGCTTCTTTCCTTCTTTCAGTATACCCGTCTTCCATTATTCTTGTAAGTCAATTCATCATTACTTGTCTTGCAGCATTCTCCTTTTTATGGCTCAGCTACATTCGTCATCATTCCATTTTGCATTTCCTGTTTTTTTACCAATCATCTTCTATTATATTATGCCATTCTTCTCCCATTTGATGCATTAGTCGCTTTTGAAACATTTTCCTTTTTATTTCTTTTCTATATTCCTTAACGACGCTTAAATCATGCACCTTTCTCTCGCACTGAACTAACATCTTTCTTCTTCTGGAATTACAGTCCTTTGTGAACTTTAGTCTTTTCCAAAACTCCACTTTTCTGGTCTCGATCCTGCTACTTACGTCTTCAGTTCCTGCCGCCCATGTTCTTCAGATCTAACTCTACTATCTCAAACCACCACAACTTTGGTTTTCCCACATGTCAAGTGTCTTCTGGTTTAAGAATTGTAAGCTTGCTGCAAGGATCCAGTTCTTGCATTCTAAAGAGATGTTCCAGCCATCTCAATCTTCTTATTTTTATCACATTTACTATGTCCAGATCATTCCACAGCGTGTGAAGCTCATTAATATAACTCGTTCTCCCATACAATTACCATTAATAAGACCATAAATCATTCTTAATATTCTTCTTTCAAAGATTCGAAAGATATTTCCATCCATTTTCGAGAGGGGCAAAAATTCACTTCCATTTGTGTTTATCGGTCTTATATGGCTTTTATATAACATACATTTAGTCGGACATTCCAAGTTTCGTGAGTTCAGTTGTTTCTTGAATCCACAGCCGATTTTATTAGCCATAAATATTCGTTGCACTGTACTTATATTTATAATATGGTCTTCTATTGTGTCTGTTCCTAGATACTTAAATCCTTTTCCCTCTCATATTACTTGTCATGAATTTTTAAAATTTCAGTATTTTTTTTTTGTTATTTCTATGCACTTTGCCTTATGCATGATATTTGCAAAACCCATTACCTGTGCAGCTTTATATATTGCTTCTTTGTTTCCCTCCACTCATATATGGATAACCCTACTAGTACAGTACCATCTGCGTAAGCAAGTAACTACGTACTTTTATTATATATATAGTTCCCTTATTATCTACCTCAGATTGCCTGGTTACCTTCTCAAGTTCTAGATTAAAAAGTGTACAAGACAGAGCATCCCCTTACCTTAATTCACTGATGCTTCATGTTGTTCTGATAAGATCTAACATCTTTATGATAAATTTACTGTGTTGATTAAAACTGGTGCAGTTGATTTGTTCACATTTTACCAGGTGTTATTTAGGTGTCTTTTTGTCCTCGTATTTTGTACTTCCTACAAACGTGTCACGCTTTTGTGCAAACTGTAGCAATTTCTGCCCATTTCCACTTGTCATGTCACGTAATGTATAATTTTCTGCCACTTCCTCTTTTGCTAATTTTTTCCGATTTCCGTTAATATTACAGCGTCTTATTTTGGAAAAGAATAAAAAAATGAGGGATTTTGTTAAAAAATGCTCATTTCCTCCCTGACCAGCTGTTTCTGTTTGTGCATACACATTAATTATAGTTCTGTTGCATAAATACTCTTTAAACCTTACTATTGATTTTCTATTACTTATAGGTTAAAATTTCATTGTATTGCTCCAAACATTTTTAGCACTACAAATGCAGTGTCATTTCTTTCTCTCTGTTCTCTTTCTGCACTACAAAATAAGGTAGTTTCTTTTTTATCTATCCATTCATTCCTATTCAATCTGGTTTCTTTTATATTCAGTTTTATTAATTCAACTATTATTTCTTTCATTTTCCTGCGAGTAACAATGTTTATGCTTTCCATTTTAATATTAATAACTACTAGGATTTTCTGTTGGGGTTTTACTTTTTAGTCATATGTTCCCGTAATAAAGCACCGGAAGCTTGACTGTCAGCCCATTTTGTCTGCTGCTGTTATTCACAATACCACAGGTACTACCACGTGCGTGTAGGAGTAAGATTTGACAACAGGGCTGATTTCGGATAATTATTATAGTATATTAAGTGAGCATTAGGCCATAACACTTTGTAACTCTTCTGACAAAAATATTTTTCTGAAATATTTTGTCTGAGATCTCAAAATAAGTTTAAACGAAAACAGCATGCATGTAGATTAAGAAGACTTTCTTAATAAGAACGATGATTTGTGAAAATCAAGACTATATTTTTCCTCCTCTATGTTTTAACAGCAATTTGTTAAACCAGATTAAACAGAAGCGTCTTTCTCACGCAGGCAATAGCATCAATTTTCGCATCGATCTTAGCGTATGTCTTTCCAAGTCTGTACGCTACGCTAGTGTGTGTACCCTGCATTCAGCTGGAGAAGCTCAGAGCAGCACTGCTGGAGATCAAGCAGGCACATGTGAGAACCGATCACTACTCTGGAGAAGACAATTGTTATCATTCAGAGCGACATACCAACATTTCGGGAAACGTGATCCAACATTTGCGAAAACAACTAAACGCCTGCATACGTCACCACCAGAACATACAACGGTATGATCACGCGTTGAAGTGTATTCAATTTGAATCCCTCTCACCTTTCCGGAAGATAATATAATTTAATAATTTTTCAGGTATAATGAATTGTTGGAAGACACAATGAATCTTCCACTCTGTTGGCTGTTTCTGCTCTGTTTCTCACAGATGTGTTTCGAAGCTCTGTACATTACGATGGTAAATATTTTAGCATAATTTACAACAAATTTTAAAGACGTTTATTTTTATGTGTTTTCCAAACTTATGTTAAACAACCTAGGTTTAGTTCACAGAACTTCAAGAATCTCACACGAAATTTCAGTCACACATTTGAAACCGGAGCAACGTGAATAAGAATTCAGGCGGTAACTAGCAGAACATACATTACGTTTCATCCATAGTAAATTACAAAGACATTTTTAACTTTCAGTGATTATTATGAACATTGTTCCATTTAATGTTCGACTCTCAGATTATGCCCTACACAGCTGTTTGTCGATGTCACTTTCCCAGCAAAAATAAACCAAAACCTCCCTCTAAAATGACTTCGTTTTCTGAGAAGCAGAAGGCGGAAAATTGTTTTTAATGTTTGGTCCAAAATATTTTGTATTTCAAAATAATATATCAAGTGAATTACATCAAAGTTTATGGAAAAATTTAGTTTCACAGCTTTTTTAAATAAGTGAGACAATTAGCCGTTTCATGTTAAGGAAAATTCATGGAAAAATGAGTGTTCAATTTCACGGTGCTAAAAAAAGATATGTGGTTCTAAATGGGAGAAAGAAGCAACAGACCAGATAACATGTAAAGTAAGGAGCTTCATAATTATTATTTTCCAATATGGGTGGTTAATATTAGGACGGATCTCCAGGACGTGGGATGTGGGTATATGGACTGGATTGGGGGGGCCCAGGATACAGAGAGGTGGCGGACGCTTGTGAATGTGGTAATGAACCTTCGGGTTCCGTGAAATGCGGGGAATTTCTTGACTAGCTGCAAACCAGTCAGCTTCTCAAGAAGGACTCTGCACCATGGAGTAAGTAAGTAAATATATATCAACCGTGCAATCAAGTTAAAAGTCATAGGATGTAAAACATGCGTGACATATAGGGAAAGATGTAAGTAGAATTTTGGTAAGGAAACTTGATATTTTAAGCACCTTAGTATATAAGGTATAAGACACATAATAACAGCGGGCCAGGTAGCTCAGTCGGTATAGCGACTGACTAGGGGCTGGACGGTCTGGGATCGAATCCCTGTGGGGACGAGATTTTCCGCTCGTCCAGACCGGCCCTGGGGCCCACCCATCCTCCTGTAAAATGGGTACCGGCTCTTTCCCGGGAGTAAAGTGCGGCCGGGGCGTGGGGCTGACCACTCAGTCCCGCGGCCATGGAAGAGTAGACCTATACCTCTACCCACCCTCTGGGCACACGGGGCCTGTAACGCGAAAACTTTACCTTTTTACACGTAATAGCAAATTAATACTCGAAGAAGTGGGATTGGGAGCAGAGAACTGGAACCCTCTGTGCGCCTATTAAGCTTTATCTTTGACAGCAGAGGCCAGTAGCCTGTACTTATAAAGGCGGTAATAAATTGTTCATTTTCAGACAATTAGAGAGATTTCTCAGCTACCTGCGAAACTCCTGCTCTCTCACGAACACCCCTGTTCCATAGGGATTTTTATTACATTCAGGTGCTGCAAACAACTCCGACACTGTCTTTGTACATTTTAAAAACACAACATACACAGCGTATGTATGTTATTGCACATATGTTGTTTCTTTTGATCAGCTTAAAATTCTTGGGCTCCATATTGATATTATTAGACGTAATCAATGCCGTGAACACATTTTAATTACACCTTTTAAAATTACAAATTTTCATGACCCAATTTACCCAAAAAGATACATTTGGGTCGACTTATGTGATGAATCGGGTCATTACTCTAATTCTATTTTCTTATCATTCATCAGGTGAAAGTCTTGAAAATTTAAGGACATGACACGAACTTCTCCTTTGCTTCATTCATTTTCAGGACATTTTATTTTATTCTTCAGTGTGCACCATGTCACACTTTACGGTAGCATTGTCTTGCTTTACATGGGAACCCTGCTCTATCAGATAAAGTTCTGAAACAGCATGGCTGAACTGAACATGGTTGAGTCCCATATAGTGTAAGTACCTCCATTATAATTAATATTACTTATACTGAGAGCGGAATTTCTTCGAGACTGAAAAACATTGAGATAGAATTCATATATATATATATATATTATTAAATATTAATTATAATTTAATATTTAATAATTATTTTAACATAAATGATTAATAAATTAAATTAACTTGTTTTTTTTCCTTTTTAAGGTTATAGGTAATATTGTATATATACTGCAAGGGCTGATGGTATATAGTTATTTGGTGGGATCCTTGTGCTTCTTGTGCTTCTACTGCTGGCTTGGAAATGACCTCTCATCTCAGGTATGTTTGCTTGATCATCAGAAATGCAACAGCATTTGGTGTTTTAATTGACTGCCGTCGAAAAAAATATATATTTTGCATTAAAGTGTAAAACTTGATGGACGATAATTCATAAGCTTCTGTCTTTTTTTTCGCAGTACATTTTTTTACAATTTTACGCTCATTAAATACTTTAAATGCCACAAAATTGTGTATATAAAATAGGCCTGTATTTTAGCTGTATGCGAAGTTCATCCTGTGTTGTCAGGGCTTCGTTCTAACACAAAGTATTTTTATCAGCGTCAGACTACTTATTATTACTCTAATACACGAATTTATTAACGTATAGTATCTGAGTATTTCAGGCGGAGATGGTGAGAGACGCAGCCTGGAACTGCGACTGGGTAGGAACTCCTGTCCCATTTCAGCGCTGTTTGGTCTTCATCATTGCCACAGCCAATAAGGAGTTCACACTGACAGCTGGGAAATTTGTTCCTGTGTGCAGCAAGACCATGATGAATGTAAGAACACAATTTACAACATCTTGAAGTGTTACACTTAGAATATTTAGATTTAGAGATCATATCGAAACAGTTACAAACGCCAGTTCGACTGAAGGTAGAAATACAAATATATATATATATAATACTGTAAACACCTGACATGTTTAGTTTCCATTTATATGTGTACTGAAATCATGGTTTCCCGGTTACATACATTTACGGTTAATGTCAGAAAGGAATTTCCATATTTCCTATGGTAATTCATGTCAAAATCGCCAAACTTTAGAACGAAATTTTCGAAGATGGAAAGAAAAAGGACACATCGAAATTTAAAGGAACACTTTTCAGGAGCTAGACACGACAGAAGTGCATAATTATTCACGCAATAACCTACTTACATGTTACATTATTTGTACAGTGAGCAGGTCCTTTTGAGCCGAAAGCCTAGCCAAGACATGTTTGGGGGGAGGGGGGTTGTGAGATTAAAAGTACTTGGAACGCCAAGGAAAGTCTAACGAATATACTGTCAAAATTTTCCGGTTAATTAGTGCCTTTACGTGACTCCCATATTTGTAATATTGTAACTGTAAGTGTTAACGTTACAAGAACTACAATTTTCTGCTTGTTTTGTTTCTTATTTAATAACCAGCAAATACATACATTTATTCACTGATTGATAGGGCGGTCACTGCTTCAAAATTCAGCTAAATTTTCCACAGTATCAAAACAAAATGAAATGCATTCATAAGAAGGAGAATTGTTCATCATAAATTATCAGACAATCGAGAAATTGACATGTTGGTGTTATGGTATCTGCAGAAATGCTCTGAAAGACATGTGTAGATTATCGCAGAATGTATATTTTATTTAATAAATTCAAAATATGCATACATCATTACAAACCTCAACGACATGTCCGTGGATAGACAGAGTAGTTTTACGTTTCAAAGAAATGAAGACTCACTATACAGAATAACTCCATTCGTTAGATACGAGTATTACCAAAAAGACGTGGTAATATCAGCGAGAACAGTTGAAGAATAAGAGACCAACTTGATGTCACTAGTTAGTAAGTTTTATTTCACTTCTTCTATGATCAACATGTTTCGGACATTAATATATCCATATTCAGGAGCTTGCGACCTTTCTATTGTGTCACCACATTGGTCGTGTGTTCTTGTTTCGATGTGTGTTGGAGTTTCGGTGTGGCTGGGTTGGAGTGGTACCCATGTAGCAGGCTTCAGCCTGCTACACAGATACCAAAAGTTAATAACAGGTGACATCATGTGGGTCTCTTATTCTTCAACTATCACAATGATGCACGGTCCAATATACATAAGATTATTATTCTTGTCAAAACATGCTACTTATTTCTGTCATTACTGACTATCCTCCGGCATTCAATACCTTATATGTGAAAACAGAATAAACTGCACACACACACACACACACACACACACACACTCATATATATAATACATATTTTATATAAATATATAAATTGTGAGATGTCACAAATTGCACAAGACACAAGTTAAATGTAGCACTTAAATGTAGATAATTATACAATTATGCTCTTGTTTTTGTGAAGTTGGTTAAATAATTTTTAATAACCATTTAATACATCGAGCACTTCGTAGCCGCATGTAATTTTTGAGCGATCATAAAAGATTTATAAAGACGGTAAAGAATTTTGTTTTGCCTTCAGTAGATGCTTTGTATTAGTGTTTAGACATGTTACGTTTACTAATTCTATATTCTATTTATTCTGAATTACTTACGTCCTTTAAAGCATGAGTTTTCAATTAATTATTTAATTAATTAATCAATTAATTGTATTTCGTTTTAAAAACTTGTAATGATTTTTGCAGATGGTGAAGAAATCTCTATCTTTCTTCATGTTTCTTCTATATGTAAAGGACAAGAATACCGAGAACTCCCAGCAAAAGATAAATTTAATGAATTATACTTCAGCGAATAGCAGTAGTTATTATTAATGGTAACTCAGGTGGTTTATTTTTAGCACCAGTACGCATATAGTACATTATTATCGTTAATTTTTTTACGAGCCAAGGTTTGAAAAGTGATGAATATGCTGTTTCATTTACACAGTTTTATTTTATCATGAATGTGGTTTACCGTGTAATTAAGCGCCATTTTAAGCGTAAAACCCACATTTTTTCGACACAGTTCACAAAGTATGCAATAACGAAAGAAATTATTAATTATATGAAGAGTTTTAATCGTAACGTTGGGCAATATTATTCCAAAAATTTAAGAAACCTATATAACTGTAATGAATGATGGGTAGCAATAGTTTTTTGTGCATTTTCCAGGTGTTGGTGTTGTTTTTTGAACATACCGTACATCCGTTGTCTTGTAATGACACTTCACAGGAAGCCTGGGAATTGCATGTCAGCTAATTCGCCTAGCAACTAGCTTTGAGTGAGTTGCGCTTTTCGCGCTAAGTTTTTAAAGAATGGGAAGATCATGATCAAAGTCTCTGATCTTGGTGTGATGAGGGTGGGGCCCCTCATACCTTTTATTTAACCGTAGGTTGCTAAGCGAAGTCTGTCTTTCTGTTTCCTGGCGCTCGACAAGTAACAAACCTGTAGATATCACCTCAGTGGCTCGCCGCAGAGAGTTTTGGTGTAACAAGATTTTTGTTGTAATTGTGAAACTGTCGTCCACATTTTTAGCAGGTAAGCTAATACGGAATTGAGATATTGTGATTTCGAATTGCTTAGTAGCAGCGTGGACTAGACTAATTTAGGCCAGGTTTGGAAATTATACTGTTGAATTGTGAATTATTAGAACTGCTATTATTTGAAGCGCCATGCCTGTGAGTTGCTGTACGGGACACTAGGAATTGTTGCTGTAACTACTGTGGAATGCAATTTAAATGTGTTATTTGTTATTTAGTTTAATTACTAGGCAGTTAGCGAGTGCTGGTTTCAGACCTATACGTAGTAGCGAATAAAGCCAGCCAATATTGTTGAAAAGCATGTAGTCTGACTACCTGCAGACAGCTGCACAAGCGCAATCCAGCCTGCCGATAAAGCAGATCCAATACTCTCCCCTCTAAGTTACGACCCGGTGAGCTTAGCTATGTATATTCTACGTATAATTTATTGGTGGCAGCGAAATACCTAAAATCTCAACCCAGGGTCACACTAAACTAAACTAAACTCCGTGGCCTTAGTCCGCACGCGAACTATACCGACAGAGCGGCCGCCGCCGGTCGGCGAAGTTAGTGCCAACTTTTGCGGATAGAGGGGTGTCACGTGGTCAG
>Ga0123354_10002694_pt1 | contig 23795 bp, 16 predicted proteins | sample TergutLab28metaG_2_FD_97872 | JGI IMG/M metagenome (GOLD analysis project Ga0123354, IMG submission 97872) | Labiotermes labralis P4 segment gut microbial communities from Petit-Saut dam, French Guiana - Lab288 P4 | ecosystem: Host-associated > Arthropoda: Insects > Digestive system > Gut ... | reverse complement strand
CGTTGCGCTGACCACGTGACACCCCTCTATCCGCAAAAGTTGGCACTAACTTCGCCAACCGGCGGCGGCCGCTCTGTCGGTATAGTTCGCGTGCGGACTAAGGCCACGGAGTTTAGTTTAGTTGGGTGAAGTTTAAATGGGAAGAAGTGAAGTGTCGACAAAGTGTAGAGACGTGAAGTGAAGTGTAGTGAAGTTAAGTGAAGGTCTTAGCAACAGGGTTTCTATCGTCATTAGAAGACATATAGATCATATGAAATTTGTTGCTTATACGGCTGTTTGGTTTATCGCATTCTTTCATATTCTTTGGTTCTATTTTGTATCATTTGATATATGGTTGTGTGTTTTTTATGCTTCTGCTTAATTACATTATGTATTCTTATTATTGTGTATTCTTATTGTTATGTTTATGTATTCTTATTGTTATGTATGTTCTGTTCTGTATATTCTGTTTCATTGAGTTGTTCTGTGTATTGTTTGTGTGTACATGTGTACTCTACTACTGCCACTGAGTGTCAACCCAATTGCAGTTAACAAATATATCGATTCAAATCCATCATGATGTGTGCACGAATCAAAGGACAACTTTGTTCTTTTCGGTATCACACATGTTCCTCTTCCGGCACCAATCCCGAGCCTCTTCAATGTAGTAGCAGAACTGAACGCTGCACACCCTTAGTGTCACGTATTCCACCCACGCAGCTGAATAGGTGATGGTGTAGGAAGTGCCGGCCTTCGTATACAGGGTTTTGGTGGGGAAACCTGAGGACAACAGACCACTTGGGAGACCCAGGCGTAGATGGGAAGATATTAAGATGGGTCTTCAGGAAGTTGGATGTGGGGTTACGGACTGGATCGAAGTGGCCCAGGATAGGGACAGGTGGCGGGCACTTGTGAATGCGGTAATGAACCTTCGGGTTCCGTGAAATGCGGGGAATTTCTTAACTAGCTGAGAACCGGTTAGCTTACCAAGAAGAGCTCTGCCCCATGGAGTAAGTAAGTGCCGACCTTAGCAAAGGCTGGGCCCAGTTGCGGTCCTTGTGTTTGGCCCCTAAAATTATTGTGCAGATGAAGTACAAACGTACGTTTGGATGTAAAATTAAAATGGTCCACTTTCGCAATGTTTTATTTACTTTTTAGTCAAGCGATCAAACATAATATTTATTTAATTAAAAAAGAAATAAACCAAACCAAACCTAATTACATTTTTTCTTACTTTTTGTTCGTCTAACTCCTCCACCCGGTTCCCAGAAGTCAAACATAAAAATCAGTCCCACAGGTTTGTGTGTTTTATCACACTGCGAATTTTTATGAATGCCTAATGCGCGAATCCCGCATGAGCGAGGGGCCCGGTAGCGTCACATCGGTCCAGTCGGTCTAAGACAGGCCTTGTGTGTAGGGATTAGACCGTACGGAGACAGGTTGGACGGCAACGAATTTTGTTAATAAGAACTTGGCTGTCTACAAGGAATTGATAATTTGGACGCCCCTAATATTGACAGCGATGCTTCCCCCGCGGACATGATTGTAGTACAGGAGGGTTGAAAATACCAATAGGAAGCAACTTATGGATTCAGCAGAAGTATGCTCCTTTTTGGACAAGAATGTAGTAGATAGTCGATGGTTGGTGCTTTCGAAAATGCTCGTTGGAACGAACATTCGTCCAAAATTAAACTTAGTAATCTTTATGCCATTCTAAAACGCTGTAATGAATGTACTTAATTCCTTGTCACAATCACCCTTCAAAGGATTGAAGAATTTTCTCTCTACTTACTGCAATCTGCGTTTCTATGAGCTGATAAAAGTGTTAATTGTAAGAGGTTGTTATACTAAGACCTGATGATGGCTTGAAAAACTAGGCCGAAACATGTTGCGTAATTAACATGTTTTTAAGGCAATTCATCCCCGTTTTGTTTTTAAATAGAGTTATATAAGAAATTCAAAAGCAGCCATAATTAACTCCAAATCAGCATATATTTAGTTCAAGTCTGCTACATGTTTCAACCATATATGGTCAACATCAGGCTAGCCACAAGAAAGGAAATAAGTACACATACTTGGCCCTTGAAGATGTGACCGATAGAATATCCCCAAACGTCGGTAAAGAACCGCCACTATACGCCATGTAATTTCCCAGACGAGCGCAGATTTCATCTACTTTGCGGCGGAAGGAAGAAATCGCGCAAAGTACATACTTATGCTTTGGCGCCCCGGGCGAGATATTATGAACTTAAAAATCAATCGTGTGTTGATTTTCCTTTAATTTGGCTCAATAGTTTAAAATTTACTGGGCGCAGGAAATCAATTATCTTCATTTAAGTATTCAATTTGCCGTCCATTTTGTCTCCTCTTGGATTCTGCTGGCCAGGGCGACCACATCACTCCGCCTTCTCCCTCCACCCAAGCTACGTCAACGCTAAGAATTCAACAAACTCCGTGTGGAGACAAATTCATTCGTGCTCTCTTCTTGGTACATCGTTAGAACCCCCGTTCTTTATTCTGCGTTGCCCTGCATAATCGCACGAAGCCTCCATGAGTCCCAACCCCACTTCACAAAGACGAACAATACTTTGCCAGGTCATTTTATTCACAAGAGATTATTATTTTACCACCACTCGACTTAGTGTTATAACCCTCAGCAGTTATTCTAGGACGCAGGCGTGTTCATGGTAATGTGATACGTAAAGCTTCATTCGCATCTGCCTGCCACGATGACTATTTCGTTTTACGTTTATATTACCCTTCTTCAAACAACGATAATTAGAAAAGGACGTAAATTTTTTACGACGCAAATGTTTTAAAATGTAGTTTATAAGATGAAACTTTTAAACGTTTCCTAAAACGGACCCAATCACAGGCTTAGTTGTATAAATACACAAAACAACAGTTGGTATCACTGACAGTCTACTTGTAATAGATTTGGCGCCCAGAATACCAGAGTATAATTTCAAGACACTAGCGATTACATGAAACTGCAGTTCTGTATGGCATGCTTGCCTAAACCCTAATGTTAAAACATGAAAATATTTAAGAAGTCACTGTTTTAGCTCACCTTAAAAACACCAGCTCCGAAACAAACTTTATCACGCAAGCAACCTTTATAATCCACACAGTATTTCTCCGCTGTACTCTGTTAAGTCCGAGAGAAACACTGCAGATGGCAGCAACGAACACAACTGGACACACGAAGGTTGTGGTAGTCGTCGAGGGATGATGTTCACCACCTGTTGGTCTCACACACCCTAATTTACTGTGTAGATTTAACACCAAAGATTAACGTAAAAATGGAAAACACCACCGTGTCAAAACACAGTTTAATCACCTTTTCTTTCCCTCAGGCAAGGAATGCACATTCAGAACTATATGCTGGCCAAGGAATATGCCACAAAACTCTTGAGGTAGGAAGAAGCTATCTAAGACCTTTGCTCATATACGTACTAAAACGAGAAAAAAACGCAATTACAGATATGGCAGTTCAGACCTTCAATTACCGTGTGCAAAAATACTACGAGTTGTAGAGATCGCATGGAGAGAAAGGACACAAACAGCTAATATTTTATTCTTACAGCTCAGTACACCTAGAAGCATGGGCAAAAACATGGAACAAAATGCTGACTCTGCGTGCTAATTACCTGTACTAAAAACAACTGCCCTTGATCTGTAGCTCTTGACCATTGTACTGTTATTTGCCAATCCCCCATAATTCTCTATAACCATCATGATGAGTGCTTTGTCATATTACCTGCAATCTCAAACAAGTTAACACAACAGCAACCCATATTCTTTCCCCACAGTATTTAATTTTTTTTTTTTACAGCTTCTTTACCAATTCTATACTACATATCCCTGGGCATGACTGAACCAGTGACCTGTGACTGTTCACGACTGCAGAGATATTACAGCAATTACCGCTTTTACAGTCATAACTAATTATTTGTATGTCTGTTAATGATCTCTATGTTAAATTCATCAGTCATACATAACCTCAAAATTTCACACCATCACAATATTCTATAAAGGCTAAGTTAGACAATATTCCCTACATAACTTGCTGGCATATTCAAAATTCATCTACAAACCAAAACTTCTATTCCAACATATACTCAGCAGGTATTAAAAAGTGCATTATGCACTCGTATTTTCCTTGACTATGCATTGTGTAAATCACATGAATGGCACAGCGATGTTATGTAAAAACATGACACTTTGTCACTGGATTACTACACCACACCACAAAAAAACTGCATCTACATGGTGCCATATAACATAATTACAATCAAGAAATAAAAACTAACCCTTATCCTGCTAACGTGGAGAATATGGTGAGCTTCTAATAATGCCAGCAGTTAGTAGATGGGATTTAACTCGGTGTTTAAAGGGTTGCGTTTGTATTTTGCTCTGGTTAACCAGCATTTGTACCACACATGACAGTATATTGCATTTTGTTCGCCAACTGTATTGCATGAACTTACCTCACGAATGGCAAGATATCACCATATCACTATACATGAAAACCAGCCTTCAAGTAAGGTGTCTGTTTTTTGTTGGATTGTAACCAAACTTGAAACTGGTTAACAAACTTTAAAATCAGGTATCACAAAAATCCATCCAGTGGAAGCCCACTTGTTACATGCAGACAGACAAGACATGACAAAACTAATAGTCACTTCATAAATTTTGTGAGTGCCCAATAACAAATAACAAACTATTTGGTACTTGATACCTCATGAGACAATTATCTACAAGCCTTGTGAATTTGACATTCAGAGGACTGCGCATCATGATATATTCTTATAATAAAAGCCAATGAGATGCATTATTCCTCAAATTGACTTGATAAAGTACTATACATGTTTTGGACAGAATCTACCATCCATCATCAGGAGTATCTCAACACTGTACACACACAACAGGTATTTGTCATGCTAGTTCTGTTGGTGTCTGCTAGCGTGGCCGATGCCAAACAAGCAAGAGAAACACATCAGTATAGGAACACCAAAGAGAAACTGTATAAGACTAACGCAGCAATATGATATAACAAAATATGCGGAGAGTTCCATCCTGACCAAGCTAGCAGACGCCAACAGAACTAGCATGACAAATACCTAACGCGTGTATACGGTGTTGAGATACTTCTGATGGTGGACGGTGGACCTGTCCGAAATATGTAGAGTACTTTATCAAATAAATTTGAGAAATATTGCATCTCATTGGCTTTTATTATAAGAATAGGCCTTGTGAACTTACAGAAATATTACTTTCTAGCTATGGGGAACCAATGCAGTTCCATTCCTGGACAGGGCAGTAATTTTTCTTTCTGCTACCCACGTCAACGCTGTTTCTGTGGCACAAGCAGGTCATGATGCTGACAATGAAATTAAGAAATAACAGCACTAAATATCACTACCCCCATAAACCTGCTAAACATGACAATTAATTAAGGGGACAAACTTGTGATTAAAGTTAACGAACCTGCAATGCAATACCTGAAGCATATGTACAACGTGGTTGTAGTTCCACTGAAATTCAAAATGGTACCGACTGCCACATAAATATAACACTTCTATGAAAATTACCCAAGAACATTACATTCCAATATCTACAAACTAATTCTGCTTGAAATGGAATACTGTCCTAAATGCACAAGAAACCTATTAAGCTTTTACTCAATCTAATTTCCTCAAAAAGTTACAAAAATTCCAAAATGTTCATGACAATCATCACAAGGTTCACAATCATGACTTATCTTCAGCCAGTTCAACAAAAACATAAATAATTTGCATAAAGTTCATATGAATATTATTTTTGTGTACAAATCTTATTTTTCCTATGTCACGTTAACTCACATTCACCACATCTTCATGATTCCAAGTAATCCAAAATTTAAATATATAAGCATGAAGGATTATTACATGGAAGCATGCCGAGTACCAATAAACCAAAATTGCTTGGTACACTATAGAAGTACTCAACACAGGTCTACACACACACACACACACACACACACTAACGAACATTATGTCTCAGCAATATCAACATCAAATAACAGTCACACCAGAACAAAAATACTGTGTAATTTCCCTGTTTCAGCAACTTGGTTGTTTCCAACACAAAGCACTGATACACATCACCTACGCTACGTGTAGTAACACAATGTGAATACCATCATGGAAATTCCAAAACCATAATTGGAGACAGAGAGAACCAAGTAGAGATATAAAGAATATCCCAGTAAAACATACAAATTTTCTTCAACATGGTTGTCAACTTAAGACATGACATGTTTTTCCACTCATTTCAGATGGGTAATAATGTTTATGTCAAATACCTCAAGATTTTCCCCTGCTTTGAGACCAACAACCAAACTCAGGCCTAGGTCACCTCATTGTTGTGGTTTTGAGATCATACTCAGACACGCCACACTCGGTGGGACTCCTCTGGCTGAGGGATCAGCCTGTCGCAGAGATCTCTACATGAGAACACACATTCCCAACAGACATTCATGCCCCTAATGGGATTCAAACCCGCAATCCCAGCATGCAAGCAGCCACAGACCGTACCTTAGACTGCAGAGCCACTAGGATTGAGTGGCATTTCATGATACAGTCAATATTAACAAAACATAAGGGAACGAACTGGTAACCCGACATAATAGTCACACCCGAGATATGAATCCAGTGTGCAGTACTGGATTTGCAGCTGTAAAAATGGTGACCAGATCAAACAGGTATGTAAAATTAAAAACAATGAAATCTGGAGTACATTTTTCGACACTTCTCCAAAAACAGATCCTGCAAAAGCATCCAAAATGTTGGTCTCCAACAGGAAAATTAATCAAATCTCCAGTCAAAAAATCTGATACCTCATCATCGCTAACAGTAAAACCTACCACCGAATCAATCCTGACAATTAAATCCAGGCTTCAAATCCTCAAAACCTGCGATCAATTTTCTTAACCCTCCAAACTCCTCCTCCAACCCACAACCTTCACAAAATGGTTCTCCCACCAGCCTCTTAGCATTTCCTAATTCCCTTATCTGTGTAATGTACATAATTAATCATCTCATTCTGTAATATCCTTTACCATTTTGAAATTACTTCTCTCAGATTTCTGGATTGTCCTTTACAGTAACAGCTAGTGAACTGATTACCCTAAGATCTTCTGTAGTTTTTCTCCCTCACTACAGGAAACGATGTGACAGTATTTGGATTACAGTCATCTACTCCAAATACAGAAGTAGCAGTTTCCTACAAAACACTCATACCCACCTATCAGATTGCACTTTGTCATAACCACAAGCCAATCCAAATCTTACCTGCATAGGTGACAAACAATTCATACTGTCACTGCACTGTAACCAACAGCTATCCAAATCTTCATTGTGCCACAGCTAAAATAAATCCAAATTTTCACTTTGTCATAACCAAAAGACAATCATATCTTCCCAGCATCAGAAACAAAACACAACCTAAAACTCCACAGCATCATAAACAAAAGACAATCTAAAACTACACAGCATCATAAACAAAAGACAATCTAAAACTCCAAAGCATCATAAACAAAAGACAATCTACAACTCCACAGCATAAAAACTGAAGTACAACCCATATTTGCACTGTATAGTACCTGAAAGACAATCCAAATCTGCTCTGTGCAATAAACACAACACAATTCAAAGCTTCACTGCAACATAACCCGAAGACAACCTCACATCTATCTGGACAGTAAATTAAAATAAAAAATCACTAGCCCCCTTTCACTCAAAATTACCCAACCAATCAAGTTATAACCTAAGCTGTAATAAGGCTAAGACACAAATCCTAAAACATATATAGTATATAAGTACAAAATACGATGATTACTTTAGTTCTGAATATGTATTTCTCATTTCTTAAAATGCCAATTATCAATGTCTTGTATATAATTAGGATTGGTGCAATTTCTGCTGTCACTACTGGCAACACTGTTAGAATGAGATTCTAATTAGCAGCCACATACACATAAAAGTCCAATACATCACATCCACTTAAAATGAATAATACAAAAATCTGTCACTGCCACTGTTATGAAAAATGACATACACAGTGTTTAGAAAATTAATCTCTTCCATTCAGAGCAACAAATCCACCACTGTACTCATACATTAAAATGGTTAGAAAGATCCAATTCTAAAACCACTGTGAACTAAGAGAACTTGTTGCAATGTTCAGTCATCTATTTTCATAGGAAACAAACTACATTTCTATGTGGGCTGCTGTGGAGATGGCTGTGCCACCAACGGTGGTCCAGGTGAGGGAGAGCCGGCTGCTGAGGGATGAAGAGGCGGAACAGCAGCGGCACCTGAATGTTGGGGCCCTGATCCGGACATGGCTTGTGGTGACGGTGGAGTGGGCGTGGTGCTTGGTGTCACAGGACCAGGGACACCAGACTGCTGCTCACTGGCTGAGGACATTACAGTGCCAGTAACTGCAGAACCTGAACTTACTACACTGCCACCTTGCTGGGAAGCTGCAGACTGCCAGGAACCCTGCTCCGCTGCGAGTCTCTGGTGAGCCTGTTGGCGTGCGCGGAACTCGGCAGCTTTCAACTGCTCCAAGTGGAACTGCTGGCGTTCAGTGATGAGCTGTTGCCGCTGGTACTCCAGCCCTTCTCGTTCTCGTTCCATCGTCGTTTCGAGTTCTTCAAAGTGGCGTAGCTTTATTTCAAGCTTCTTCATCTGTGTCTCCACTAGGAGGGCGACCAGAGACTTTATTTTCCGCTCTTCCACAGCTGCCAAGTGTTTTGCTTTCACTGCAGCTGCAGCTAGGGCAGCAGCTGCAGCAGCCTGTAGCTGTGCGTCCTTCACCACTCGCTCTTGATCTGTCTCACCTGTACCCTCCGCTGTACTGACAATTGCCCCCTCCTCAGGCTTCTCCTCCTTCATGACCAAACCATCCTCGGTACCCGCTGCCTTCTCTTCTGCATTCATATCCTTAGCACTCTCCTTCTCATCAGGTTTTTTGTCTACTTCCATGGGCTCCACTTTGTCTCCCTCTTTCTTTTCTCCCTCTGTACCTGTTGCTTTCTCTTCATTTTCTTTCTCCCCCTCTTTCTTCTCCTTGTCCATCGATTCTTCTTCCTTTTCAGGGACTGTTCCAGCAATTCCACTCTGGAAATACACGCCACAAAAATAACTAACCACAAAATTTCACCTGACAACATGCTGTGCTGGTCCATCATGTACTATTGTAAAGGTACAGCAATGCCATTACAGGCCTGGACAGGCCCTGAGGGTTCCAGGAAGTTGAGGCTCCCAGATTTCAAGGCAATCGACACATGAAGGTGGTAAGGTTGTCAGCCCTATGCACTGGCCACCTTTAGCCCCAGGAAACATTCCTGGTACTCATTTCTGTTAGAGGCTGAGTCAACCCCAGGGCCATAGTGCAACCAGAAGGATTATGTCAATGAAAAATTCCAGTGACACCATCGGAAATTGAACTCACGGCCTTCCGGCTTGTAGCGCAGTGCCTCAACCTACTGTGCCACCATGTGCCCCATGTATTACTGTACAACCCTTTTAATTTCTGAGGTTATACAGTATCCAAGAAGATCTGCTGGAATGGTTTTAAGCATGGCTCCATAAATGTGTTTGCTCACCCACCACACAAACAACTTAACCCGTTCATGATAGGCACAGGAAGATACCTGGGTGTCTGCCAGTTGTAGTCAAATTTCAGTTTTGTGTCTAGTACCGTAAATTCAAAAAAATAATAATTCGCAATTTCAATGGTTTTTTTTAAATGTAAAAAATTACAGGAAAAAACATTATGAACACAAAATACATAAATAATCTACACTTGGTGCAGATACACAACATGAATAATGTAGCGACATGGCAACTAGCCTGAATGTCTGAAACTCACAACACACTGATATAACATTTGCAGGCCTACATATGGGGAAAATAACATATATATATATGTCACCTGACACAGAAATATGCAACAGAAATGCAAAATGGATGGCAGTTAACAGGAGTGGTGGCATTGTATTAATATGGCATTTGGCTGTGAACAGCACGTACATAGCACGTGAACATACAGCCAACCCTACTGAAAGGGTTAACAGACCAACAACAAATCTAAAAATATCTGTACAAAACACTGCAAGACTAGGTGCAAATGGATTTTATAAAGTGGGTAGCTAGTACATTTCAGTTAAACTATTAGTCACGGCTGTAAATGATGAAGTCCATGAGTGTTAAAACAAAAGCACCGTATCAGTTTTGCGGTATCGACAACGAGAATGAGCTACTTCCCACCAGGAATTAAGCCCTGCATGTCCAATCCACATAGAAAAATAATAAAAGAAACAAGAAGTGTATACATACTTGCGCCAGACCAGCTGACGGATCAAACTTCCCATCAGTGGATGATGCTTCAACATGTTTAAAATGTGCGTCCATCAGAGCTGCTGGTACTTCATCCTGCAAAACAATATTAACCCATCATTTATCTCCAATTACTCACAAGTACAGCAGGGTCTTGTTTTACGATGGAGTCACGTTCTCGAATATTTGGTTATAAATCGAATCGCCACAAAACGAGTATTATTTAAATGGTTTATATTTAGACAGGTTCATGGACCAAACAAATCAGTCAAATAATTTTATAATTTACAATATTTCTTTACATTATGACATACAATTTCAATTTAATGAATTAGGTATATAGAAAATTACACAGATAATTGAAAAAAATATCAGTCAAATCACTTTTTATTTTGTTGAAGAAGGCCCAGGCCATGGTTCAGAATACATCAAGAAAGAATGTAACGTCAACTGTTTGGATTTTTTCTTCTCTTCTGTCTTTTTTATGTACATCATGGGCAGAAAAATCACAATCAAAAGAAATGCATTAAAACAGAAAAAGAAGAAACACATGCACACTGGAAAAGAGCTAGAAGCGCACTAAGCACAGAAACGATGCTTGAGTTGCGACAGTGAAGCACCACAAGTCGGGAGTGCTCAGTCCGACTGGGCAAGGGTCGTCAAAGTGAATCGTCATAAAACGAACCATCGCAAAACGAGACCCTACTGTATTCTGCAACAGAACTGCAGTAACCCGTGTCTTGACAGACAAAGCTCATCCAAACGTCTTTTAATGTTATCTGAGGCAAAACGTAACATATTCAACATACAAATGTAACACAGCATTGTCAACTGTTTCACATTGAACATCAGCATACATGGAAGACATTGTACATATGCCAAAATGGACCTTATTTATACCTTGAAGGCAAAGTAGTACTAACCCTTTGGCACCAGAATTAAATACAAAGTATGGGGGGGGGGATTTTGATAAAGAAACCTGCCTTCACACTTGAGTGGAGACAGTTACATACCTCAAAAACAGTATATATCTGCTCAGGGTTGTACAAGAATCTGCCATAATCGACTCATTCAGAACAATAACTTCAGTTGCCCTTCTGTTTTCCGAGCATCATATTGTGAGATGACTACAGTTGTCACTCAACGAATAAGGGTTACTGCCATGGTTTGAACTACTAGAAGGCTAAGAAATACCATTTTCAAGTGTTGTACATTCTAGAGTGAGAACATACCCACATTTAAGAGACAAAGGTTTTATAAGCATTCTGGTCCACCTGGATGTGATGCTGTGTCACAGAGTGAGTGGTTCCTAACATTTCAAGAAATACATTCCTGCGATGTTAGGAACCACTCATAACAGGAACACAGTGTAACATCCCAGAAGACCAGAATCTTCAATTACACCACTGTGAGAATCTCAAAACTTGTTGAAGTTTCATGATTAACCTTTAGGCGCCAGAATTATTTTTTTAATTTTAGCACACCCTGTACCTAAAATGTGAATAATACAGGAACCAAACAAATTAGAATTATGAAACGAACTGCATTTTGAAGAGAAAAAAACGGAGAGTATACACTATGTTTAAAATATCTGGTCCCTATATTTGTTGAATAAATATATAAAATGCAACTTTGGAGGTTAGCGGTGCGGTACATCAACTATAGTTGACGTTAGGCGTCAAAACGTTAAACAGAACATGCACAAAGAAAAAGACAGCTGTCACACTGCTTCACACCAAATCATTTCATGTCTATTCTACCTTATCTAGCACACCATTGAATGAAGAGCTAAATCTGGCTTTACACTACCTTGATACTAGCAAACTCCTCCATCGCGGCCTTTGCTGCCGATGCAGCCACTCTTGGGTCCACCACTGAAGCAAGGAATGCCACAGTGGACATTATGGGGTTGCCAGCCTTGCTGAAAGGAATGGGCTGGTATGCCAGTGGTCCCAGTGCTCCTCCTCCAGCTTCATGATCCTCAAGATATGGGTCCTCGATAGGTAGTCGCAGGAAGTGCAGAATGCACTCGTCCTGTGTTCTGCTACCAACGTGTTCACACACTTTGTTCCAGTCATCCTTGTACAACTCCAGACCCTCAAGTAACAGCAGTGTCTCCTGTTCGGTCCACTCGCGGGTCATGCTTGCTGCTGTCTTGTTACGCAAAGCCGCAGGTTTCCGCGCATACCTGTCACAAAAACGTACCAACAAACTGCTCACCCCAGTCACATTCATAAATCACTGTCAGTCACCATATGTTTCCACTACAATCAACAGTAATATAACAAAGACTTCCTTATCTTCCCAAAAACCATTCCAGCATCTGTGTCAACTCAACACCTAATAAATTTTGTACATCTACCCTCATATGGTCTCTCTACCTTGTCTTTGTCTCCCCAGAAATAATGCATTCACATTTACTTCCAATGCTCTCACAACATTGCTGTCAGTGCCCATGCCCAACACAGTAATCTCAATTTCACAAGTTCCCCTTTAGTGTTCTGACATTTGAAGCCCGAAAATAAATTAAATTCTCATACATTATGCATTACAAGCTCCATAACTGGAGGTGCCCAGGGTTTAAATTAAGAGTTTTGAATTCAATACCAACTTTTTCGCCGTGGATTTACCTACGGGCTATTTAGTTGAAGTAATGTTGTAATGTTTCAACATATGCGCTAATATTCAAATACATGAAGTGTTTTATTAAAAACATTTAAACCTAATATCACTAAATAACAAATTCTAAACATGTACAAAAATTTGCACTGGTCAAACTGCTCAATTAGAATAATGTTTCTGAAAACACGAGGTAATGATACACATTTCAGCTGTTAGATGCATTTACTAATCACAATGACCAGGGACAAGGTAATGCCCTGTCACCACTAATTTTCAATATCACTATATGCATTCAACATGACCAGGAGAAACTGGACACTTCAACTTCTTGTGAATTTTAATTTTAAGTGCCAAAAACTGTAAACACTATAACATAAACACAAAGCTGTGTTACTCCCTAGAAAGAAAATTATCTACAAGGACAGAACCCAACCAAAATCTAGTATAGGCCAGTTTAAAGGATTTTTCAGTACCTTAAGATGAGCCATGGCCCATTGTGTTGATATTTCCAACCCAAATAATGCGACAGACATTACGGTGCCCCAGCACAAACAAAAAACTAATGTTGATTCAACGCCTTATTCAAAAATTCTGTGCTCCTGCCTGACGAAAATCTTTGAAAAATTAATGCCAATATCGCAGCATATATTACAGTAAAACTATATTACTGAACTTAATATCATAAATTTTTTCTATTAAATTACTGGTGCATGATGCAGAAGACCAGAATTTGAATGACAGCTGCATAGCAAGGTCATTAACCCTTAGTCGCCGAACGACATATATATATGTCGTGCAGTGAGCCCTTTAAATAGCCGAACGGCCACTACTGTGGCTGGGAGGGGTGGGGATTTAATTCCGCCGTCAAAGGTTTAATTCCGGCGTCAAAGTGTTAAATGCCATCATCTTAACCTGACACTAGGCATTATGAGAATATCATCACTTGACACAGGCACCAAACAGTTAAAGACAGCCTGAGCTGCCGTGCATTTACATTGGTCACAATTTAACTAGCCTTGAATCTAGGCGTCCGCATTCACCGATGACTTTGAAATGGGAAATGGAAAAGACATAAACATGTTTATGTGTCGCTCTGGTGACCTTTTCATGTTCAACGCAGTATATGGTGGCCACGACTGCACAGTTGGTATAGCAACTCATTACGGGCTGAACGACCCAGGGTTCAAACTCTGGTGGGGGCAGGATTTTCCCTAACCTTCCAGACCAACCCTGAGACCCACCCAGTCTCCTGTATAATGGGTACCAAGTCTCTTTCCTGGGAGTAAAACAGCAATGGCTTGGCATCAAATATCCACCCCACCTAGTGCTGAGGTTAAAGAAAATGTATAGTTATAACTCTACTCTCCCTCTGGACTTTTATTGTTTATTAGAGGGAAAACTTACCCTTTACCTCAAGCTAATGGCCTATAACTATCACACATATAATAAACTAGAGTGATATTATTTTAGCATATAACGTTTGTTTCTCTGAAATAACATTCAAAGATTCTGAGACTTTTTGTAGGTAAGGCATCCTCCACAATGTATTATTCTGAAGATGGAATATTCGTGCAACTGTGCTGTCCTCTTGAAGGTCAATAAATTATGCTTTCAAGGCACATCAGGCTTCACTTCAGTGCCAAGAATAATTGTAATTGTGAAGTAATTTCAACTGACATCAGCCATGGATTTTAATTGAAGCAAACGGAATCTAAAAAATTTTCCGAATTACATAAACTTACAACCAGATTACTTTTGAAATCCGATCAGTAGCTCTGGAACGTATTAAACACCAATAACATCTTCTATCATTTCCATAACAAATGCATTAAACTGTGGAAAAATTTAAAACCCATTGCTTTCAATCTATCTTACATATATATTTACCTAAACGCAAGAAAACCCCCTAATAAAATATTCCTGTTGTGAAAAAATATGTGTAATGTCATGCAATTAATACATAAACATGTAATATTCCATCAGCCATTACTCATGAATGTCACACTCCGTGTTCACTGTTTTGAGTGACCACCTCTACAGTCAGTGCCTTCATCTTCAACACATTCACTGCTACCAATCCCAAACCAATCCAATTTTGCACACAGCTCACACCTGTAGCCCTCTTCTCCACAGGGTCTACCATTTTGCCAGCATAATATACCACTAAGAAAAACCACAGCATTACAATATGCTATGTTCTCAATTCCAGCTGCATATGCATTGGTTTGGCTTAGCACGGTCCAGTTAAGCACTCCAAATTCGAATTCAAGACAAGCCCATACAATTAAACACCAAATTTACAGAAAACCTTGCCTTGTATTCACATAAATATGAAGATTCTAATGTCCTTTCATTGTTGAATCATTGGAACAAGGGATAAATAAGTGTACTGTACGCACATGAGGTGTTTGATAAAAAATGAAACTGTATGCACCATGCAGCATGAGGACCAGCTTATTTATATATACCCCACAGTTGTTGAGAGAGGCATCCCATAGTTTCATGAACAATGATTAACAATACATTGCACATAACCAAACAAAACATGCTGTCCACTCATTTATCAACAACCCTTATAAAGTAAAAACAACTAATAAATCACTTGCAAATGTGCCTAAGCTCAAGTAATTGGGTACAACAGTAACAAATCAGTTTTTCAATCATAAAATGAACAGCAAAGTACCCGTGGGCTATGCTTGCTGCCACTCTCTTCATCTCTCTCCTACATAAAAAGTTAATGTACCTGGGTATGTGACAGAATCCAACAAGTAAAAACTTCCACAATTGTCATGAGCAGACGGTGTGGAAGCTGCATCAGCCTGAAGAATAAATATGGTCAATAAACAGAGAAGTGGCTAAGAGCATTATTTAGTAAGTTTCAATACACAAATCACAAAGGCCAAACACACTACGTTATGCGTACAGGGTACACCCTTCTGCTATACATTACTTTCTTTAGTCCTTGTAAAGTGATCCCGTTACAGGCCCGGTGTGGCCCAGAGGGTGGGTAGAGGTATAGCTATACTCTTTCATGACCGCAGCACTAGAAGGGGGTGAGTGGTCAGCAGCACGACCCAGCCACACTTTACCCCCAGGAAAAACCCGGTACCCATTTTACAGGAGGCTGGGTGGACCCCAGGACCGGTCTGGACGGGCAGAAAATCTCGTCCCCACCGGGATTTGATCCCAGACCATCCAGGCCGTAGTCAGTCACTATACTGACTGAGCTACCGGTCCTGCTTATTTAGTCTTTATGGAACCTTAATCTTGGGTTCCTTCCATACCCTGTTGTCTTCCTCCTGTTCAACATTATGTAAACTCTGCAGTTAACAAGATTATATAAACCAAGAAACTTGGAGGTGTAGAGTTACCAAAGAATAATTGCATCAACACACACCAGGTGCGATGTCCTCAGCCTGCAAGACAGTTTACCATCTGTGTAAACTCCCTCTGCCATTGAAGTTTCACTGCTGACTTCTTACCCATTACTCCATTTCCACAACATCCCTCCACTCCATTATTTTCTACTTACTGGTCAAGCTTCAGACCATAGTTTGTCCCAGGATCTGAGTCACTTTTCTTCATAGGATCCTTCTTGTCCATATCCAAGAGAGTTTTGGCAGCTGAAGGCTGAGGTGTCTTGGGTGGGTTGATGGGCTGCAGACCAGACGGAGTATCTGACAGAACATGGAAATGTGAAGTTGGCGGAGGACCCATGGGAGTAGGTCGGCTGTCAGAATCAACCTGAAAACACACAGTAACATGGCTATTTTCGTAACCCCACTATAAAATTACTTGTCACGACTACGTCACAGTTAAATTCTTCACTCTGAGCAACACCAGTTAGTTCCTGCACAGGGTTGATGAGCCAATCAGGTACCAGGGTTATGATGATGTGCCAAATGGCTGGGCAAATTCCAGTCCTCAGAAAGAGTAAGAAATGAATATGGCACATGTGTGGATGATAACTGTCAGAAAAAAACAGAAAAAGGGCCCATTAAAGGAAAAATATCCATCACCAATGAACAAATTAAAAATATAGTAACTTAACTGAAAATACCGTTACCTTCATGCGCTTCATGTCACATATTTTTAGAGGTACGTGTTTCAACGCTTGTGCGCGCGCCATGTTCAGCATCTTGCTGTGCTACATCATTTACACACATCTGTCTCATCAGTATCATTATGAATAAGCCAAACACATGTAAATGACACAGAGTTAACTAGACACTGACAATGACATATGTATAAGCATTGACAGACACGTGTGTAACAGTATGCAACATGTAGCATATACATTCAGTTGTTTTCAGTAAAGTTCCTCTGATACAGCCACATGGTATACAAAAACAAAACTACACATGCCTATCGACCACCTGATGAAAACAGACTGGGCATATGGCTGATGGGATTTATACTCAATGCAATGCAGACAAATATCCAAGCTCATCACCACCTCCAACTAGGTACAGTGTATAATTTTAAGGTGATTCATCCCTGTTGTTTTAGATAACAAGAATAGAGTAGATTCAGTCAAACATAACAATTAATTTATTCAGTATTAACTCAAGAAGATAATTTTAGTTTCAAAAACTGGGATATTGGTATGCATATTAGAAATGTCTAATGGAGCCAATTTAACGCGTGATTTCAGGCTTCCGCCGCGTAGAAAAGAACTGCGCTTTTCTGGGTTAGTGCGCAGCGAGTAGTGGTAATTCCTTACTGACATATCAGGGCAACCCCTGTCTGTACCCAGAATGATAGGTTGTCACAAAACATTACCAATCCTCGCTGTGCACTAACCCAGAACAGCGCAGTTCTCAAACCAATCCAACGTTTGAAATTATGGGAATTTCTTCTAAATTTTGGATTGTGTTGAGTTTTTTACACTGAAGGCACATGGTAGCTAAACAATGTCATTGGGTTTTCTGAGAGGTATGTGGATACTTTGTATTCTGGGGCATTTTTCCATTTGACAATGGGTCTAAATGGATTTTCTACTTTATGAATTTTGATAAGTTCTCTTAAAGTGGGAGAAGAGGGGTTAAGATTCAGGTGGGAATTAGGGAATTGCATGTGTTTAATGTTGGTAGGATCAATGTTGGTAGGATCACTGTTTAGTAAGGTCTAAGAACTTTTTAATTTTGTCAACGTAACCATTGGGTTTCAATATTATGAAGACACTGCATTTGTCAGCTTAGCAATCGTAGTGTTTATGTTAAGCTCTTCTCGGATTTGTCCAACTGTTCTTTCTTATTATGCAATGTGGGAGGAGTGTTATGGGTATACAGTGTGTTAACATTTATTGGCTACCTGCCATATGAAAAACTGTTGTCTGACTGAATCTACTCTGATTTTTGGCACTGTAAATAGCAGGTGACAAGCAAAGAGCTGCTAATTGTAGTCTGTCCATTTACCTTTCCCTATGGCAGGTCAGTATAAGCTTTATACATATAATATCACTCACACGAATGCCCATGAAATAAGTACAGCTGGTGTAAGCAAACCATTACTGGTAGTTTACTTGTATGGAACTATCAGAAGTGTAGGTCACTGACCAGTCTGCAGCAGCGTAAGGTTTATCTTAGTTGTAGTTTGTGGTGCAGAAGCTACTATGCACTTATGCACACTCAGCCACAACACGATCCAGAATGTGGAAGAAATGGAAAACAAGACAAGACAACACAGCTACAGCTCTTCAGCTTCTTTGTTCTCTCTATTGCCACATTATTGTGGAAAAATTGTAGTGCAATACGTCCATCTGAATGTGTATTGCAGATGTTGGAAATGCACAGGGCATTCATAAGTAAATGGCCACTAATGGAATATGGATCCCGAATGTGGAAGAAACGAAAAACAAAACACAACAACACAGATGCAGCTCTTTAGCTTCTCTGTTCTCTCTACTGCCACGTTATTGTGGAAAAACTGTGGTGTAATACGTCCAAATTAATGTGTATCGCACATGTCCGAAATGCACAGGGCATTCATAAATAAACGGCTAACTAATGGAATATGGAGCTACTTGTTTCAATTATAGTTATTCTTTTAATTAAAAAGATGAGTCTGTAAACAAACATTCTTCCCTAGTACGATGCATACAGACATTCTAATCTAGTTCAGTATTACAGCCTGTTGTTTAAACTGATTAAAACGTATTTATGAAATATGGGTGCGTCCGTAGCATACAATGACAACTGGAACAAGCTATTTTAAAAACAACAGTGGTGAACTAAAGTACAGCGATCCCTGTGCATGATAGGAAGACATATATGGCAATGGAAGTATGGCTCCATTCTTTCTTAACCTCAGTACTTGATGGGATGAGTGATCAGTTACATGCAACTCCTGCTTTAGCCCCACAGAGAAAGTGGCTGGTACCCACTAAATCATAAGCCGGTAGGATGCACAACCAGCACTGGAGAACAGATAATCTCTTCGCTCTTGCCACAAATAAAGTGATTCCTCTGACAATCAGCCCTCTGACTAGCTGCTGTATAGACTATGCTACTGCTACCATAGATTGGGAGTACATCAGAAACAAGATAGGCAGTTTATTTATCTCAGTATTTAACCAACTTGATGCACAATATTTTGTTTCACAATAAGTTTTATTTCATGCTTGTGCTCATCATCAGGAGGTCAAAATTGCATTACACAGCCTCTGGTATCATCACACCTATAGATATGATGATACCAGAGGCTGTGTAATGCAATTTTGACCTCCTGATGATGAGCACATGTGCTTGTAACATGTAGAGGCATGAAATAAAACTTATTGTGAAACAAAATGTTGTGCATCAAGTTGGTTAAATACCGAGATAAATATGCTGAGAAGCACGGTCAACAAAACGTCAAAAGATAGGCAGTGTACATAAAATATAACACTGAGGTGTGTTTGTGTATCCGTTGCTGCAATGGGAAAGCAACAAGTATGACATATTCTGAGAGTGTGTTTGTAGCCTCAGTTATCCAGCATGCAATGAGCAAGTGCTGCATTATACTGTCACCTGAGTCCTGTCTGGCTCTACCATACTTTTCTGCATTAGCACATTAATAGCATGATTTTCAAAAAAAAAGTTACCAAACATAAAATGGATGTTTTGATTTTTCTACAGCAGTTGTCTGAAACATTTTGCAATCTACGAAGAATTCAGTGTGGTAATATAATAAATGTACCCATAACTTCACGTAAATTACCCGTTATTATCGTCAGATTTTAATGAAACTTCAATTTTCTGGACAGATTTTTGAAAAATAATTATATATCAAATTTTGTTAAAATCTGACCAGTTGGAGCAGGGTTGCCCCATGCAGATGGACATACAGACATGATGAAGCTAATAGTCACATCTCATAATTTGCAAACACACCTAACGAAGCCCGAGAACATGAGATCCAGTCCACAGCCACTGTACTGACTTCATACCTGGTAATTAATAAGACCCCACTGTTCCAGGAAGGCATGAACTCTCATGATAGCACAAACATCTCCAGCCAAGTTGCGCCTGCATGCAGTACTGGTGATGTACTCTGTAGGGTTGAGACGGTACGTATCGATCATGAAGTTGCGATATGCCAAGAAGATCTCTGGTGTCTTTGATTTGTTCTTCCCGTTGAAGAATTCTGGCAGGGCACGTTTCTCTACTGTGTGGATAGAATTGTAGTCGAACCATGCTGAGTAGCTTGGGATGATGATATGATGCGTCTGCTCCGTCACGTTATCCTCCTGCCCATCATCCTTCGCATTGAATTCCTGTATATACAACAGTCTGATATGCTGAACAGGATACAATCACTGTGTGTTGTAACAGATTTTTACACATCCATGTAAAAACTTAAGGGCTATACATTTCACATGTTTTATGCATTATTCAATGGTCATACCGAGAAGGTGCTTATGCAACGAAAGTTAACCAAAAGGCAAAACAAAAAAAAACTCTGTACCTGTGTGTTGTTATCTGATGCTTTACCAGCCTGACTCTCTTCACCCTTTTCACCTTCTTCCTCTAGTTCTGTCACAGTTCCACCCTTGATTGGCTGCAGATCACTGTCCTTCTTGGAGGATGAACCTTACAAGAGGGAGACATCTTTATGGAGAAAAAATATACTTTTAGGAATTCTTTCACTTTCTGTGCTGTGTAAGTCCTACAGTTTCTTCCCCACATTTTACGGAATCTGAAGGTTCATCACCGCATTCAAGAATTGCCACCTGCCCCTATCCTCAGCCAGTTCAATCCAGCCCATACCCCCACATCCCACTTCCTCAAGATCCTTCTTAATATTATCCTCCCATCTATGCCTGGGTCTCCCAAGTGGTCTCCTTCCCTCAGGTTTCCCCACCAAAACCCTGTATACACCTCTCCTCTCACCCATACATGCTACATGTCCTGCCCATCGCATTCTTCTCGATTTTATCACCTGAACAATATTGAGTGAGGAGTACAGATCATTAAGCTCCTCATTATGTAGTTTTCCCCAATCCCTTCTTACCTCGTCCCTGTCAGGCTCAAACAGTCTCCTAACACACTACTCTCAAACATCCTTAGCCTACGTTTTTACCTCAATGTCAGCGACCAAGTTTCACACCCATACAAAACAACAGCAAAGATTATAGGTCTGTATACCTTAATCTTTAAATTTTTGGATAGCAAACTGGAAAACAAAAGATTCTGCACCAAATGATAGTTAGCATTCCCTGACTTCAATCTTCCCTTAATTTCTTTCTGAATATAATTTTGATCTGTTAAGGTTGTTCCCAAACACGTGAACTCTTCCACCATTTCAAATGAACTATTATCAGTCTTTATGCTGTGACTTCATCCTGCATTCTGATATCGAGAGTTTCTTGAATTTGAAAAATATGTTCCTCTGGGATATTACATGGCATTAGTGCCAAGAAAACAGATTCCTCAACCATGCCAATGTAAAGATCTCAAAACCTCCTTAATTTTATTTAATAATAATACTGTAATATTTGTAAATTCTGGACAGTGTTACATGGGAAATGATACGAGTAACTGTTATATCTTACACTAAACAGATGTGGTCTATTTCAAGGTACTATTACAGTCTTAGTCTAAAGTGGCTAAGGAAATGACAAAGACCTCCAGTAAAAATATCTCATCAACCCACACCAATCAAATATAACATGGGACTGTCCAAACTTAAAAGCCTGAGACGTTAATACTGTACCAAAACACTGAACATCAAACACAGCAGCACTCCCCCCCCTCATGGTTCCATGCATCATAATTCAATGTTAATAAAAATCCAACCAGATCCAACAGTATGCAGATATCTATTTATTGCAAAGTCACTCTACAAGTTTCGGGTGTCACAGCACCCGAAACATGTAGAGTGACTTTGCAGTAAATAAATATCTGCATACTGTTGCATCTGGTTGGAATTATATTAACAATGAACAGCAGCACAGTTTACTGCACTTACTTGACCTATGTCAGCCGTCAATCCAAACAGTAATTTCCCCATAATCTAAAGTTTGCATGGCAACTACATTCAACAAAACTTTCTCAGGCTAGCAGCCACATAGGGTGGTTGAATATTGAGTGATCCAAAATTTCCAACAACCATCTCTCTTCTTGCCATCAATTCCCTGATGACAAGAAAAGAAATGCTTCTCCAAACACTGGTTCACTCACCATTCAACAAATAATTTTCCTCAGAAAATGAAATGTGTTATTCAGATGTTGTAGGTACACTTTTTGCATAAATCTTAAGTGTGAAAAACTGATACCAGTTGCTTCTAGAGTTGAAATAGTTAAATACAGATTAACCTTTTGACGCCTAATGTCAACTATAGTGGTCGTACTGCACCGCTAACCTCTAAAGTTGCATTTTATATATTTATTCAATAAATATAGGTACTGAATATTTTAAACATTGTATATACTCTCCATTTTTTCTCTTCAAAATGCAGTTTGTTTCATAATTCTAACATATTTGGTTCCTGTATTATTCACATTTTATATACAGGGTGTGCTAAAATTAAAAAAATAATTCCAGCGTCAAAAGGTTAAACATACCAGGCTTAGGGAGAGTTGAAATATTTAAATACAGATTAAACATACCAGGCTTGGGGACAGTAACCTCCTGAATGTTTGGTTCTGGGGGAGGTTCTTCCATTTCTTTAGTAAGATCATCGGCTTCTTCCTCACTCTTATGCTTCTTGCTGCCACTGGCAGCAGGCCCACGACCACTGCAAGTGTCATAACCATATAACAGCAAGCTTCAGCAGTCAACTTGTACATAAATGTCAAATGGTGGCACCAGCCGATACCGTGGCACACAAGAAATTAAATACAAGCTCACAGCGCCACACACAAATGCACGTGATGGAAATGTACAGCCTACAAAGTCTCCAACATCGATACTAACTGTCAAACATTATTACCCCCAAAATCAGCTATCTGCATCAATTCCAAGCCAGTATAATTCAGCTGACATCTTCACTAAATCCATTTTTATATCATCCTCTCTCTTTCTACTAAGTTAACAATCTCATACAGTTTACAGACCAAAATTACACACATTCTTGCTTTCATCATCTGGCTTTTATACACAGCAAGTTGTAATGTTTTTGAATCACAATGTTACAAACAATTTCAGGTTTCACATTAACGTGCTGTATTCTTTGAACTGGTTCATAAAACTCCGTGGCCCTAGTCCGCACGCGAACTATACCGACAGAGCGGCCGCCGCCGGTCGGCGAAGTTAGTTCCAACTTTTGCGGATAGAGGGGTGTCACGTGGTCAGCGCAACGGGTCCCCACAGCCGTTAATCTCT
>Ga0123354_10002691_pt1 | contig 23804 bp, 39 predicted proteins | sample TergutLab28metaG_2_FD_97872 | JGI IMG/M metagenome (GOLD analysis project Ga0123354, IMG submission 97872) | Labiotermes labralis P4 segment gut microbial communities from Petit-Saut dam, French Guiana - Lab288 P4 | ecosystem: Host-associated > Arthropoda: Insects > Digestive system > Gut ... | reverse complement strand
TATCAAAAAGGAAAACAAGAACGCGGGGCTTCGCAACCGGGAACACATTATGAAGCCACCGGCGAGGAGCCAATGAATTTTGCAAAGCCGGAAACATTTGCGAAAGTATCAATCTTTTCCGACCTGCGCATGGGAATATTCCGTCGCGGCGAAATCGTGGACAGCGGAGGATTTGACGATATGCTTCGCAGAACGCAAGCGGATTATCAAACGAAAGCCGTAGGCATGATTCGCAATGGCGCGACCCGCGACGAGGTTATGAATAGGAAGCGTCAGATGTTCGCGGAATCAATCAACAAATGGTATGGTCAAAGATATGTCATTGACCTTGCCGAAATGGACCGCAAGATACAAAACAAAGAACCGGCATTCCAAGAATTGGACGGCGTGATTTATGAATACAAAGGTCGCGATTCGGTCGGGCGTCCGATGTGGAAGGATAATTCAATTCTGAACACGAACCGCGATTTTTCTCGGATAAACAAATCATACAGAATCACAGACAGCGGGTTGGGCAATGGACGAAACTGAAAACATTTTGACAGGTCAAGGCGCACAGCAAAACCTTCCGGCACGCTTGGACACAAGCGTGGCGAATGATTTGTTGGCGCAAGTTCGTCAGAAAGCCGCAGAGAAAGCGGCGGGTGCGACACGCGCCCGGAGCGGGAGCGTTGGAAAGTTTGGAACAAATGTGCGTCCGCAGGCGCCGATGGCCGGAACAATCAAGAATCTTGTGAACAGCCCCGGCAGTCGGGGCGACGATGGTTTGTATGGCACAGAGGAAATTCAGAACAGACGAAATATCGCATGGATTCCGTCGGAAACCGACAAGGCGGGAATACGATATGCACAGGACGAAACAAGCCGCACCGATGTTATTATAAAAGATTCCATCAAGCAGTTTGGAATGTCGCTTATGACATTGGAGGACAAGGCGTATATTGCTTTGGGGGGCATTGTGTCCAAAGCAACCGACAACGAGTTCGGAAAGGAAATGCGCGACCGCGCATACGAAAGTTTGGACGCGAAACTTTATGACATGTCTTTGGTCGCGACCCGCGAACCCGATGTGGAAACATTGACTGCAAAAATAACCATGGGCGCATCGTCCATGCTTGAAATGATGGCCGTGGGCGCAATGACCGGCGGATACGGCGCGTTGGTGCAGATGGGCATTATGGTTGCGGGCGACGGAACATACAATAACATGCTTCGTTATGCCGAGGAAAATAGCGGAAGTATTGACGGATACGAAGGCAACTGGGTTGATATTGGAATTGACCTTGCCAATGCCGCCGCGCAGGTTGTTATTGAACGCAAACTTGGTTTAGGTTCGGGAAAACTTTTCGCGGGAACACGCGGTACATGGTTGCGCGAAACAATCAACGGATTCGCACAGGAAGCGTCCGAGGAATTTTTATCCGACTTTGGCGAAGTTCTGAAAGGCAACCGCGACGCGCAGATACTTGCCGACAGATGGCAGGATTATATGATTGGGGGCGCGATTGGCGGGGTGCTTCAAGGCGCGTTGGGCGCGGCGACATACAAAGGTTCGCGTGCGAAAGCGGACGCGTCCATAGCCACGATTGCCAACCAAGTAATCGCAAAAGCAAATTCGCACATGGCCGAGGCCGTCGTGCAAAAACAGGCACAGCAGTTTGCAAAACAATTCAACGATAAAGTGGAAGTGGAGTTTGCCCGCGACATGTATCAAGAATTGTCCGACCGCACGGAGGCGAATTTCAACAAAGGCCCCGCGCACGATTTAATCGTGCAGAATGAAATGGCGAATCGGGGCGCCGACATGACGCTGGCCGATACGATTGACATGCAAGCCGAAGCGACAGAGCAAACAATTCAAGCATTGCGCGAGGCGTATGAACAGGGCAAGTCGGTTATGGAAACAGCCGAAGGCCGCGAGTTCCGTCCAATAACACCAAAGGAAATGAACAACACCATAGAATACTATGTGGACAACGCGTTCAAGGCAATGAAAATGCAAAATCAAACAGCGGAGTTCAAGAATTTTTGGAATCCGATTGCGGAGCATTATGGCATAAAAGCAACCGACACATTCATGGACACAACCATAAGGGCGCAGATTATTTCGGACTACAATGCCGGTCAAGCAAGCGCGAGATTGCAACAATCTTTTGACACGATAAAGAATTTGCAGGAAGGTCGCAAAGATAAAATCCAAGCCGCGAGAGTTGGTAAGCAAACCGAAGCCATGATACGCGAGCAGTCAAACGAATTGAACGACGCGATAGAAAAAGCCATTCCCACCCCAGCGGTTGATAACATAATGCAGGAGGGTCAAATTGCAATCCCGCCGAACGAAAGGTCATTTTATGAAACCGGCGAAGTCGGCGAACGCGCACAAAGCGCACGCATACGCGACATGCTTGCACAGCAGGGGGTGTTGGATGGAGCGCGTTCGGAATATAAAGTTCTTGCGTCAAAGGAAATGGCACGCGACGCGGCATTATTTGCACAGGCGAATCCACAGGTTGCAATGGAAATTGCAATGGGTCGTGCCGGACCGCGTGGGGGCATTGACGCGGAAGTTATGTTCATAGCGGTCCGTAATCACGCCAGAGCAAATAATAATGTGTATAAATTGCACGAATTGCAATCCAGTCCGATACAAGCCAAGATAACCGAATCGGCGCAGAAGTTGTCGGGTATTCGGAATCTGACCGGCGACGGAAATTATGATGTTGCGAAAATCATTCATGATGTTAATAAAATGTATGGCAAAAACATGACGACCGAACAGAAGGCCGCGATACAACAAAATGTTGAAAAAATAAATTCGTTGATTGAACGCGCCGACTTGAACAAACAAGAAGCATGGAATAATATCTTGAAAGGCATGGAGTGTCCGTAATGAGTTGTATTCTGACCGAACAAATTAAAGCATTACAAGAAGCCGTCCAAGAGAAGGGCGGTATTCCTGCGTTGCGTAAAATGTCCACAGGCGAACGCATTGAGTTCCTTGCCAAGTATGTTGATAACGCGTCCGACAAGGCGCAGAGCAACGCGAATTTATTGAACCGCCAGATTGAAAACGAAATGTTGAAACCCGCGCAGGTTGAGGCAATTCAGCAATGGGTGGAATCGTCCGAGGCGAATTTGGAAAAATGGTTGGAAAAATTGCCGGAGGACAAAAGAGCAAACACTTTGCAACAGCAAAAAGATATTGTGCAGATGGTTTCGGAAAGCAATCAAATTCTAAATCCCGCAGAAGGACAGCCGTTTTTAGAAGCGTTGGTAAAACAGAAGTTGGGATTTGAGGCGAATGTTAATGACACAAGAATCTTGTTGGGGCAGGCGAATAAAATCCAGCAGTTGAAAAATAATTTCAGCGAAGTAGTTCCAGGTTGGGAACACATGGATATTACAGATTTTGATGTCAAGACGGCCAGCGGCGACGCGCAGAAAGCACGCGTTGAATTGGGGCGTTCATTGTTAGAATTTAAGAACACGATGGACCGCATGAAACTGGAAGCGAAATTATCCCAGTTGAAAAATGTCAAGGGCGCGGAAGGACAAATCAAAAAAGTTATGAATCTTTTGGAAAAGGCCGCAGGAACATTGAAAGCGGGGAAGGCGTCGTTTGACCTTTCCGGCGGCGGTCGTCAGTTATGGTCATTGTGGGTGACACACCCCACACTTGGCGCGAAAACATGGTGGCGCGGGGTGCAGACGCTTGGCGCGACGCTGACCAACAATGTGGACGCAAGTAATCAAGCGTTGATGGAACTTATGACGCGCCCGAATGCGTTGAACGGAAATTATGAAAAGTTTGGTTTGGACCTTGGCGTCGCGGAGGAAGCGTTTCCGCACAACTGGCTGTCGCAGGTTGAAAAGTCATTACCGATAAAGCCATTCACAGCGTCAGAAAAATCGCACAACATAATGATGCAGATGGGTCGTGCCGAAACATTTGACATGCTGTTGCAACAATCAAAAAGCGAAGCGCACCCGAACGGCGATTTACAATTATTGAAGGCGCAGGACGCGGGTGGAATAGTGAACGCGATAACCGGGCGCGGACAGATTCATAAATTATTTGGGCCGGGCGTACAAAAGTGGGCGAACCTTACCTTGTTCGCGCCGCGTTGGGTTATGAGCCGCGTGGAAATGATTTCCAATTTACAATATGCGCGGCATTACTTTGAGAAAACGCCGCACGGACTTCGCGCCCGCGCCGCCGTGAACACAACAAGTTTCGCGTTGGCGATGTCGTTCCTGTCAATCGTAGCGCGGAGCGTTTTGTTTGACGACCCGGAATCATGGGAGGAAATGAAGCGCAAGACATTCAATCCGTTGTCCACAGATTTTATGCAGGCACGCGTTGGGAACCTGCGTATTGACCTTTCCGGCGCGACCGCAGGAAATGTCCGCATGGCCAGCCGACTGATAACCGGCATGACCATTACAGGCGAAGGTGCGTATCAAAACAAGACACGCGGCGATGTTTTTTGGAATTATCTGAACAGCAAACAATCCCCGCTGTTTTCACAAGCGGTGTGGGTTTATTTGTTGGCACGCGGCGCGGCGACCGGCGAACCGCAAAAGACCAGTTTCGGGGAACAGGTGGAATGGCAGGATTTTTGGAAAGCCATACTTCCGATTTCAACAGAAAAGGGATTGAATATAATCACGAAACCCGACGACAAGGCAACACGCGGACTAGGGTTTGTCTTGGAGTTCCTTGGAATCGGCGAACAATACTGGGAAGCGTCCGACAAGAATGTTGGCAAGAGCGCCCGCGTCGTGCGCGAACAAGAGCGTTTGGCATTCAAGAGCAACACAAGGGCGCCGGACGCAAGAGCGGCAAAGAACGCGGCAATCAATACCAAGTTGAGCGGCGCGAAGCGCGAGCGTGCAAATTCCGACTTTACAAAGGAATACAACAAATCCATTGAACGGCTTATGAACAGCACGGCATACCGGCGCATGAACGACGCAAAGAAAAAAGAAGCCCAGTCAAAAGCCCGGTCGGAGGTTATGAAGGGAATCAATAAAAAGTATGGAATAAAATAAAAGTTTATTGTATAATTCAACCATAGAGGTGGCCCCATGAACAAAATGTTAAGATACACGCCATATTTGGCCAAGGACTTGAAAAACGAAGGCGATGGACTGGAAGGTTATCAGTCGCTTTTATCAATACTGGCGGAAGAAATTAAATACTGCAAGCAGGATTTGGAATTTGACGAGGAACGCCGCAATGATAACGAGCGCTGGCCGGAATATGAAGGCATGACCGACGATGAAAAATCGGAAAAGCGCGAGTTCTTGGAGGAAGCCCAAGAATTGTATGACGACATTTCCGAAATAGTCCAAGACGAATTAAACCATAGCGCGAAATTGACGGCGCGGTTGGCCAAGTGGTCAAAGATTCGTCCGGCACAAGACGGAATGTCTGAAAATATCAAATTGCTGGTCGGCGAGGAAAAGCCAAACGACGACAACGATTAAAGGAGTGGAGCATGATAACAAATCCGATTCAATTCATATTCATGGTCGCGGACGGAAACACGACCGATTTTTCGTATGCCTATAACGGCGCAGTCGGATTTGATACAAAGAACGAATCCGAAATCAAAGCGGCGATTCTGAACCCGGACGGCACCCGCGACATGACCCCGAACTTTGCCGCGTTGCACGATGTAAATGGAAACCTTACCGGCATGATTCGTTTTGCCGAAGCGCCGGAGGACGGCGCGATTGTGTTCCTGTATCGCGCAGTTCCGTTGGTGCAGATGTTGGGCTTAAAAACCAGTTCCGGCTTTAATGCAAAGGATATGGAAAACGCGCTTGACCAGTTGACCAAAATGATTCAAGACCTTGACCAGCAGGCGCGTCAGAAAGTTTTGCAATTAGATGTTTTCCAGCAAGACATTATTCGGTTGATTTTGCTGTGCGCCGACCATCAAGACAAGATGGCGTATTTTGATTGGGCCAACAAGATTGTGCAAATGACCGATTTTACCAAGGACGATGTGCAACTGGTCATTGACGAAGCGGTGCGCAGTAAAGATTTTTCAGTCAAGTATCTGCGTTGGCGTAATCTGAAATTCCAAGTAAAGTTCGGCGACGGCGGCCACGCGAACATTGTCAAGAGCGACACCCTTGTCGCGCTTCAACTTTTGGAAGATGGACAGGGCCATAAATATCTCGCGTATTCGCTTGATGGTTCCAATTACATACCTTTGTTCGGACAAGGACCCGTGGGGCCGCAAGGTCCGATTGGCCCCGAAGGACCCGAAGGGCCACAAGGTATCCAAGGCGAACAGGGCGAACAGGGCGAACAGGGCGAAGCGGGGCAGGCATTCACATTTGACGACGAGATTTATTCGGCCATCAATCCGTTGCCAGCATTCAGCGCGTCGCAACCCGGATTTGGTTATTTATTCTTGCAGACCGACGGCACATATTCGGTTTATATCAATCCGTCCGCGAGCGCGACGGATTGGCTGATAATTGATAACTGGGGTGGGGTTCCCGGACCCGAGGGCGAACAAGGACCACAAGGTATTCCCGGACCGCAAGGACCATTTGGTCCGCAAGGGAACGCCGGTCCAGCGGGGCCGCAGGGTCCGCAAGGGAACGCCGGTCCAGCGGGGCCGCAGGGCGACCAAGGTTTGCAAGGACCGCTGGGGCCGCAGGGCAACCAAGGAATCCCCGGACCGAATGGTGTGATGGGTCCGCAGGGAATACAAGGCCCAGCGGGGCCGATTGGCGCACAGGGGCCAGCAGGAAGCCAAGGGTCGGTCGGTCCACAGGGGCCTGCGGGCGCACAAGGCATAGCGGGGCCGCAGGGAACGCAGGGGCCAAAAGGCGATAAAGGCGACCAAGGTTTGACCGGTTCACAGGGCAACCCCGGACCACAGGGCGTCGCGGGGCCACAAGGCATACAGGGCGACCCCGGCGTGGGAATTACATTCATAGATAGCGTGGCGACCTATGGCGACCTTCCGGCGAGCGCAAATCAAGGCGACGCATATTTTGTGGAAGCCGATGGATTACTTTATATTTGGGGAACCAGCGGCTTTCCGCCGCAGGGTTCCGGCACGCAGTTTCGTGGTCCGCAGGGGCCGCAAGGCGAACAGGGTATCCAAGGCGCGACCGGTGCCACAGGGCCACAGGGTATTCAAGGGAACCAAGGTGTTGAAGGACCGGAAGGCCCCGAAGGTCCGCAGGGGATACAGGGTAATCCCGGAACGCCGGGAACCAATGGACAGCCGGGCGCACAGGGTATCCAAGGAAACCCCGGGCCGAAGGGTGATACCGGCGACGCAGGCCCACAAGGGCCAAAAGGCGACACAGGAAATCAAGGCATACAGGGTCCAGTAGGCCCCGAAGGTCCGCAAGGGCCAGCAGGTAGTCAAGGTCCGCAGGGTAGCCAAGGCGAAGTCGGACCGGAAGGCCCCGAAGGTCCGCAAGGGCCACAGGGGATCCAAGGGCCTCCGGGAGCCACACCTGCGAGATATATAGTGGCTGTATTTGATTCTGGAACTGCACAAGGCGGAAATTGGACATTATATAATGATGGTTGGGTTAAGCAAAATTTTAATTTTATAACATCTACAAGTTTAGGAGCCGGAGGAAATACTTATAATGATATACCGCTAATTGTTAATATGAGAAATACAAACTATGTTCCGCAAATTTCTTATGCTGGTGGCGATAGTGGAATATTCTCTTTGCGTATCCAAAAATCAAGCACAAGCATAACATCTATAAGAGTAATCGCTTATAATCAATCGTCTGGAACAACTTGGACTTATACGGGGGTATTTATATCGCTTGAAGGGTGGGCAGATTCTGCATGGGCTATCTCACAAGGCGCAACACCAGCGTATTAAAAGGATATAAAATGTTAAAACGAATAGAGAATTGGATATTAAAAAAACTATTAGAAAGACATAATAAAATTATGTTTCCATAAGGAGGAAATAATGCCACTGAAACGCGGCACAAGCCAAAAAACAATCAGTAAAAATACCGCGGGCAAACCACAGCGTCAAGCCGTCGCTATCGCGATGGCAAAGGCAGGTAAAAGTCGGAGCAAAAAATGACAGACGCAGAATTTCAATCACACTTGATAAAAACGATAAACCGACCGAACTGGACCGCCCTGGGCGCGTTAGTTATTATTTTAGTTTGCGTTGTCGGATTTATTGTGATTGCATTTCGCGACATGCCAAGTGTTGAATGGAATAGTATTGCAAATGATAACGCTGGATTATCCAGTCAAGCCATAGGAGGTAATAATGCCACAAGCACAAATTAAACAATCTATGCAAGCGCCACGAAAAGTATCGGGGCGCGTCAATGTTCGTATGAATCAGATTGCACGCAATAATGGACAGCCCAAACCGCAACCCAAACCTGTAAAGAAAGCATAATGCCAAAAATGAAATCCAATACGGATTTTCTTGACAGGGTTCTGAAAGACCGGCACCCCGACTTTATTCGGGGTGTTATTCTATCGTTGAAACTGGACCCGAAAGACGAAATTATTTTACTGAATTACTATCTGAAAATTTATCCCAACAAAGACAGATTAGCGGACGCTGTGATAACCAGTCCGCGAAATTTATTTTACATGCAGAATAACTGCATTAAAGTTGCAGACAAGCGTATGGAACGGCTTATTTATGTGCTGTTGGCAAAGCATATCAAATTCAATCCCCTTTCATAACTTTACCTTTGACTATAAGTCAAACTATCTGTGAGCGACGGACATGGTGTTCGTTGCATAATCACAGGAGTATGACATGTCAATCAAAATCACAGACAGAGATGGCAAAGAACACGAAGTCGCTTCGGCTGGCGTCGGTGCTGGCGGTCTGACGACCGGCATTATCGGCACTTCGCTGAGTGCGCTTGCGCTGTTGCGCGAAGGCGGACTGGGCGGAATCTTTGGCGGATTCGGCGGACGCGGACGCGAACATGGCGAAGGCGAATGTCGCGATACGCGCATAATCGCTGAAAAAGACGCAACCATTTCCTTCTTGCTGGGCAAGGATTTCACGCTTGAAAAGACCGCGTGTCTTGAAAAGGAAATCTGCCAGTTGAAATGCCGCGAAGCGGTGTTGGAGGAAAAAGTTCGCGATCTGCACGAGGATTATCGTGAAGGCGACAAAGAACTGAAATTGTGGGTGGAAGGACATTTTGCCCGCACGCGCCAAGTCATACCGGCAGACGAAATCGTTGAGTGCCGTCGCCCCGAAGTCGTGAAGGTTATTGAAAAAATAATCGTCAAAGAAAAAGACCACGAACGCGAGGACCATGACGAAGGCGAAGGCGAAGGCCGGAAGCACAAGCGGTAATTGCCATGACAGCAAGCACCAAACAACTTGTGTGCGACCAGTTCGCAGAACAGGTCTTGAACGACCTCTTTGGTAAGCCCAAAGTTCCGGCGTTCATTGACCTGTTCCTGCGGAACAAGGGCTTTGACATTCAGCAGAAGTTTGATTTGTTTGATTCCTTTATTCAAGAATTTATGAACGAGGACGGAACAATCAAAGCCGCAGAATTGAAATCCGTCGTCGCGGAAAAAGCGCCGCGTTTTGCCGATTTTATTCCGAATGAGGATTTTCATTTGTCCGACCAATGGGCAGGCGCGAAAACATTATTAAAATCAATCATAGGAGGTTGATATGCACGAACACAAACATCATTATCACGACCATGAACTTATGAAACGCAATATGCCCGACATGCAGGAAGCAATCCACGACTTTGCGGAGGAATTTTATGAAGATGTTGAGGAAGCCCTTAAAAAAGGACATTTGTCTTGGCAGGACTTTCACAATATCGCACATACTTTCGCCCACATCGCGGAAACAAAAAAGTGTATGGTAGCCATGAGCCACATGCACAAGGAGTGTGAACACATGCACGCGGAAATCCGTAAAATGCACCCCGAAGGCAATCCGGGCTAGTAAACGACAGGCCCCATTTGGGGCTTGTTTTTTTTGATTATTTATTATAAAATAGGAGTATGAAATGCAGAGAGAGGTTAAAATGTGTAAAATAAAAGCACAATGCGAACACCTTCGCAAAAATAACCACATGGCAAAACCAATCTTAAAAGGGGAGGCCGTATCTATGTTTGAGGCAGTAGGCGACGATTTGGTATCTATGAAACAAGACATAAAGGAACTGGCTAAAAGTATTATCGCGTATCAGAAAAGAATGGAAAAATTTGTGATGTGGGCCGTTCCGGTCATGCTTACTATACTGGGATTGATATTAAAGTTCGTATAAGGACTAAAAATGAAATGGTATAACCCCGAATCTTGGTTCAACCATTGGGAATGGTTGAAATGTTGCGATAAATGGAATTACGCCCGAATCGTCGGGTTATTCTGCATTATTTGGAATCTTTGCGAAGTTGACTTGAACATGATTCCGCAAATCACAAGTTTATGGGCCGCGCTGTGCTATATGAAAGGAATCGTCGCGGCGGTCATGCTTTTTATTTTTGACACATTCAAGCGTGTCAAGCAACTGCAATTTTCCAAAGGCGATATAAGTGTCAGCGTTGAAACAAAAGGAGCGCAAAATGAGAAAACGGCTTAAAGAATGTTGGTTGGTTATAATCGTGGGCATTATTGCCCTGTTTTGCGTTTGTATGCTGGTCGGGTGCGGTCCAAAACAAGAACCGCAGTCCACGCAAATCGTCTATCAAATCACAGACCAGCGTCAAATCACACAGATAATCGGCGACAATAACACGACGATGGCAAAAACTGCCAGCGTCGCCGAACAGAGCGCCGAACCCGAAGTCGCGCAGACCACGGAAGCAACCACAAAAAGCGGCGCATGGATTGTTTGGTTGGTTTTAATTGCTTTGGCACTTGGTGCGGGAGCGTTTGTGTATTTCAGATATTTTTACCAAAGGAGTAAAAAATGAAAGAGTGGTATATAAAAACGCGAAATAAATTTGGAAACTGGCTTTTTAAGTTTGCGAAAAAAGTTTATATTTCCAAAGCCGAAAAGGTAAAATATGTCCGACACACCAAAAAAGGTAAAAGAAAATGAATTTCAGCAAAGCAGTTGATTTAGTTCTGAAAGCCGAAGGCGGATATTCCAATGTGCCGGAGGATACAGGCGGCGAAACATTTCGCGGGATAACCCGAAAGGGCTATCCCACTTTGTCGTTTTGGCCAGCGATTGATAAAATCACAAAAGTGTTGGGGAAATACCCAACAAAGTTTGCGGACCAAATCAAGTATAACGCAAGCGTTGATTCACAAATGGGCAACACAGGGTTTAACGAAATCCAGCAGGTTTATTTGGCGCAGTATTGGAACAAATGTAAATGCGAAAACCTTCCAAACACGCACCGATATCCTTTGTTTGATTGCGCCGTGAATTGTGGGGTCGGACAGGCGAGCAAGTTTTATCAGAGAGCGGTCGGCGTCGCGGACGATGGCGCAATCGGGCCAAAGACAATCGCCGCCGCGACCGCCGCGTCGGAAAAAGTTGTTTTGGGCGGATTTTTTGAGCGCTGGGTAGAGTTTTACCACAATATAGTCAAGAACAAGCCGAATCAAGAAAAGTTCCTTGACGGCTGGTTAAAGCGCGTCAGACACGCACAGGCAAATAATTCGTGAGGGGAACCCCATGGAACAAGACAAAGACATTTTGGAAAAAATCGCCGCCGCCGTGGAGCGGCGTAAAGCCATTGAAGCGGCGCGGCCCGAAATTCCCACAGACCAACAAATCGCAGAGTGGGGCGCGACTGATTTATGGTATCTTTGCCGCCACATAATCGGCTGGGAATTTTACGACGACCCATACGCGATTTATTTTTGCGAGGAAGTGCAGAATGACCCCGACCGGCTTTTCTTGGTTGCACGCGGACACTTGAAATCATTGACCATAACCTGCGCCGGAACAATCCAGCACCTTATCAATAATCCCGACCATTCGGTCGCGATAATTTCATACAATGCCACGACCGCGAAGTCGTTTTTGTCGCAGATAAAACGCATTCTTGAAACCAACGAATTGTTGAAAAAAGTGTATCCCGACAAGTTTTATCAAAGCCCAAGCGGTCAATCAACCAGTTGGTCGGAATTGAATGGGATCAACATTATAAGAAAGACGACCCGGAAAGAGCCGTCGGTTTATGCGTTTGGTTTGATTGATTCGCAGAGAACAGGTATGCACAGCGATTTGCTGGTCTTTGACGATATTATTATCCAAGAATCGGTATCCAGCCCCGCCATGATTCAGAAGGCCACCAGCGCGTGGGAATTGTCGGACAACCTTGGCATGACCAATCAACCAACACGAGCAAGATATTGCGGCACCCGGTATCATTATTACGACACATATAGGGAAATTATGTCGCGTGGTATTCCGTTCTTGAAAATCCCCGCCACACACGACGGCACGCTGAATGGCAAGCCGATTTTCATGTCCGAGGAAGCGTTGGCCGACAAAATAAAAAAGCAGGGGAATTATACTTTTTCGTGTCAGATGTTATTGACGCCGGTAGCCGCCGCCGACCAAAAATTCAATGTGGAGGATTTGGTTTATTACGACGACCCGAAGGAAATCCCGCCGATTGTGAATCGGTATCTAATCGTTGACCCCGGAAAAGGAAAAGAGCGGTCGGATTATACCAGCATGGGCGTCGTCGGATACGACGCCAATGGCGATTTGTGGCTGATTGACGGCCTGTATGATAAACTGGGGCTTGGGCGCCGGTGGAATTGTTTGCTTGACCTGTGGGAAAAGAACGGAGTGTGTCTGTGCGGATATGAACAATACGGCATGACTTCGGACGACGAATACTTTGATATGGAAATCAAGCGCAAGCGCATGAAGTTCCCTCCGTTTAAGGTCTTGGGGGGTATCAGCAACAAAGAGGATAGAATCCTGCGCCTTGTTCCCCTCCTTGAACAGCGGCGCCTGCATATCCCCCGCCAGTTGGTTCGCACCAGTTATTACGATGGGCGCGATTACAATATGATTCCGATGGTTGTGCAGGAATTGGCTGATTTTCCATTTGGGAAACACGACGACTTCCTTGACATGCTGTCAAGAATTTTTGATATAATCCCGGTATTGCCACGCGAGCGCGGGGCGACCGAGGAAACGATTGACGACATGGGATTGGCCATGTTGCGCGACAATCCAAACAAGGCGAAACAACATGTCGGCTTCCTTCGGAAAGTGGGCAATAAAATTGGAAGGTGGGCAAAATGAAAAATATAAAAGAAAAGATACAGAAAATCAGCGCGGCGTTGGAATCATACAAGACGCCGTTTTGGGCGTTGTGGCAATGGGCCGCGCAGTTCAGCGCGTCCGATTCGCCAATGCGTCAGACCAGCACGACAGGACAGGAAATTCAGAATCCGTCCGACACACTGGACGAGGAATGCTTTGACCCGGCAATCAAGTCCATGATAACGACGGCCAAAGATTATTATGGAGGTTTGTTTTTTCCGGCGCACGAGCCGTGGCGCGTCAAGCCGTCTTTTCTTACAGGTTCAAGTATCACGCCCGATGTCGCCGACGAATGTAATAGACGGATAGAAGCGGGGTTAGCGAACCCCGATTCGCGTTGGTATGAAGCGCGGGAAATCTTTTTGGACAATTACATTCGCTTTGGCACCGGCGACCTTTTCGCCATTGAAACCATGGAGCCAAGCAATCCATTCATAATCCGTGCAATGGGATTATGGGGAATGTCCATCGGTCGCGACATGCAAGAGCAGTATCAAGTTTGGAACTGGACAGCACAGCAGATTTGCGACGAGTTCGGCATAGAAAATATACAAAACAAAGATGTCCTGCGGGCGTATGACGAATACGATACAACCCGCGTGTTCAAGGTTTATCATTTGGTTTGCCGAAACAATGAGTATTCCAAAGACGCAAAGACAGGTAAGAAAGCCCGCAAGTATGTCGGGTATTGGTATTTGGAAAACACGGAAATAATCGGCGACCCGATTTATTACCCCGAACAGCCGCATTGTATAAACCGATATGCAATCCGCGCCGGAAAAGTTTATGGATACAGCCCGCTGACCAACAATAAAAAATCGTTTCAAGCGCTGGAAGGTTCGTTTTTTCTTACTATGTCGGCACTTGGCAAGATGGCCGACCCGCGCATGGGATATTTTGACCTTGGACAAATCGGCGCGTTGGAACTGGACGGCGACCAAAAGTTTGTGCCGTTCAATGCGGGTATTCTTGGAAGCGGTCAAAGCCCGATATTCCCGATACAAGATGTCGGCGATATATCCGGTATGGTGCAGTTTATCCGGCCCGAAATTCTGAACGGATTGCGTGCCGAATACAAACTGGACGCGATGGCCGAATACTTTGCGAAGGGAGGCAATCCGAGAACCGCGACCGAAGTGTTGGCGATACAGAATATCAAAAACAAAATGATTGCGCCGCAGGTCAAAAGATTCGCGGAGCAGTTGTCGCCGTTCCGCAATCGTATCACAATGATTGTGCTTCGTTCTATTGCAGAGGATAACGATTTTGACATGGACCCGGAAGTCCGCAAGAGCATATTGAACAATCAGCCCGGATTGTTCGCGATTGAGGAAACCAGCATTGTGAAGCGAATAATTTATTCCGAAAAATTGGAACAATTTACGAGCGACCTACAAATACTTGCGGGCGCCGCGCAGATACAACCCAGCATACAGCCCGCGATTGACCTGTATGATTCCTTGACAGATGTTCTGTCGTATGGCATTATCAAATTACGCGACCGCGAGCAGTATGAACAAAAACGCGACTTTGCAGAAAATACTGCAATGCAAATCGGAGCGGCGCAAGGTCGCGCCGCAACAGCCCAAGCCGACCAACTTGAACAAGAGGAACAATAATGGAACCCCGGAAAAATGCGAATTTCATTGACCAAAGACAAAAGATGGCGAAAGCGCAAGCGGAAGCCACCGACCACATAAGAAAGGTTGCCGAATCATTTGTGTTGGTCATGGACACGAAGCCGGGCGTTGAAGTTATAAAGTTCCTTGTTGCTCAATCCAAAGTGTTTGCAGATTCGCTTTCAGAAAATCAAAAATTAAAAACATTAAATGCGCCGGAAGGATACCTTGCGGCGCAACAAGATTTTGGCAAAATGATTCTGTCATTTTTAACCGAAACGCAAGTGGCAAAACTTTTCATTGAAACCAAAGGAGGAGCAAATGGAAAAGACAGCATTGCCGGAAGCATATAAGACCAAGGCATGGGCCGGTTCTGTATGCGACGAGGAAGGCAATTTCAGTATGGACAAAGCATTGTCTAAAATTGAAGGGCAAGAATCGTTATTGGGCAAAAAACACATTCCGGGAAAAGACGCGACCGCCGAACAAAGGGCGGCGTTCAACGCTGATGTGGTCAAAGAATATCAAGACGGCGATTATGACGCGGTGTTGGGCGAATGCGACAACAAGCCCGAAATGATAAAGGCATTAAAAGACGCAGGCATGACGCCCGCGCAGGCCAAGATTGTCGCCGACCGCGAAGTCGCGGCAAGAAAAGCCGGTGCCGATTCCGTGCGTGCGGTGGAATACGACGAGGAAAAGTTTAAGGAAAAAGTCCGCGCCAGTATGACCGAAGCCGAATACAACAAGGCCGAAAAGGTCTTGAAAAAAACCGGACAATGGGATAAGACAATCGCGGCGCGGAACGACGAAGCGCTGGAACGGCTTATCATGGCCGGAAAAATCGGCGTTGATTATGATGTTGACGACGCGCCCGGAAAGGGAGCCGCCGCAGACCCAAGCAATGTCCAGTCCAATGGCAAAGGATATTGTCAAGAATATGTTGACCGAATCCCCGCGCTTATCGCGCAGGGCAAGACGCCAGCAGAAGCAACCAAAATCGCAAAAGCCGAGTTCGGCGTGGAATAAAGGAGCCACACATGATTACAAGAGAAAAACAAAAATTTAACCTTGGCGACAAAGTTTTTTGCTTTGACATGCTGACCGAAGGCGCACCCATGACCGAGGGCGTCGTTTGCAAGGTTGAAATAACCGGCGCGGGAAATGTCCAGTATGGAATGAAAACCCATGTCGGCGAAATGGTCGGACGCGAACAAACAATAGCGACCACGCTGGAAGCGTGCCAAGAACAGCAAGCCGAATTTTTGGCCATGCGTGTCAAACAAGTGGAAGTGGCGAGCGAATACTTTGGCGCGCCCCTGTTTGACATAAAAGAATTGACGGCGGATTTTCCGGCGTCCGCTTTAACACCCAAGGAAGGAGCCGACAATGGCGAATAAAAAACACCCCGGTTTTAAGAGCGTCGCGGCAGGAATAGCCAAACGCGAAGGCGTCAGCAAAGAACGCGCAAGCGCAATGTTGGCCGCAAGCACGCGCAGGGCAAGCCCCGCCGCGAAAAAAGCGAATCAGAACTTAAAGCGCGTGAAGTAAAATGTTAAAATCTTATGTGAACGACTATAATAAGAATTTGCATATACAAAAAAATGATTTTATAAAAGCGGTTAATAAGGCCCAAAATATAAAAGAGTTATGCGAAATTCTTAAAAAAAGCAAACCAAGTGTCTATACTTATGCGAATAGATTTGGTGTTGCTTTACAAGGCCGATACATTACACAAATAAGAAAGGCAGACGGATATTATCATTATACTAATTCAAAAAACCATAGAAAGATTATGGAAAAGTATTTGGGCCGTAAACTGGATTCAAGAAAGGAGCAAATACACCATATTGATGGGAATAAATTAAATAATGAAATAGAAAATTTGCTTGTTTTAAGTGTAAGCGACCACATGAAACTTCATGGACAACTTGAAAGTTTGCTTTTTGAACTATATAATCGTGGAATGATTATCTTTAATAGAGAAAGCAAACGATATGAATTTAATCAATAGCCAAAGGAGGCAAAGATGGTAGTAAAAAAGATGTCGGAGAAGCCGACGCCGGAAAAGACCACGGAAAAGGTTGAATCAAAAAAAACAAAAGTGCAAGGGATTGAAGTTGATATTGCGGGCATTTATATTGATTCGCTCCGCAAGGAAGTCAAGTATGACAAGACGCTGACAATCCCGCGCCGTGAGGACGCGAAAGTGTTTTTCCAAGAAGCCGTGCTGATGGCGCTCTTGGCAGAGGACGCTGATGTCCGTGTCGTGGCATACTATCCCGCGAAGCGTCGCCCTCGCGAGGTTGATGTGGAAGTTTCCTTTATCGGGAAAACTCCGTTTGACCTTGAAGCAGACGAATTGTTTGCCGCGAAGTGTTATTACGGACTGCGTAATATCCGGTGCGACCGAAACATAATGAAGGCGCAAAAGCAGGTTTATATGCAGATTTGTGAAAAACTGGAACTGCAAAAACCGACAAGCGAATACACCGAGGAATGGCCGATCATGACATTAAAAGTTATGCGGACGCCGAACGGCGACACACTTGTTAACCAGCGCGACCCGATTCGTTTCATAGACGATGGGGATTACTGGACAAAGAAAGTGGCGTATATGAAGCCGGGCGAAAATCAATTCGCCGGAACGCCGGAATAAAAGAATCCCCCGAAAGGGGGATTTTTATTTAATGCAAAATTCTTTTTTTGCTTGTTTTAGTGCTTTTTCGTCTGCTTCTTTTCGGTATTGTGCTTTAAGCGCGTCCACTCTCATTACATACTCGCGACAATAAGATTTTTTATATGCGAGCCGACAATCCTTGCAACAATATGGCGACCCCTTGTTGCTTTGGCGTATGAGTTCTGTGCCACACCCAAGGCATAACTTTGATACCCAAGTATTTGGCGCAAGGTTTTTTGTTATCAGTTGTTGTGTAGCAGTTTGCGGTTTCATGTGCCCCTCCGTGTCCGGTTCCTTAATTCATATTTTATGCCGGGGTCAGCACAAAACATTTTATTGCCATTCCAGTCCACACGACAAACATCGGCCATGCTATACGCCTGCCAGTCGTCGCACCCTGCGTCCATTAGTTTTCTTTGCATTGATATTATAACCATTTTACTGACCATCGGGTCAATTCCAAGAGCGTCTAAACGCGCAGGGATTTTCTTAAATAGAATATCCTCCAACGAAATCTTTTTGCCCTTAAAATAGTATTCTCTTTTGCTTCCCATAATTTAACCTCCTTGGTTTGTTAGTTCGTCTATATAACACCAGCGTTTGATGTATTTCGTGTGCGACCCCGGAACGATTGTATATTTTCGGTCGGGTTTATAGCGGATATTTCGCACGACCCATTTACGGACTTTACCAGCGAAGTATCGGCTGTCGCATTCGCATAATGTTTCGCGCCCCGGTTCGGGTTCCACTTCCGGTGGATACCATTTAGTAGTCATAGTATTCCTCCTCTATGTCCGCAAAAATATCGCGGCGTTCGTTCAATAGTTTTTCCAAGCGTTTGCTATCGGCGGCGATAAACTTCGTTGCTTTGGCCAAGATTTCGTCCATCGTCGCGCCGCGACGAAGCCATTTGATTGCGGCCTGCATACCACGCGCCCGGTGTAGGTCGCGGCGACACTTATTGATTTTGTTTTGTATCACTTCAAGGTTGTTCATTTGTTATCCTTTCCAGTATCAGTTCAAGTGTTTTTTTCTCGGCCAGTCGGCGATAGACCTGCGACAAGCGTTCTGCTGTTAGTGTCTTGCTGAATCCCATGCAACGGCCATAAAGTTCCCGCGCAAGGTCAATCCAGTCCGCGATACTTCGCGGATAAGTTTCCTTTGCGCTGGCGTCCAGTTCGTCCAAGACGGCTTGCCCGAATTTCCAAAGCATGAACGCTTTGTATTTTTCCTCGGTTTGCTTTCGCGGCAGTTGCCCGAATTTTCCCGCCATGCGTGCATTGTGAATAGACGACTGGCCGTGGCAGTTCCGTTCGTCATACCGAATCGCCATGCACGCACGCGAATGATAATGACAAGCATGATAGTGTTCATAGTTGCCCGGAAGGAATTGCTTGCCGTCCAGCGTGTCGCGCCAGCGATCGCGCCAGCGTATCCACATTTGGAAGCAATGGTCGCAGAACGCTTTATAATCGCCCGAATCAAGCGACAGGTTCGCGTGCTTCTTGGCGTGCGTTGTCCGCTTGCGTTCCGCTGTTCGTTTCAGTCGGCTGTTCCATTGACCCAGTTTTGTTATTGGCATTTTGCTTCCTTTGCTTTTTTCTTTCCTCGCGTGCTTCTGCGTCGCGCATAAGACACTCATACATTAAAAACCTTCCTAATGTATAACGCCGGGGGTAATCTTTATTTAATCGTTCCCATTGTTTTTTTGATAACTCTGCCATTTTTATCCTCCTTTGTCGCGTTGGTTTTTTGTTGAATAAAATCCTTTGCCGGTTGTCCGCACATAAAGCGACCGCTGGCCGCGCATGATTCACATAGAATCGTGAAGGGGTCGGGAAAGAAGTTTTTGTCAGTTTGCTGTCTGCATAAATCGCATATCATTTTAATCGCTCCAAGTTTCCGTTTGCCGGTCGGTCGCGTTCCGCTGTTCGGATTAGAACCTCCGGGAATATCTGTCCGCACTTGCATTTATAAATTGTGCAAGGCGTGCCTGCCACTTCCATGTCTGTGCCGGGGGCAAGCCTCCGGCACTTTGGACACGGCATAGTTTTAATTATCTTGCACATTTTCCGGCACCTCCCCATATTTCGCGACACAATCAGCGTCCGTCGTGCAACCCCAGCCGTAAGATTCCGCTGTTTCCACTTCCGACCAGTCGCCGGTGTCAGGGCGATAGTGAAAACCGACGCGCCGGGCTTCGTGCATTTCGGCACAATCCGCCCCCTTGTAGCACCCGACGGCGTGCCAACGCGCTATTTGGCGTTCTCGTGCCTGTGTGTGCGTGATTATATGTTCGGCTGATACAAGTAGCGCGTCGCTCGTTTCCTGCGTTCCTGCGTCAAATCCTGCGCGATATGATAGGATTCCGACGGACAAGGCAACAGCCCCGGCAATCAAAAGCGTTTTTTTCATTTATGCGTCCTTTATGCTGGCCGTCATTATCAATGGCGGCGGGGTTCTCATATAGTTGATGGCGTCTATTATGTCGCCAATGGCAAACGCCGCGACAAATTCAAGGGTTCCCGCTGTTTGGAATTGAATCCAGTCCATGCGCGCGCCTGCCCAATAACAAGGGAATTGATAACCGGGTCGCTTGTATTGCACCAAGAAGGGCGCACCCGGCGGCATTTCGTCCAGCGTCCAGAATTTAACCTTGCGGCTTTCGTTCCATTTCGCCAGCGCGTTCGCCTCCAATTCCCGAATCGGGTTGATTGTCTTGTCCATGACAACCTCCCTATGCTTTGGCAATTCCGTAAAAAATTGTCCGCATTATTCCCTTGCTTCCGCTGAATGGTCGGAAGTGGTTGGTTTTTATCAAGTCGGCAAGTAGTTCCTGCGCGGCTTCGCGGCTGTCGGTTTGCCATGCCTCCCGCTTGTTGCTGGTATAAACATCGCTGTCTATCCAGTCCATCAAGAACATATTACGGCCTCCGTCGCGTATGACTATGCAGTATTTCATTTTATCCTCTTTTTGTTTTTCTTGTTGCGGCGACAATTCGCCTTCGCTTGTTTTTCGGATTTGGTAGAAGTGCCTTTGATCCCGTCGTCGTCAATGCAGACACAAAGATTATTGACACCCCCGCGCCAATTCCCCCAAAAGATTCTCATTCGGTGCCCCCCCCCTTTGGTTTGCGGGAAAAGTTCGTTGGCAGTATCGCGCAACGAATCCCAGCCGATACCATAGTTCGCGTCGTGATTTGCTTCCGCTGTTTGTAGCACTTCAAGGGCTTGCGCGTCGGTCAAGTCCGGGCGCACTTCCTCGCTTTGCACATCGTCAATTCCCCACACAAGCGCAACCTCTCGGTCTGTGTGTATGACTTTGCCGTGTTCGCGAATCTTGTCCTCTATGAAGTTCAAGACCTCTGCCACAAATTGTTGATAAGTTTGCCCCGCCGGGGTTTTTGTGCTGTGATAAGCACCATTAAAAGACACGCCTGCCATTATCTTGGCCGCCGCCCTTGCTTTCCATGTTTGCATTTTTTAACCTCTTTTTTATTGTTATTTTTTTGTTATCTTAACGGCATAAAAACATAGGTTTCCGTTATGCCGTTCCAAGTTTCAACGAATTTAACTGGGTCAAGATAATCGTTTTGTCTTGCCCTGTCGCGATACTTGTTCAAGCCGTATTTATCCATGACTTTCATTGTATCAAGTGAAAACATACAAAACTGGCTCGCCTGCGGGGTTTTATCGTTTGGAATCACAACCCTATAATTCGGATATTCTGCGTCAATGACTTCCCAAACATTCCCAAAGGCGTCAAGGTATTTATTGCCAGTGCGCGTTAAGATTGTTTCAGTTGTCGGGGCTTTGATTGGTTTCTTAAAAAGCGGTTTCAGAATCAACGAAAACTCGCCTTCGTTTTGTGAATCCTCGTATTCTGCGACATACATTTTTTGACTATCGGTTGCGACGATTGTCATTTTTCCGTCTTTGCGCTCTATGAACATTCCTTCCAAGTGATAGCGCACGCTGTCTTTTGCGTAAAAGTCAAGCGACTTATTGACGGCCTCTATTTTTAATACGATTTTTTCCATGATTGCCTCCTTCGGCTTTTTATCGGCGCGGTATCCGCCGCGCCGGGTTGATTAAAGTTCAATTTTTTCCGCTGGTTCAAGTGCCGCAAAAAAATCGTTGTAGATTTTTTTGACCAGTTCGTTGGCGTTGCGTTCCGCTGTGTCGTCGCCAAGTTCGCGCCCGGCGTCTTGGTTTTCATACAAGCCCCGCGCCTGTATTGCACAATCAAACATTGCTTTGGCGGCGTCCATCAGCGACCCGGCGGCAAGTTCCAATTGTGCGCCGCTGTCCGTGGCGGCCAAGCGTTCAAGCGCGTTTTGTAAGTGCCAGCGACAATTACGGGCGGCGCGGCGGGCATTGTCGCCCATGTGTGTTTTTATCATTTATTCCCCCTTTGTGTTTTTGTTATATTCTACATGTCCGAAAACAAGCACCAGCAAAAGCGGCGCGTGCATACCATTGACCGCAATCACTTGATAAGACCAATTCGTGCCTTTCGGGTGGAAGTATCCAACAAGATTGTAAGCCGGTAATTGGGTGGTTGATTTGCCCGCATACGCCGGGGGTGTGTCTGCGATAATTTCTTTTATTTCTTTATATGAGTATTTTGCCATTTTATTCGCGCTCCTTGCGCTGGTTGTCGGCGCGGTAGCCGCCGCGCTCGTTTGCATTATATCAAAGTCCGTTAGAACAATGACCCATCACTTTTTTGCCCGGTTTTCCGGGTCTTTCCCGCATGACGCCGCAATATGCCCCCGGACAAAATCGGCATATTCCCCGGCGTTCATTTCGGCGCGCTCGGCCTGCCACACTTCCGCCGGGATATGTTCCAGCATTCCGCGGACGCAACCCTCGGCGTCGCTTCGGTTTTGTATTGCCCGGCGTGCCTCGGCAGTCCCCTGTGATATGTCGCGTACCCATTGTGGCGCGGCGGCGGCGTGTGCAACATTGACGGCCTTGTATCCGACCGCCCCGGCACCCAGAACAAGCACCAAAGCCCCGGCGATTGTATCCCGGATTATGCCCCGGCGTGCGCTATTTGTGATTGTGTTCCAGTTTTTCATAATTTCCCCCTTTGGTTTGTTGTCAATTTTTAACGGCAATCCGCCCGCAATTTCAAGCCGCGATCGGCTATGACCTCGTTCAAGGCCTCTATTGCCTCCTTAAAATTAAAACCTTGCTTCATGGCGGCGTCAATCACGGCGGCGGCTTTCCACATCGGCAATATACCGCTTGCGGCTTGCCTGTCCTGTTTGCGTTGCGCGTTGCGAATTGCGTCGCGCCTTGCACCGACGGCTTTTAATTGCGCCCGGCGTGCCTCTATGCGTTCGTTGTATGTTGTGTATTTCATGTCTTGACCTCTGGGTTTTTGTTATTGCGGGGCAATCCTGCCTCGCTTCTGATACTATTATAATATAATTCGGGGGGCTTGTCAAGGACTTTTTTCGCACGGAAATCCGGGCTTTTTTAATTTTCTTTTGCGTCGGCACCGATTCGCCACCTCCACTATCACCCCCCATTATAACGACAACAACAAGACAAATCATAAACTAATACCGCACCCCCGCCACCCTCGTAAGACACTATCCCAGCACTACCAAGAACACATAGCGAAACGCCGGGCACAGACACCTTGACGCCCTCCGTGTATTCCAAGGCATATTCAACCTATGCGAGAAATGCGCCAAATAATTTTTATTATGTATAGTTTGCCCCCGCCGCTCTTACCTCTCTGATACCAACACCCAGCAACACAACCCGGAAAGCACCACGACGACCCGCGCCCTTCCCTGTCCATTCCCAAGCATAGGGGGGGCAAGCGACGACCGACCGACCGGGGAAGCCCTTTTCACACGAGCGCGGCGGGGCGACGGAGGGGAGGCATACACACATTCTCGCTATGGGCACCCTCCCGGACCCTATTTCGCCCCCACAGGGCCAAAAAACCGCCCCAGCGGGCGGATATTAAAGAAAAGGCACCTTTATTTTCAACATTTGGTCCGCCGGGCGTCCTCCAACTGCCGAAATGGGGCCGACATCTTGACGCCGAGCGCCGCGCACCATGCCGACAAGAACTCCAAGTTCGGCGACTGGGTTCCATTTTCCCAAAATACAATCGTTTTATGCGCGACACCGACCCGGGTTGCCAAATCAACTTGCGTGATTTTATTTTTTGTCCGAACCCTCCGAAGTTGATAGCCGATTTTTTTTGACACTTC
>Ga0123354_10002690_pt1 | contig 23809 bp, 18 predicted proteins | sample TergutLab28metaG_2_FD_97872 | JGI IMG/M metagenome (GOLD analysis project Ga0123354, IMG submission 97872) | Labiotermes labralis P4 segment gut microbial communities from Petit-Saut dam, French Guiana - Lab288 P4 | ecosystem: Host-associated > Arthropoda: Insects > Digestive system > Gut ... | reverse complement strand
TTTGGTACCTACACACTCGGTAGTGACATTTGGTATCTACACGCTCTGTAGTGACATTTGGTACCTACACACTCGGTAGTAACATCTGGTATCTACACGCTCGGTAGTGACAGTTGGTATCTACACGCTCGGTAGTGACATTTGGTATCTACACGCTCGGTAGTGACAATTGGTATTTACACACTGGGTATTTACATTTGGTATCTACACACTCGGTAGTGACATTTGGTATCTACACACTCGGTAGTGACATTTGGTATCTACACACTCGGTAGTGACAGTATCTACACTAGATTTAAGACGGAAGCCTTATATACCCATCAGTGAATATGCTATGGGCTGGACGACTGAGGGATCCGAGCTCGATTCTCGGCCATACAAACAGTGTTTACCTCAAAGTGTCCAGACCGACTGTACGGCCCACACAGCCTCGTATCTTGAGCACGTGGGGCCAGTTTCTGGGGGTGATGAGTTCTGAACGTAAACTGGTCACTCACCTCCATGTAGAGGCGAGCTTAAGAATGCATGGAGTTACACCTCCACTCCAACATATTTTTATAGCATGAAGCCTAATAAGGACAGGGACACATTTAACGAACATCTACCTGATTTAAATTTTCGCTTTAAGACAGAGAAATTTGCTTCTTTTGCTGCTTGTTTCATACATCTGAAGGATGCTATAATACCGAGGAATATGTGACATACCCCTACGGGGTATGTCACATACGCTGTCTAACACAGGAAAGGCAGACACAAATTCTTAATAAATAATTTTTGTGCACGGGATTAACAAAGTTTGTCCAAAAATAATGTTTCCACAATGCACAACAGCAAATAGTTGGCGGTGAAAATTAAGTGGCATGTGACAGATACTTGAAGTTAGGTAACTGATCATCTATATAGCGTCGTATGACGCGATGGCAGGGAACAGTGAATTGAAAACGATGTGGAAAGGAGGGGCCATGGCGTACCGCGGCATTTGTGTGGACGGTCAGTGTAGCCGGTTACACTGTCATAATGTGAACGGTTAGGGAGCCAATAATGAAACTGTTTTGTTCGTATTGCAGTTGAGAGCCAGAAACGAAACCAGGAGCAGCAGCAGCAGCAACAACAGCAGCAGCAACAACAACAACAACAACGAGAATATCAGCAACAGAGACCGGTGCAATGGCCCACAGAGAGTCCGTCAGATCGGCATGGAACTTCAATGCATCGAAATATTGGCAACATGAGTCCAGCAATGCAGGGAACTCCCTTGTACAGAAGGGTTCCCATATATCATAACGGTGCTTCGTCGATGTACGGCAGTGGAGCCATCCCGCCTAAAAATCGTGGCAACGGTGCCGTTCCCCAAATGTATAGTGGGTTACCAGTTTATGGCAATTTTCAGGCACCTCCTCCAGCAGTGTACGGGGGTATGTATCCAATGCACTCCTGGTACCTTCCAGGATCTCATTACGGAGCTTTGTATGGAAATGGACGAGTTTTCCCACCAATATACAAAAATGGCCGAATTGTACCGACAATATACGGAAACAATCGACGTTCTTCAAAAAAATATGGAGGTATATGGCCTGAGGCAAATTATAGGAACGGGGGTGGTTTACTTCCGCGTGGTAATGGCGCAACAATGGTTGATGGCGAATATGTCTACGATGGTGTATTACGGAACATGGTTGGCGGCTCTTATCTGCATGACAGCACATCCGTTCCTTATGATGATCTTGGAGGAAATGTTCCACCTGAGCAGTCAGGGGCACCGTATGTCATGCCTGGCAGTCGTGGTGATCACTGTGGTGGTAAGCTTCTGTGTAAAGTTGGAGAATACACGTGTCTGGAATCATGCACATGCATCCCTGCGTTTTGGAGGTGTGATGGTGAACCAGACTGTGAGGGGGCGGAGGATGAAATAGAGTGCGGTGATGAACTGGAGGCGGAAGTTGATGAATGCAACACAAATAACGGGGACGTGCGCTGTCCGCGAACTGGCAGGTGCATCAGAGAGGATTGGCTGTGCGATGGGAAGGACGACTGCGGAGACTTCTCAGATGAAACCCGCTGTGGTAAGTAAATGGATGCTAGTACATATTGCCATTTGGTGCCGCAAGTACTGACCCACATATGGTAGGAAGTGTCTGAAAGAAGCGATGTCAATTTCCCGAGAAATCGAAAGCTTCAACAAAAACCCGCTGTCACAATGCATTGAATAACAACTGTCCATACAAGTACTTATTGGTGTTTGAATCAGAACAAATGACAGGAAAACATGTTTGGGTCAGAATGTGGTGATGTGCAGGTCATTTCATTACACAAAAAGTAAAATAGAATGTAATATTAATTTATGTTTTCTGTTCTGTTGACCGTGCATCTCGATATATTCATGTAAAGGAAACCGACATGATGCGCTGTTTATCTTCAGTAAATTTAGTCAATCGATCTCTACATGTTTTGGGCGCATTTATAGCCCATCAACAGGAGGTACACCATATATATATATATACACACAAATACAACAATTGGTACTTATTGTTCCTTTTAGTTGACTGTCTGTTGTCCTGGTTGGGTTTCTAACCCAACCAGGACTAGAAAGAACAGTAAGTACCAATTGTTGTATATATACGGTGTACCTCCTTTTGATGGGCTATAAATACGTCCAAAACATGTAGAGGTTGATTGAGGAAATATTCTGAGGATAAATAGCGCATGAAGTTGTTGTTCTTTACACGAATTAATTTGTGTGTAGTTAGATTAAGATGTCAGACATTGGTTATGAAAATATACACGCTATTTCTCAATATAAATTCTTAAAAAGTTTAAAATATGGGACACGTCAATTAAAAATGGGAATGTCAAGATTGAGCTAAAAGCAATTAATTTTATAGTCTTCCCCGGTGCCTTTTTTTTGGTCTTTTATTTCTCTTCTCTGGAGGATTCTCATTCCTTCTCCATGTCACGTGCCACAGTATATAGGGCACAGCACTTGTTAAATGCGCTAAATAGTCGTGTGCAGTACATTATGTGTTGTATCTTCGTTTCCTAATGACATCTGACTGGTACATAACCAAACGATATTTTTATATGAGAATTCCATCCCGCGCCGGACCGAGACACATGGGCGCCCCGGGCTGGCCACTAATTGGGTGCCCATTCAAACTGATATCCTGTGAAAGTTTTCGGCCTAGGACAGGGCCAGCGAACATTTTTGGGGGGCTCGTGTCCCAATTGCTGATAATTTTCGGAGAAATTCTTTCGCATGTGGAAACCTGAGTTTTCCATTACCATATCTGCGATTATTCCAGTGACGTCTTAGTGCCCCTCATAGGTTTGCACCCCGGGCACCTGCTCGGCTGGCCCGTCCCTTAGACAAGCCCTGATTCCATCATATACTGCCTCATAGGTATATCTGAAATTTTTAGAGCAGATGTTACTGATCTTCGCAGTTCCTTTGTTGAGAACAGTCGCTGATCACACTTGCACCTTATTTAGCGAAAGAATAATAAACGAGCCAGTGACAAGACGAAGTGACAAACGTCCACATGACCAACCAAATGCAGAGGGTATGTAGTATCCCCCCCCCCCCAGATACGAGTATGTGGGCTTGTGTGGCTGAGTTATACTGGTGATAACTCAGAAGCTCAACAGGCACGTAACGTTACCGCGTACCGTAACACCGTATCGTGACAGTGTTGACGGGACACGTGACCACGTAACGTATCAAAAGCTGGTTACGCGGTCACGTTACGGGCTTGTTCGGTGTGCTGTCGGTATTTGGCTGTCACATCAAAAGGATGATAGGGTTACGGTCTGAGCAGGTCTGGAGAGGAATGTGACTCGTCACCACCGTCCACTCCTCTGCCCTTCTTTCCATTCGTGATGCTTCTGTCTTGAAGAGTGGTGCGAATCTGTGGTGCTGTGCGGTTTGTTGAGCGTTTTGGTCATTGTGAAATGGAGTGGACTGAGGGAACTGTCAGAGAATTGATCGAACTTTATTAAAGAAAAGAAATAATTTGGGACCCGAAACACCCAAAGCATTTTAACAAAATTAGAAAGCAAGATGCATGGGAAGAACTGGGGAAAGAAATGAACAGACCTGTCAAGGAGAGCGTCAGTGCCAACCTTTCTTGAGCAGAAATGTCTTTCCTGAGCGCTGTGTCCTTTTTCGAGATTTTTTCTCCAATCAAATTAATTAAAAATTCAAATTCACTGGGAGACAGTCTGGTGAAATTCTTATATAACCCATTGACCAGCTGAAAATTCAAGTCTGTCAGCAAACTTGAACAGCTGTACACTTCCCTGCTTGTGTACAGTTGCCTTTGTCACCACCGCCGCTCTTTTCTCTTCTTATTTCAAGCGTAATGTATATTAATGTACGTAGCTGCTGCTAGCTAGATGAAAGTTCAGCTCATAACTCCGTATCGTGTCTGTCACTTGCAACGTTACAGCATTATGGTATGCAGTAACATTACAAGTGTATACCCACCTTTAGAAACAGCTGACATGTTACATCATTAAAACTTCACTGATCACATAATGTTATAACCCACCCCTGAAGATAATTGGAGCCACCACAAAATGTGAATTTTGAGTCTTCCACAGTTGTGTAGCTAAGGATGTTGTGGTCCTGTGTTAAGATGTTGTGTCAATGGATACAATCTCAATATTTTGAGGCAGAGCAGTTGAAATGTCCACGAATTCTTCTCAGACATTCTGACCCTTGAAGATCAGGCCACTACAGTGCCTGGAAGCACCAGGGTCTGATTGCCCATGGATGAAGCATCATATCGACAAAGAATGGAATCCTCATTTTGGGAAAATGAAAAACTTAAGATTTTACTATAATGTGATGATTAATGAATTGATAATTTGTCTCCTAAAAATAAGCAAGTATGTGTTGCAATGTAAAAAAGAAGCAAAATTGCCATTTGCATTCAGTGTACCGAAGACAGTGAACAGGAAATGTGAGAGTCTTACCAAAAACATTGATTGAACTTTTACTAACTCATAACTGTCTGATGCAGTGATTATGATACAGTAGGTCATGGTTATGATCTGAATATGATTATGTCATTAAAACTAATAACCACAGAGCAGAGTCCTTCTGCAGAATCTAACAGTTGTTCAGTTCCTCACGAAATTCTCTGTCTTTCAGGAAACCAAAATCTTCATTACCATGTTCACAACGCCCACAACTTGTCCTTATCCTGAACCAGACGACTCCAGTTCACACCATACATTTTGAAGATATGTTTTAATATTTTCTCATCTATGCGTACGTCTTTGGAGTGGTCCCTTCTCTTCAGATGTTCTCACTAGCACTTTTTAAGCATTTCTTGTTTCCCCCATGTACTGTTATATTTATGAAAATGTAAAACAAATAGAAAGCAATCCCTAATGTCTTCTTATCTTTCAATCTTTTGATTGGTTGGCAGCTTTCCATCTGCAATTGCTGCAAGTCATTCTTTTCATCGCTGTATAACTGTCAGCTCCTGTGTTTCTGTCGACTTGCTTTAATTATTGTAGTCGAGGTCTTCCCACGGCCTTTTTTCTGAATATTGCTCCTTCAAGGATGTTTACTACGAACTCGTTATGCCTAGTTATGCCTAGTTATATGCTCTATCCATGAGTGGCGTCTATTTTTTTAAATTTCTAAGAATTATCGTTCTTCTTTCGCCCTTTGAAAAACTTCATCATTCGTTATTCTATCCGTCCACTTTATTTTTAAAATTCTTCTGCAGCACCATGTTTCAGATGCATTTACGACCCTCTCTTCATTTTTTCCTAGGGTCATGTTTCTGATCCACAAACAGCAACACTCCAAATACAACTTTATATAAGTTTCTTTTCATTTCCAAAGTAAGGTTATTCGAACACAGTAGTTGCTTTTTATTATTGAACATAACTTTAGCCTCTTTAATTTGTTTTATTATGTCTTCCTTATATTTCCCACCTTCTGCAAATACACTGCCTAGGTACTTGAATTTTGATCCATTTTAATGTTAATATTTTCAGGATCTTTCGTTTTTTTTTTCCTGTCAATTTTCATTTTGTAGTTAATTTTTAAAATAACATCTAAGCTTTCTAATCCTTTTTTAAAATTTATTTCATATTGCACTATTATTGCTGTATAATCTGCAAACCTTAGCATCTGTATTTTCATTCCCTAATGTCTAGCAGGTGGAAAGAAGCTTTAACCCTTTAACAGTATAATTTCTCATGTGCTTTCTGATTAAAAAAAAAAAGTCTTCAGCTAATGCCATGTCTTGTGCACGTAACAGACCCAACTTTGGTGCCATTTCTATAGTGGACATGTTGCCAAATTCTTTAAATGCCCATAACAGAAAAAGGTTCTCAACACAGACATTCTTACTTTGTGGTAATCTGTTTTTAGGGCACTGTTTAACTCCAAAATGTTGATAACTATCTGCTAGACTAAACAGTTGTGAGCCAGAATAATAACCCTTAAACAGTCACTGCTGTGCAGACTTCAAATCTCATTACCACACCTAATCAGAATGAGTATTTCCTTGTTAACGTATCCCACTAGTTCTTAACATTTTAAGAATTAGAAAGCTAAGTTTTTGAATGTTCTACTCAGTCATATTAAACATCAACTGAAAGACAAATAGAAAACATGAAGGACATAGGGCTGGAAAAACTCTTTTGCATATATCCAAAAAAAATATTGTCAAATATTCACTGAAATAAATTCTGGTTTGTTCCGAATTCACCATAGACTTATGCAATAGTTGCAGTCCCATGAGTGATGGCACCTCGTAATTTCTTTTGCTACTTTAATTTTCCTGCCTTCAATTTTTATTGAAAAATATGTAATTCTGGTGGCCTTAATGCCATTCATTTTAGCTGATGTATTAGACAACTTAATTACTTTTTAGTTTTCACTAAAAGGACTAATTGAAAAAGTTGTATGCAATCCTGTTAATGAGAAATTTGTACAAGATAAAACTACACAAGTCAGGGGACACCATTTCAAGTATCACAGCGAAAAATATTTAATAAACATTGCCAGGAACATTTACATAGAGACTTTAAGGGACATCTACCCCACACACCTAGCTCTTCTGCTACCAGACCAATTAATTTAAATGTCTCTTCACAGAACGTTTTGGTATGAGGAGAGTGAAAGAGGATATTTAATTCTTTATGTTCTGGTGCTTCATGCAGCAAAATGTTAGAATATAATAAATTGATATATTTATATTAAACCTCTTATTTATTTATTTATTTATGTATTTATGATTTACTTAAAGGCACTATCAATAGGTTATTTTATTGTCATTCACTGTTGGGAAGGTAAATAATGAATCAGAAAGGATATGGAAGGAAGCAACGATGGCCTAATTTGACATACTAATTCAGCCCTTGTTTTGAGGAACCAAGGGAAAAACACAAAACCGTCAGTCACTATAGTCAATGTCCCTCTTGAAAAAAAAAGTCAGAACTGTTATGTGCTTCAAGCTATTAAATCACTGAAAATATAAGCAAGTATATGGATTAATTCTTCGTTGTTTTTATACAATAATGTATTCTGATGGCCACAGCATGGCCTATTTTTTCTCCGAAATGCGCACTTCTCTTGTCATTGCATTGTCTTCAAATTGCTGCAAATATTATAATACTTTAAGTAAATAACCAGAATGTCAAAATTAATCATACAAGCACAGAATCTCACGGTATCGTACATAAGTTTTAACGTGACGTGTATGGTGCTGAAGCAGCAGCAGAACTCAAAGAAAACTTTTTTTTTTCTCCCCCTGATGTGTTTCAATACTGTTGTACAGAAAAATCACACTTCATTATTAAGACAACATAAATTGTTGATAGCACTCAGGGTCTGCTTGAATGTGACACTATGTAGATTTGGTTGACATGTAGTAGCAACATATGAAGAAACCCATTCACCAAATGACATGGTAGCACAGCCCAGTAGACCATAATCTCTACCACCATGCAAGCTTCAAAGCTGAGTAACAGGTAGGTTTGTTCCAAAGTGAATATGAAGCTGCCCCTGAAGCATAACGAGATATGCAAGATTGCAAAACCCGCCTTGTTTTCTTTCCCTGTGTCACCAGTTTATAGATTAATTTTGAAGTTGCGTAACTCATTATGAAATTTCATTTAAGGTAGGGTGAAAATGTTACAAATTTAGAAATAAATGCTCAAGTTAAGTATACTGAAATATATGATGATGCGTAACAATATGGTAAATTTAGTACTCACCAGGCAGCTAAGATGGCATAATCCATCACCATAAAATATAAATTCTTACTGCACACTGATGTATATATTATGATTATTTAAATGACATGTGAATATATTTTGCTTATTTTTTCCTAGTTGATATTTTTGGATAACTGCTGGAATGCAGATACTGGTTTTAGAATTAGGAGAGGTTCTATATTGAGAACAAGTATGTGTGCCATAGTCAATACCAGCTCAAATACATTTTGACACTGTCAACTGTGACTGAAGGGACAGATTATAAAGCAAGCCTGAATTAACATGATGACCACAGCATCAGCTACTTCAGTGATGGTCATGTTTTATGTAAATATATAAAAACCATGGCATTTTTATGTACCTTCTTCTCTGTGGTTATTACAACATATTTTGGATTAAAATTATGTGTACAAGTTGTGTAATTCCGAAAGCCATCTCTTGATATTATATAACTGAATAAGTGTGTTTAATCAGTTCCAACTTCTGAATATATTTTCTTTCTCTGAATCTTGACACTGATGTTATTTTTGGCATTACTTGATTCTGACATTGATATTCATTCATACCTTGGATTGAGAATGCCTAAATATCTTCTTGTACTAAACAGTTGCACAAATAATGCCTTGATGTACCATGACAGTTGGTCATCATGCTTTGTGACTTGTAGACCACATTACGCTGATGACTGACACGGTCAAATACAAATCCTTGTCACCAGCATTTTTAAATCAACACGATAAAACAAGATAAAGAAGTTCATTAAATTGCATGAATTATTTTTAATAGGCTGGTTATATTTCATTGTATTCACCTACATGTAAATACATGGCCTGTAATATAATGTTATGGAAACTTGAACATATGAAGAATATATTTTAATTGTGAATTTTTAAATTTAGTAATATGATGTGAATGTAAGTGACCACTGCACATTTGACAGTAAAGCAAGTTGATGTACAGCAATTTTATGCCTTTGTACAGATTCTGAAGTCATATTTTCAGTATTTCTTGGGTGTGAAAGTGAGTAAAGATGGTTAAGTCAACAGAAGTGAATTATGGGGAAACAGGAGTCTTTATTTTGGAGAATATGTCAGATCAGCATGTGAAAGTAATAAAAATATATTTCACTCACAGCTATAATTATATTCCAAATGAAGATCTGAAAATTTGTAAAAAATGAAATTTGTCTCATCTAAAAATTATCTTTTGCTGATTTCATTCTGTTTGTGAGATTTGAGGCTTCTACCACAGCAAAGAAGAGGTCTTCACTCTTTTCAGTTGTTACACTGTGTATGTTGGTAGTCGTTTACCAACATTTTGGGACAACCTATTGATCCCATCTCAAAGAGTCAAGTAGTCTAATTTCATGTCCCAAAGTGTTGGTAAACCACTATCAATGTACACTGTGTAACAACCCAGGAAAGTGAAGACTTTGCTATCTTTACTTGTTCACCACCCAAGATTTTTTCTTTCCTACATAATGTACAGTTATGGAAAGAATTTTATATAAGCATGAATATTACTAATTTTTCTCTCCATATTGTGATCTCAAATTTTACACACACACACACACACACACACACACAACTCTACAGTTTCTCAACAAAAAATCCGAAAGAAACCATGAAGTTGTCATATTGTTACAAACAATCGTTCTATTCATGGAAGAAATGATGAGGCTATTTCAGTTACTCCAAAACTGAGAGAAATATTCAAAGGGACAACTACTATAAGATGGTCAGTGATTCAGCCTCTTTAGCATGTCAACATAGCACCACATACTGTCAAATTTATCACAGCATCGATACTTTATTTGTGAATACTGTAGCCAATACAAAAATAGCAATGCAGATCCCTGTGAACAAGTGAGATCAGAACAGAAGAAAGTTGCATATCTTAAAGGTATTCTGCAAAAATGCACATGGACATCTGCTGAGTAATAATGAATGAGTTAAAAACAGATGGTAATATTTCCGAAACCTACCAACTTCCAGACAGACAGAGGAAACAGAGTATGCGCAAAATGTGTAACTGATGCAGAAAGTTTCAACACTGATGATTTATGTTTGATATACAATAAAGAAGACCTGACACTGATGCTATCCATGTTAGATGTCTGCATGACTACCAACAATCAGAGAAATAGGGATCTGGAGTGTGGAAACCAGTGAGATGTGGAGAGAAAGGGGAGACAAAAGTTGAGGAAAGAGATGTATAGTCCAAGTATAAAAATATATGAATTTTAGCAAATCCCACATGACTGGAAAGCAAATATATTATATGCCCAATCTTTAAAAATAATGGAGATAAACTGTCATGTCAGAACTGCATACTGCTACTATGCACAGCCCCACACCTTGATATCCATGCGAAACAGCAAAGCATAGCCATGTGCAGAACATGTAACGGGGCGATAGCAACGTGGATTTAGATGAGGAAAACCTACTATGGATCAAAAGTTTGCTATGAAGTGGATCCCTGGGAAATACTGAAAATTTAACAATGACTTACATCAGAGTGTAGTAGGGTTTAAACAGACATACATTACCATTACTACATACAACACAGAAGTTATGAGATCGTGGTTTTCTCTGATGTGCCAAAGGACAATGATATGAGGACTGATGGTCACATATTTTGACTATGAATATTCAATCCTGCTGTCCTAGAAATGAATCAAGGAGTTCAGTTAGCCATTTCTTGAGTGTAAAATCAGATAAAACTAAAAATACAGGTTTACTGGTACTAACTGTGCATATTAATACAGCTCTTATGTAACTTACAAAACAAGAAAACAAGATCATAATGCATAAATAACACCCAAGTATGATAGTCACATTGTCTCTCCTGAATACTGTATTAGTTCTTATTCAGCAGCTTTAAAAAGTGCATTATCTGATATATTTATGGTTTAGGCCTAATTAACAGTGATGTCATAGCTTAGGTTATATAGTGTTAATTGCCAGGATGATCAGTGAATTTTAAAGAATATGGAGAGGAGTGGTACTAGCAGAATTTGAGATACTAACACAACATTTGCTTGGATGTACGCCACAACTACAGAGCCTCCAGGCCATGATTTGACCCAATGACCTCTCTAGTACAAAGTATGAATGCTACCCGCCTGTCCTCACCGTTTGGCAAAGTCAGCTGGTAAAGGCCTTAATAAAAATCAAAACATAAAAAAGGATAACAAGTTTAAAAAAAAAAACAAAACATTTAAAATTTTCTATATTTTGCACAACAGACTGACTACACAGTACTTAATCCAACTGCACACGTAACCATCAGTAACTGTTCACCAGTTTGCAATGCTCCTGCTATGTGTTGGCCTCCACAGGCCACCTACAGGGAGATCATTTATGAAGGAATATATTTTTAATAAATGCTGTCCAAGATCTCCATGTATGAAGTTAATATACAAAGTTATCAATTAAAAGTTGCTAAGAACATATAAAATGTAGATTAGTTACAGGTATTTTACATTTAATGGCAATTTCAAGTTTTTACATTTGTTGGCAATTTTATGTTTAGTTGCAGATACACATCTATGTCATTACTGTCACCTTTGTTCTAAGGGAGTTACATCCCTGTTTAATGTGTCAAAGTTTGTTGAGTCTATAGGAGCAAAAATGTATGTGGAGCATCACAAAATAACAAACTGTTATTTATGGCTACATGTGCAATTAGTTGGATTAAACACTGTACAAGCCACCTATAAATGTTCTGCATTGTCCATGTGTTATATAATTATTTATTATAAATAAATAAATAAATAACAAGCCACATACATTTGCTAATATGCGGCACTGGTGGCAACATTACATAACTCATCCCCACTGTCAGCCAGTAGGTCCAATTTCAGCTTGTGTATTTAAGTAAAGAAATACTAGCCATACATTGCACTTGTTAAATTGCATTTAGTGGTACACAAGCAAAAATTTTGAGAACCTCTGTTACTGGATTGATAAGCTCCATACAGTAATACATTCATGACGTATTACAAACCTCTACTGCTGGCACTGCTTTACTGAGTAGCACTGACCCCGTTTGACAGTCCACTGGCCATCGCTTTCACAGTATGGGGATGTCTTCAACAGGCAATAATTATTATACTATCAAGACACTTCCTGCTTATGTAACATCGAAAAGTCTACCACAGGACCCTGGCCTTTACAAGTTATGTCCATTTTGTACACCTTATTCACATTATGTCCCATTTCATTATTAATCTTTATCTGTGGCTACATCTCCCAAGCGTCTCCTTTTACCACTGTTTTCTCATTTCCCTCCTGTATGCTACTGAATGTTGCAGTTATGTGGCCAGCATTCCTTGGTACTTAGGAGGCAACAGGTTCAAATATCAGCCCAGGCACCATCTATTTAGAACAAAGTTTTTCATGCCTTTACTCAGTCCCTCCAGATGAATTCCAGGACACTACCTCAAATTACACCATGGCCACTTCCTTCCTTGTGTGTTTTCAAATTCATTAATCATCCGATAATTTGATGCTATGTACTCTGAGCTATTGGCAGCATTGTTAAATAAGAACAAATGAAGATATTCTTGCACATTGGCATACATGTCCCCTTTCAAGTTTTCAGGCTTTTGCAGTAATGCAATTGACATCTCTGTTCCTCTGGGATGTGCCTCTGCATCACTGGGTGACTGGTGCCCAGTGTTTTGAGGTAGCATGGCAGTCTCATCTTCTGGAGTCCAAAAGGCCATGAAGAAGGTGGAAAAGTCCATCCTTCACGGACCTTTCGATCCCTGAATATGGGACCATTACCTTGTCTTGAAATACTGGGTGCCAATCCAGCCACTCATGTGCCACATCAGTATCTTGTACACCTACACTTCTCCCATCAGTTTCATATAAACACGTTTTACCAAAATTCACTTGGTTTAGCACACTTTCCTTCCTAAAATGAAAATAAGATTTATGAGATCACCAAGCTAGTATGTATTTATGTAAGTGCTGTGCACACATACACACACATTTGTGTGCCTGTCCAATTTTAAAATGTTGAACCAAATGGCCAATTCTTATCCAATAGTACGACACTATGCCATTAACACACTGCCACACTTCTTAATGTCCTACAGTCAGTAACACCAACGTGGTGAACACGCACAATTGTGGTGTGGCAGATACAGATCCAGCATGGCACTGCTTATTGCACTCAGGAAAAACTCAGTACTCAATAAACTGTAGCACAGTTGCTAAGATGTGGGAGGAAAAAAAAATACTACAGACTGCTGACTTTTCTGTACATGCTGTCAGCATATGTTAATGTATTAAACACAAGTTGCAACATAGGGAACACACAAAGAGCCTCAATTAATGCTAATAAAATCAAGGACTATTCTCAACAGTACCTTAGAAAACTAAGCTTTATGAGTCCTGCTTGAAACTCATTTTTTTTTTCTATGAATCTGGTATTATCAGGTGTCCCACATAGAAATAACCCTTATTTCCATTTTTATCCCACTGTCCTGATAAGGTCTCTTGGGACAAAACACTGTATTGCATTTCAATGGTCCTGATATATCCAACTGAAAAATAATACATAATTCTCCACATACAACCACATTTTAATTCCTATTCTTATACCAAGGAGGATTAAGAAGGGAATAGGAGATATTAAATGAGAAGGAACTTTGTGATTTACACAGTTCATCTAGCTTCATCAGGATGGTGAAATCTTGGAGGGACAGACAAACATGTAACCTGGACAGAGGAAACACAAAATTGATACACAATTCTGATGGGGCAAGTTTTTGTAAAGCAGCCATGGGAAGTTAATAGTCAAGTAGACCTTTGGTTAAACAGACTGCAAGGATGTTAATTTGACTGAAGAGGCTTTGGTGCAGAGAGTACATCTTCAAGTATAAGACAGCCCCACTCAAAAAAGTGTGTATCAAGTTTAGAAATAAAAAATTGTACAATACTAACCAAACACGCTTATTTATTTGATTTGTCCTTGTTCTCAACTTCAGTAATGAAAGCAGCAATAACAGTGAAGCAGAAACTGATTCTGTGAGGCAATACTTGATTCAAAGAGCAGAATTAAAATTAAAGTGTGGTACATGAATTTCTAGGAGTCAACATAGCATAAGACATCATAATAATGTGACAAGGAGTCATGCTGATTGTACTGGTCAGTTTTCTTTGACTGTCTAAAGAACAGAGCAGCAGATTGAGAACTACTGGGATATGAATGACTGGTCACATTTCTCAGCATTGTGCTACAAAAGAAAGGCGATGAACTAAGTACCCATCTATAACCCCCTGTTCGGTTACTAAACTGGGTTGTTGCACCACACAAGGCATCACGAGTTGTCATAGTATAGACTGACATTAAGATTTACAAATGCACAAATCAATCCTGATCATTGTAGATAAATTGACAAGTCTTGTAAATAAGAAATGGCATTTTGCATCAATAAGTCACATTAATATAGATCTAATACAGATAATCCACAAAGACAATTATTAAGAGAGCAGAGAAATAGCTTGTTAATTTGATGAGATAATTACTTGATTTCGTAGTTCACTGCATTCAATAAATACTCATTTATGGTACAGGCCATACTGCATTGTCTTAAAAATAAGTACAGGTCATCTACATGTGTATCTATTATCTCAACCCTTTGTCATTTTCCGGTACTTTACTCTTGTATGTATAAAACACGTGGAAATTCTCTTTATTGTGCAAGGCATACAAACAATCTTAAATGTGAGATGTTAGAAGGAAATAACAGTGCACCAGTCTGGTCCAGTAATCCTAATTTCTGAGAACTGTTACCTTTTCCTGTTAATACCACACTTTAATGTAGAAGGGAAGTAAGAAGGGGCTGCAGAATTTAAATTGGGAAATAAAATACCATTCTTGAAACAATTTATGTAGTTCTATATTTCAAAATAACCGACAGTGACTCTATTTCAGAATTATGTCATATCAGGGCAGAACAAATGATATTTTATGACGAAGGCAGTCCTTCTAACAGAGTTTTCATAATAATTTGCTTCTCTGTCCAACAAAATTGGTAATATGGTTGTAGATTTTGAACTTAATTGACTGTGGGATAAAGTATAAGCACACTGAAAGATGCTGCCCTGGCATATGCATGGAGGAAACAGCCAAATCAACCCCCTGCCCCCCAATCAAACATATGCACACACACCAACATAGTTCCAGTTGTTTTTACTCTAATATTGAACACTGATTTTCTGAAACATCGCAATTAACATGTTCAGTGACTGAAGGAACTTGCATATGTCTGAATACGCCCCCCAACAAAATCTGTTTGAAACTAAACCACAACAAACATAAGCATGAAGACCAGTTCAGACCATTATACAACCCCTCACTCTTTCTATGTTAAATGCTAGTAATTTGGACTTGGATTTTGCTCCCTTTTTTATGAAATAAGAATTAGAATCCCAATGCACTGCTCTTGGCAGACTATGTGGTCATAAGACTGTGACCCAGTAAGTTAAAAAAAAAGTATCCCCATGAATTATAAACCAAACCATCTGAAATATGTATGATCTTTGTAGTTCCATATCTTCCATAGTCAAAATGAGTTTTATTATCCACAATTACTACCCAAAATTTGCTAGTTTGTGAAATGTGTGTTTGAAATTATGGCTTTAAAATTTGTAGTATAGAATAAAAATAACAATAACAAGAATTTCAGCAACATATCCAACAACAACATCACCAACAACAACTTTTTGGCTGGAATAGGTACTTTCTATGAAATCTGCAATAAGGCCTATGTTGTTTGCAGTATGTGGATTCTTCTTCAAAGCAGCAACAAACAGTTGAAATGGATAAACACACGTCACACTTGGTTGTTCATAAGACTTCTACTACAACCCTGAGGTGGGCAGATATGAAAACTCTTTCAGGGAAACTTTGAAATTTTTTCTTTGTGTGTGTATGAAACATATATACATTGCCAGTTCAAATTTTGAACAATATAAAATTATTACACAATATATAAGCACAAAATATGAATTTCTAATGTTACTCCAAGTGACCAATTCACATACAATAAACATAGCATTCCAGACATAGAATTTCACTGTTGTCAAGTTTTGTGTGCATGTGATGCTTAACGTGACAGGTTTTTCTTATAAGGAATGAAGTTATTATGAGGCTAACAAAAAACAGTAAAAAAAAAAAAAAGATACGTTAAGTATTTTGGTATAGCGATTTTTTAAATATGAAACATACATTGCATGTAATAAATCTGTTTTCATGTAAATATTATGATTTTATATTCAACTTGTGAATTATGAGACACTGTGTGCCATATTTGAATTTTTAAATTTGGAGAATTTGGATAAAAATACAACATCACTTGTTCTGTGTCTCTTTTCATAATATTTCCTAAACTGAACAGTCTTGCTAGTTGCAGCTGATTGTTTTGTGTGTAATCTTTACATATAATGAAACTGAGTGCAGGAAGAAACATGACAAATTACTACAGCTCAAAATGTTTTAAAAAAAGTGTCACATTAGCTCACAATTTTAATAATGTTTATCCTCTATGATGTCAAAAACCAAAAAAAAAAAAAAAAAAATAGTAGGCATCAACATATAAACTGTTAATTATAACCTGGTGTAAGTGTAATTGGGAATGTGTGTGTATAAGTATATATATGTATATATTATGTTTAATATACGTATGTAAATCAGGATAACTGTTACTTGTCTAGTTCTGTAAGCTATTATTTGTTTACCATCAGGTCAGTGAGGGATCATTCAAAGTATGTCATCAGAATCATAAACTAATTAATAACAGTGTATTAAGCTTTCTTTAATGATGGTTTGCCAAGGCTTTAGTTTTCATATTGGAGGAACACAATGTGGTGTTGGTGGGCTGGTTTGCCAGCATATTAGACAGACCAGTGATCTTTATCTTGAGAATAAAGATGAACACTGCAAAATAACACCGAAAACCACCATACCACAAAACCGTCATTACAAGACAAGTAAAAACAACTAAGACTTAATCTGATCACGTCTGTAAAAATATGTATTGTGTTAAAATTATAACATGTCCAGCTACGCTAAAAAGTTCTCTTGAAATGTTCATACGAACCTTAGCACTATATTACATTCTGTTCAGTGTGAACTGAATAACAAGTGCTTTCTTTTGCTACACACGGAAAGTCTGTTGCACAAAAATTGAGACGATGTGATTGAAGGATTACATGAACTCCATGGTACAAAGTATCTTATGAAAATCTGTATTATATCAAATTTACTACAGCACCAAATGTTGTAAACGGGCCGGACTGATTACAAACTTTCACACTCCTGTAGCAAGTTCAGTAGCAGTGACAAACAGAAAGCCACATGAAAGATCCAAGAAACAACTTGGAATGTGCCTCTATCCAACAACTTTTGTTTGGTTATCGTAACTGTATTAGATTTTCTTATACAAACATTTATAATCAGTCAAGTCACTTTGAAATGCCCCATTTTACTGCATTATAATCACCAATTTCAATTCTCAGAATGCAGCTAGAATATAATAGGATAGAACATATTAGATTTGAGGTGTAGGTACCGAATGGGCATTACGTTGTGACTGTTTTTAGTCATTTAAATATTTAGTCGTGGAGCCATTGTAGATCTGAAGTTGTGTGCAGTAGCTTGCTGAGTGAGGCCTTATGACATAAAACAATGGAGTTGAGTCAGCAAAGTGACTGGTCTTGGGTTCCAGTACTGGCTTGATTTATGTCTTCAATGCCACATCCACACCAGCTCTGATGTCTATCAAATCTCCCATCAGAATACTGAGGACTCTCTCTCTGATGTATAAAGGATAAAACTGACAAGTTACATCCTGCAGGTGCTGGTGTAGCTAAGAATCCATGAGGCTTTACTTACACCCTCCTAGGCATTTTCATGGTGTACTGTTAAGCACAGAAAATGTTATCTTTTTGGAATATTTTACTGAGTACTTTAATGTTAGTTTTGAACCTGACCTGTATTCAGAAGGTACCCACTTCAGTCCTAAGCAAAGACACCAGTTATCCTGATGTTCTTAGCTTTCCTCAATAACTCCACAGAATGCTAGGACAGTACGTTGAAGCAGACAACACTTTTTTCCAATCCTTTACAATTATTCAAGAAACAAATTATTCCAGTTATCAATAGGTGTGTTGTTTAACCCACCATTTGGAAATACTGGGCATGAGTCCTCAGAGTCCTGACATGTGATGGCAGCCTGTCCTCAACAATAGGGCATCCTGCCTATAACAGTTTTGTCACTTATGCCTGGCATTTTATTTCCGCTTGTCATTTACAGATGGCAGGAAGGTATACTCTCTTTATCACTCAGCTAGCCTGTGACAGTTCTTTACTGTTGAGGTACAGTTTCTTTGAATATCTATACTTTGATATCCATGTGCATGTGCTAACAGTCTATGCAAACAGCTGATCCTAGGAGCCACAGTGCAGATTTATAGCCTTTCCTGTCATCAAGCAGAATCTCAAACACAAATTATGAGTCACCATGAAAATACAAAAAACCGAAGTTCACCGAAATTTAATCCTTTCCACAGGCAATAAATGGCTCACCCACATCCCAAACTAGGTATCTTCTGAATGTAAGTCCAGTGGATACCACCAGTTCAACTGACTGACAGTCTTTTCATATCCTACCATACTATTTGAATCAAATGGTTAGCGCTTCTGCATGTTGTGGAGAGCACAGCCTAGAAACTGGTTTTTCTGAGGTTTTTAATACTTTTCCTCAGTCCCACCAGGCAAATGTTACAACACTACCTTCAGATAGATCATAACTACTTTCTACAAGCTTCCCATTAAAAAAGGGTGGTGTTGTGACTGTCACTAAAAGAAGTATTCTTTTTCAATGAAGTCCAGACACACCCTCCTTCACATCAAATAATTAACCTTTACCAGCCATGCATTGTAGCACTACAATGGTGCATGTACACAGTCCAGCTGGTCAAGTATTACATGTTCTTACTGATAACATCTTGTACTGTTGTCTCAGAGTTAAAATACTGCTGCCAGGCCTGTAGAATTGGTAGATTTAAAATTACTATTCATTGGTCATAGAATATGAAGTTCAAATTTGTGAATATATTTCAGTATAATTTCTGAACTTTTCATGTGATTCTAAATGGCATACTTGTCACTTTCACAGTATCCACTCAACACGACAAAAAAATTTGAAACGGTTTAACAATTGTAAATATCACTGTATAACAATGACTGTGTAACAACTAAAGGTCTCAAGTTCAGATGATGAGAATAATTACTAAAGAAATGAATGAGTGAATTCATCCTGAGACTATGTTCATAATAAATAGATCAATTAATAAAAATTTTGTATTACAGTTCTTTAACATTAAGTGCCACAACAATGTATTTCCTTTCTCACCATGCAAGCTAAACTGCATGCACAACTGGAATTTCCCTAACTTTCCATTTCCAGTGACCCTGCCATTTTACTTAACTCCCTCCGCATTAGCAAATTGCCCTGGTTTCAAGACCCAGCACAAGAACATCTCCAATGACACCGTGTCGTTGCTTGCCTCTCTAAATTGCATGTTTCGTTCAAACTGGGACAGGCCAGCATCCCTGCCTGATGTGGGGCAAGGAGCTTTGATTATTTCACTTGTTTATTACCTCCAACATCACAAAGGCTATCTTCTTTTTGTTTGTGTGTAATGTGATATAAATGGAAGATGTCTCTATGTGTAAGCACAGTACAGTTTCCTTATTTTTTTATTGTCTATTAAATTGTTATTAATGTTTTATGTTTCTCATTGTGATCTTATATGTGCCATTGTAACCCCCAAATGCTTCCTTGTGTCATCCTTGATTTAAACTTCAGTATTCTGACAACCTCAAAAGCAGAGAGAGGTGCACCTATAAATACACTGAGTAACTCTGAGTGCATTCCACCTCATATGCAGTATAATGTACCAGTACACCTAACCATATGATCGGACAGTTCAATCCAATCCACATCATTGCACTCATAACTCTCCAAGATCCATTTTCATATTTTCTCATCTATCCTGTTCCTCTGAAGTGCTATCTGTCAGATTTTCTAACCACTTCTCACTTCCCCTGTGTGCTACAAGCTTATCCCCTAAGTGATCTAAGTGATACAAATTCCATTAGTTAGGTTGCACACTTTCACAAACCTTGACAGCAAAGCTAAAGGCTAAAAAAAGGTACAGCTCTCAATTACAGGCCTGGACAGGCCCTTAGGACTCCAGAAGGTTAAGGCTCCTAGAATGTCTAGACTGTCTGCAAATGAAGGTGGTAAGGTCAGTCCCACACACCAGCCAACATTTACCCCTCAGGAGATATCCCTGGTACTCATTTCTGTTACAGGCTGAGTCTACCCTAAAGCAATAGTGCAGAAGGAAGAATTAAGTCAATGAAAAATCCCAATGACCCCACTGGAAACTGAACCCATGACCTCCTGGTTTGTAGCACAGTGCCTCAACCAAATGCGTCACTGCATGGCCCAAAGCTAAAGGGAGCATCAAATAACCTCAGTAACTGAATGTGTTGATACTGTTGTGCTTGGAATGGAATAAAAAGAAATGGACTGATATGTTGTGTTAAAGTGTTTCATTATTCATGGAGACTACAGTTTGAAAAATCTTGAATCGCAAGTATACAGTGATCAAGAAGATACAGTTTTCATTACCATTAGACAATATGTAACAACAACAAATGATAAAAAGTTTAAGGAAAAATCAATAAGATATTAAAAAATGAGGAGTTGTGAGATGGTGGAACTGTTAGGAAAGCAAAAAATCTAAATTTGAGGTTTTCATGGTGGCAAAGACCCACTATGCTGTGCAGCAGATAGTTATAAATTTCTGGACCTCAACTTTTGGGTTTTGGTTTCACCATGAAGATGACAACACTATATTCCTCTGAAACATTGATAACAACCCTACACATGGTCATAATACATACAAAGACTGCAGTATATAATCTACACTTGCCATGATTTGCATTACTACAATGAACCACAGTACAGTTCAGATCATGAACTGTTACTCCCAAAAGGGAAGACAGGCAATGTATGTATAATATAATGCTGAGGCATGTTCATGCAACCACTGTTGCAGTGGAAAAGAAATAAGTGTTACATACTCTAAGTGTGTGTTTGTAGCCTTATGTATCCAGCATGCAGTGTGCATGTGCTGTACTGTCATCTGTGACCTGTCGGGCTCTATGGTATTTCGCCATGGATTTTTGGGGAGGGAGGGGGGGTTTCTCTACAAATTTGTCTGAAACATTTCTCATTCTAAGAAGAAATGAGCAAGATATGATCATAAATGTGTGTTGGTCTTCATGTAAAGTACCACTTATTCTTGTCATATTTTAATGAAACTTGAATTTTCTCAACATATTTAAAAAAATACTCAAATATCAAAATTCATGAAAATCCTTCCAGTGTGAGTTGAGGTGTTCCAGGCAGACGGACAGAAAAACATGGTGAAGCTAGTATTCGCTTTTCGCAATTTTAAGAATGCACCTAAAAAAGCCCCACAAATACTAGGAAACATAAAAGTCCATATTACTTCACTAGGGAGTCAAAAGAGATCCTTGATGTTGCTGCCAGATTGAGGTAGGATGACCAGACCGTCTGACACCACTAAGAAGTTTAAAACACATTTTTCAAAATCACACTAGTCATATAGGAAAGTTGGTGAAATTATAGAGTATGCATATGTCACAACCAAACTCCTTTCAGAGTGCCACAAGTGAAATCCTAAACACATCGTCACCAGGGAGACTAAAGACAAGGCGTTAAGGTCACATCAGCTGAGATATAAACTGGGCACCATCTGAATAAAAGTCTACACCATTACCACTACATCTGTCAGCACAGTGACAGGGCTTTGTTAATAAGAAAATCCACTCTGATGGAAATGGGAATGGAAGACAATTATAAGGAAAGGTTTTTAGATGTATGGAAGCATACTGTCAAAATGATGTTAATTATACAAATACACACGTGGCAACAATTAACTATGCTTCGTATTACTATAGCGAATGACAAGATGCTATGAGTTGCAAGGTACTGCAAGCAGCAGAAATTCAATTAAGGATGGTATGCGGTGAAATAGGTGTTCAAACTTCCAATAATACAACAATAAAGGGAATGGATATATTTGTATTCTTTGGCAACATACAGAAAAACGTTGGGTATCTGAAAAATAACAGTAATTTTGTAAATATTATCTGTTTTTCATATATACCAAATAATAATTTACCTTTCAGATAAATACATCTTACATCTCCATAATACATATTTGTACATACGCACACACAGACACACACACGCGCACACATGGTCTCTCATTCTGGAATGTGCATCATCACTCGGCTTTAAGTTCTGGGCACAGCTCAAACAGCAACACTTGGAACAGGTCCTGCAACAGCGTATGCTCTTCTGCGACACGTTTTCATTGGCAGTAACTTCATATGCATGTGAAACGTAGTCTCTCATATGAAGGGACCAACACAGAGTGACAGTGTTTGAGGAAAAGTGCAGAGGAAAATATATGAACTCAAACTAAAGCAGCAAGACGATGGAGAAAATCACACGAGTAGCTTCAAAATGTGTATTCCTTACCTAGTACTAGCATGAGTGAATCAAGGAAAATTGTGATAATTAGTAAGCATAGAAGGTATAAATGCATACAAAATTGTACAGTACTTGGAAAACCTCAAGAGACAAGGGCACTTGAGAGATATTTACATTAGAGGATAGTAGTACAATGCACTCTACAGAAACAAAGTGTGAAGGTGTGGTCAGGATTCACTTAGCTTAGGAATGGGTCCAGAGCTTGGGTCTTGTGAACACATATCAGATTCCATGAAACCAGGATACTGCTTAACAGGTGAGAGAGTATTAACTGTTCAAGAATGACCATGCACTATATAGTTAGTAGAAACTAATGAATCAAACACTGTCATAAAAAGCAGTGCAGAACTTACATAGAAGAGTTGTTTGTTCAGTTTGGGATCCTGAAGAGTCTCAAAAACTTTCATGGCCCCTCTCCGTGCGCTCTGCTGCCCCACCAGGTTACTCAGCACCTCGGGTATGTTGTTGAGAAACTGCTCACGGGCTGCACATCTTCAAAAGATTTCGCAACCATCACTGGTCATGAAGTTTATTACAAAGTTACCAAACAGCAGACATACTTCATACAGATGCAAATTACAAATATTTTGCTTTTACATTTCATTACACATCTATCGCATCTAAATATGTTTCAGATAAAAGTACATCTGATTGACATCAACATCTATTGTATTTCAAATACCCATTACTTACTACGCTGAATTATTATTGAAGAAATAAGTTATTTAAGGGTTTAACCTTTAGAGCTCGTGCGTCCTACCCTTTAGGACAGCATTTAAATACCTCCGCGCTCTCTCACGGTACGAGCGTCCTACCCTCTAGGACAGCCACAGCCTCAGCCGTTTAAATAATTCGCTCTCAATATATTTAGGGAGATTTCACTCATTTTTAGCA
>Ga0123354_10002689_pt1 | contig 23810 bp, 16 predicted proteins | sample TergutLab28metaG_2_FD_97872 | JGI IMG/M metagenome (GOLD analysis project Ga0123354, IMG submission 97872) | Labiotermes labralis P4 segment gut microbial communities from Petit-Saut dam, French Guiana - Lab288 P4 | ecosystem: Host-associated > Arthropoda: Insects > Digestive system > Gut ... | reverse complement strand
GTTCTACACAGGGCATGCTCCTGTAAGGGGGCACCTGTACACTATGGGCCTGTTTGATGGGGATCCAATCTGCAGATTTTGCGGGATGGAGACCGAAACAGTGCAGCACATTATTTGCTGTTGCGAGGCGTTGGCTCATCAGCGCTATTATGTCTTTGGGAGGCTGACTGTCGAACCAAAAGACATAAGCACAGCCTCAATAAGGGACCTTTGCCTCTTCATATGAGGCGCAGGGCTATTGAGGCTGTGCTGAATGAAATATTAGGGCTGCACAATAAGCCTAAGGCTGCGGTGTATTCGGTGCATAAGCTGACGGGCCCGAAGAAGAAGAAGAAGGAGGAGGAGAATGAGGAGGAGGAGGAGGAGGAGGAGAAGTAGTAGTTAAAGTTCACCCTAGAACAGGCCACGAAGGCCCACAGGAGAGAATAGAGGTATAGCTCTACTCTTTCTTTAACATCGGCGCTAGATGGGGTGGGTGGTCAATGCCACGCCCCGGCTGCTTTACCCCCATGGCGAGACTTGGTACCCATTGTGTAGGAGGCTGGGTAGGCCCTAGGGCTGTTCTGGACAGGTGTGGAAAAACTCACCCCCACCAGGACCATGAATAAATATCAGCAACTGCACATTCTGCAATGTTTGACAGTTTGAAGGCAGACACCTTCAAAATGAATTTCTTCTCTGGGCACACATTCTCAACTACAGACAGCAAAGAAGATTCACAAATTCAGAGTTTGTAAAGGTTCTTCCTTCCTTTGCAAACTTTTCTTCAACACATTACCAACATGAACAGCTCATTCATTAAAACTTCTTTATTACTTAAAGACACTGTTGTAAAATCACAAAATCAGTCAAATGACTGGTTTTATTTTACCTATTCCTTAATGCCCTTTCCCATAATGACACATGATATTACATTATTTCATTACAGAAATGCGCCTCAGATGAAAGAAACCACTTTACTTGCACTTTAAGTGGTGAAGTATTTGCTGCTAAAGCCATCATTAAAAATTCTCCATTTGTCACCCACTTTCTACTTCTTTAATGCCATGCTTCAAATACTTGTTACAACACAAATATACGTACACAACATTCATGACCCAGTTACATTTATGCAGAAAATACCATTGAATGAAGGCCTGCTATCATTTGTATATATATATAGTTTCTGGAATATTTTGAAGTTTTCAGGAAGAATGTGGTATTAACATTTTCCTGGAGCTAGTTTTCAGTGTGTAATACATCCCACTTAAGACTACAAAATCTTATTTATTTTTGTATTTTTAATTTTTCCCTTCTAGTGGTTCATGAATCAGAATTTCTCAGCTAATGGGAGGCATCCATAGGGTGCACAAACTGAAAACAAGGGCCATGTATGGCCTGTAGGTGGCCAAACCCTATTACACAGGACCATAAATTAGTGGTATAACTGAGACCACACCTGCCATGATTCATCTCAGAACTTTTCTGAAGAAAATTTACCATGTTAAAAAATTCACAGCACAGTGAGCATCAAATTTATTTAATGATAATCAAATTAGAAAGGCAAAAATGTTCATTGTATTGATGACATACTAAAAAAAAACCATTAACGAGATATATATAATTTTACAGTCTAACACATTCTTTATTATGTAAATACAATTAAAAGATTATTAAGAAATTTTAACAGTAACATGTTTCAGTTTTTTACATAAAGCCATCTTCAGGCTGTGACCCAAAAAAGGTTTTTTATACCATTGACAACACTCAAGAAAATACAAGATCTCATATACATGGTTATTATAATGTATTAGGATGTAAATATAAAACGTGAATTCAATTAGAAAATAACATAGGTAATAAGGATAAAAAAGGTAATAAAGATATAGGTACTTAAAATATGATATGTAGGAAATATATATATAGTAATCTCGCAGAAAACTGTATGTTGTGGTAGTAATGAAGATCTACTTCCTCCACTTTATGGGAGGTTGTTTTATCATGTGGTTTCTCCTCTTTGGTCTATAAGGGTACCTTTGTTGTATTGTGCAGAGATGTAGTAATATTTCTCGAATGGGGTTGCTAGACAAAACTACGTTGAATCTGCAACTATATAGGAAAGTATATTTACTTTATGGTGGTGTATATGTTGTTAAGATGTTTATGTGTTATGTGAGTATTTGCATTACTTACATTTTGGAGCGTACACGGTGAATGTGTTTTCTCTCGTGTCTTGTCTTGGGTATATTTTACATTTTTCATGTTGAATATATACGATTTTATAGTGAAGTTGTTATGCATGTTTTGTTTTTGCACTAAACACTTTTTAATTTCTATAGTAAAACCAACTAGATGCACCAATACATCAAATTTATTTTATTTTGGAATGATTCACTCTACATGTTTTGGACAGACTTTCCATCCATCATCAGGAGTTCAAGACTGTACATATAGCAACAGGCATTTGTCAAACAGATATTGCTGTCTGCTTGCTAGCAAGACTAGACTAACACAACGGGCATGACTCACGTCAAAATTGGTGCATCTAGTTGATTTTACGATAGAAATAATATTACGATGCATGTCCCTATGAATGTCAAACTTCTTAATTGTCTTTTAATTGTATTTACATAAAAAAGGTTGTGTCAGACTGTAAAATTATATAGAGTCTATTAATTATTGAACACAATGGTGATGCCTCACCTGATAATCTGAAAAACCATGAATGCCCCACAACAGTGATGACATTGTGTACACTCTTAATGCAACTGATAGTAAATTATTACTATTACATTCTGTATGTTATTATTATCTTTATTTCCATCAGTAGTAATAATAAGTTGTAGCAGCGGGATCTTATTCTTTGAAGTAATGCAATATTTCATGGTATCTGATTTGCCAAAACACATACATCTTGTGTGTTAAAAATTACCTGTATTGTGTGATTACACCAGTATGTGAATCACATGTACAAGGGTGGTTACAACACACTCCAAGCAGAATGCTTCTTGAGATGCTCATACCTACTTAGATATTTCAAATTTCTCTGCTTTTCATGAAACCCAAAGGCCTATTACCATGTTCACAACAGCCCACCAAAGGTCCACATCATGAACCAGATGTATACAGCACAGAACACCACACAAATCTTCTTCTTTGATACTCATTTTACTATTTACCTTCCATTTGGTCCCAGATATTCCAAGCGATGTTTCCGCTTTGAAGCTTATTTGCTGTCAATATGACTACAAAGTAAATTGTTTCATTTGTGCAGGATGAAAAGCTGGCAAGTGACATTTTCGTGTTATTGTTGAAATAGATAAATATTGACACATAATTAACAGCACACATATCACATGTCTTAATATGTGCTACCATTCAAGTCTCTGTACCCACCTCATGTACGAATGTCGGTCACCTGTGGAGTTCACATCAAGGTGGGATATGTCGGACTGCCCATTAGTGGTCACGGTGCTGATATGTGAACACTGCAGTGCTGATGGAGCTGCAAGTGGGGAGGATGCTGCAAACTGCTGCCTTGCACCCTGCCCAGCGAGCTCATGGCATTCACATTTACACTCCTCAGGATTCACATAACTATATACAGTCTTTTCTGTTGCCACTGGTTTGGAAGAATCTGGTGGCAGATCCAGGGTACCCCGTGAAGGGATGGTTTGGATCCGTTTTGGAGGTTTCCGCTTTTCTGGTATCTCTTCAAAATTTATCCATGCTGTGGGCTTTGGAGGTGGTGTGTGGGGTGGTGGTGGTGTTGGTTGGGCACGAGGTGGGAGTGGTGGTGGGGGTGGAGATGGTGATGTCATACTTCTTTCTGAGGATTGTGATAGAGATGGTTTGCGATACTCACGTGGACTCTGCAGACCTGCAGCAAGACAGATATTCCATGCTTTTGGAAACTTAAATCTGGTAATTCCACTTCCACTTTGTTTGATGTTTGGATGGGAAGAATTAGATTTCAATTGTGTGTAAACTGTAAAATGTAGATCAGCTATTACGATACTCAGGATATGCTGATAGAGGTATTTTCACGTTTCTGTTCAGTCCCTCTAGGCATATACTATGATAGTACCGTAGCACATATCATAAATGCTTCCTTCCTTATCCTTACCTATGGTACACTCAATGTTATATAATCTATGTAGGTGAGAAGATACTGTTTAAATAAATTAAAGGATATAATGTAAAAACAATATAGACATTATGCTCTCTACTATTACCAGAAACACAACTTCAATATGAACAACATTATATCAACATCTAGAGCTATATTGTAAATTCTAGCTTATCACAGTAGCTCTGTGATTTCTTACATGCTAAGAGCATACATATTTGTGTACATTTAGCACCATTATCCATCGCCATATTCACTGCCAAAGCCCCTATTTTGGAAATTAGACCACGTGCTTAGACCCTTTTCGTGCAAACCAAATATGCCTCAAAAGTCCTGAGCAGTAATTGCAATGACTGACAAAGCTGAGAACTGTGCAAAGTAACTCTCTAAAAACAAATGAATATTGATATACTGATCATTATACTTTATGTTTTATTTTTTAGAGCTGTTTTCTGTCAGCTTTTAACTTCTCCACAGGATTTATGTTTACTATGGTGCAGATGTCTGCAAAAGATTGAATTGTAATTCAACAGATATTTAATATAAGAATACCTTGTTCAGCAAACTCAAACCAGGTTTTCGTAACACGACGTGGACTCTTAGCTCGCCCGCCAATGGAATCCTCACGTGGCAGACAGATCCGCATCTTCTCAACAGCCTGTTCACGAATATCCTCAGTTTGCACGTAGTCCTCTAACAGGGACGGATTTATGGGTGTGGTGCTTCGTGGGCGCTCAATGGGGCAAGTCTTCACTTCAGCTATGCGCTGTTTGATGGGAACCATAGGCACAGCCACAGAACGCTCTTGTGGCAGTGTGGTAGGTACGTAAGGTAACTCATCTTCAAATGAGTCCTGCTGTACCACCAGACCCTTCCGCTCATGGTCCTCCTCTTCAGGCTCTATTTCTGGTTGCAGCTGTTTTTTTTTCTTCTTGGTGCGTAGGTATTCCATCTCAGAGTCTCTCTCAGACTCAGAAGAGTGATGGTCTATTATGCTGGAAGATTCTGGTACTTCTGCTAGTGGTGTCACTTTGGAATCATCTTCTGAAGGCATAGATTGGTTTTGTGAGTTGCCTACAGTTAGTGAGCTAGTGCCATCATGGCCTAGCATTGGAAGCATCACCGATTCAGAAGGCAGCAAACTTTTATTGTGGGAGGGATAATCTTCTTTGGTTAGGCCTTTACTGACATGATCTAATCTATCCACATGATCAATTTCACCAACACGATCTTCTTGACTTGCAAGATCAGCTCTAGCCTTGCAGTCATCATGACTGATTACAACTTCTGAAACACGACTATCTTGAGAGACAAGGTCGACTCTAGACACAGGATCCTCTTGATTGGAAAGATCTTTCAGAGCAACATGAACACTCTTGGCTGCATGATCGTCGTAAACCACACGATCTTCTCGCGCTGAACTATCATCCCAAACCAGATGATCATCTGTAGTGACACGAACAAGATGTTCTTGTGACACATTGGGCTGCTGTCTCTCTCCTGCACGGATCATGCCGTAATCCGAGGGTTCATAGTTGGCATCTGAGTTGAATGTAAACTCAACATTGCCAATTGGTTCTATGACAGATAACTTCTGATCAGGTGAGGTGATATCCACAGGAGACACTGTATCTCCTTCAGATGTTTTGGTCCACTTCTTACGATCACGTTTCTTGAATATGGAAGAGAAGACACTTTTATTCTTGTTGTCCTTCTTTCCTTTGGTGTCAGGGGGTACCCCTGTCATGCTGGGTGTGACACGCTCACGGCTCTTACTTCGGGATCGGCTCCTCTCTCGTAGACCCTCGCTAGCCTCTTTTAGTATTGTAGACAGGCCACTTGCCTTCCGCTTACTTTGCACCGTGGTGGGTGACTCAGGACTTAGAACGCCAGCTTCATTGCGCTTGAACAGGTTCGTAAATGAACTTTTCCGGGATGTGGATGATGGAGAAGGGGTCCGTGATCCACTGTTTTCAGTCTTTTTTAGGGCGACATGGCGTGACAACTTTGGGGATGCAGAAGGAGTCACTTCAGCAGGCTGATGCTGCTGTTGTTGTACTAGTTGCGAGAAAGTGATTGGCTTCTTGCCCTGCTCTGACAGGTTTAAGGTCACTGGCTTTTGTTTTGTGTGAGGGCCCCATTCATCACGATCCCTTAGTTGCCTCTCATTTCTGAATGCTGTGCGAGGTGGCTCCTTTTCCCTCCGGGTTCTGTCTTGGGTTGCTGTCTTCTTCTGTATGTCATCCAGGTGTGGCCTTTCTTTGTCTCGTACGAGACTCTCTTCGGGTTCAGATTTGTTCAGTACACACTGCACTTTTAGCTTCTCTTTGGCCTCAGTCCCATTCTTCTTCTGCACACTTTCCTCTACTGTCATGTCCCCAACAATGGCTATGGTGGGGTCCACTTGTCTGGACAGCAGTGTCTTTTCAAGAGTCTCTGTCTCATGCTTATTGGGTGGTGAATCTATGTCCATGCTTTGCGTGGGGATGGGCTTACTGCCACAGAAAGAGGTCTCCAGCAGCATCTTGTGGGGGGAAGGAGAACGGCCACTGGAAGCGACAGAGTGACCGGACATCACGGAGAGGTGTGACATTCCAGAGATGTGGGAAGCACCTGAACCACCTGAGCCAATGGAGGACAGACGACTGGTACGACCACTGATGGAGAGCAGAGCTACGTCACTGCATGCTGAGTCTTTGCGCTCCTTCTCACTCTGCGCCTCCAATTCATATTTGAAAACTGATACCTGCTGCTGCTGCTGTTGCTGTTGCTGTTGCTGCTGTCTTATAAAATGACGCTCCCGTCGTTGACGTGCCTCACGTTCTGTCACAGTGCCTGGTTCCTCATGGAAGTCCAGCTCCTCAGTGCTCGAACGTAGGTCCGCTGCGCCCTCCTCTTTGAAACCCAGTCCAAGCTTGGCACCTGATCCGTCACCAGCACCTGCAGGAAGCGAAGGTACATTTCCTTAAGAAGTTCTACATGCTTGTCGTAAGACCATCTGACAGCAATTATTCAAATGTGATAAAGATCTAATTTTGTTCATTTACAAGGTTGCACAAAGTTGTGTTCTTGTACAAAAACATAATCTTGAAGATGGTCGGATTACTCGTTGAAACATGTTGGTGAAGATATTATAAATCAAAATACATCATAAAATTAAAGCGCATTTGTCGGTCGTTGATACATTTTATATATCTAATTAATGCATGGAATTTGGAAAATATTAAAGGATATGGGCGAACGCAAGCTTCCGCCGCGAAGTAGATAACTGCGCTCTTCTAAAATGTACATTTTCATTAATAATTGTCCAGCGAGATGCAACACAAAGCAGTCTATTTATTATTCTGCAAGTTCGCTCTACATGTTTCGGGTGTCAACCACATCCATCATCAGGAGTACGCAAAACTGTAACTACAGCCTCCGGTACTGGTCATATTTTTTGTGCAGCTACCTCCCTGCAACGTGGCCAAGCTTGACCACGCTGGAGGGAGGTAGCTGCACAGTACCGGAGGCTGTAGTTACAGTTTTGTGTACTCCTGATGATGGGTGTGTTTAACAATCGAAACATGTAGAGTGAACTTGAAGAATAATAAATAGACTCCTTTGTGTTGCATCTTGTTGGACAATTATTAATATAGATCAGCGATGCACGGAACCATTAACATAAAATGTACATTTTCATTTTATGCGGCCTTATCCTCTTAATTCACATGCACTGGAACTAGATCCTCGAAAAAGTTTTACGGCCGCTTCTATAGACGTTGCTCCCACGTGGAAAAGCTGTCTGAACTACACCACCAACGACTGCGTTCACGGAACGTCTCCGAAGTTTCCTTCAAAACAAGTATTGTTATGTACTAGACACAGAAAGAGTCACGCGAGCTTTCTTTATTCTTTATTCTACATGCAACTATTTCAAAATTAAGACACTTAAAACACTGAAAACACGCAAGTGTTCTGAGTGTTTTAAATTTTAACCACTTGACTACATATTTTAAGACTGATAAACTTCAAACTTATTGAAAAATTGTGCACTAGTGGTTTTAACTTTTAACTGTTTCAATAGACATACACATTACTGAAGGAATTTTAATGGCATCCAAAGCAGTTCATCTCTCTTTTAAAGACTACGAGCTTTTAATGAACGATCAACAAGTTCTTATGGTTATTTGATCTGTTGCGAAGAAATTACAGTTAAACGGGACTCCGTGAAGATGGTGCCCGCAGACACCGAAACGCGTTGGAGCAGTAAGTGCTATGTGATGTAATATACACAGTGTGGTGCATAAGTGCTAATTAATAAATGGTGATATGAACATGGTGCACGGTAAGTACGACATTAAGACTAAAAACTTGGTGTTGATAAAAGGTGGAGATTCACTTGCATAGACTAATGATAAGTAGGCCCAACTGGATTAGGCAACTAATAGGCCTACTTTAAGGTTCATCTCCGAGAGAGTATTATGCAGTAGACATACGATAGCTCGTTTTCTAGGGCCGTATTCTGCTGCCGTTACTTCCCGCTAAATTCCCTCTCAAGCACACACATCGTCGATACAAGCTATCTTTTACGTTTGTCTCTTCACTCTACCCATTAAAGGGCCACAAGTCACTCAGCCTATTTCGCTGACACATCTCGCCGCAGATATTCCTTATTTTATTACATTTCAGGCAAAGCTGCTTTTTTGGGCTGCCAGTTACATCTGCACGATACCTGCGAAGAGCTCCCTCTCCGGTGAGCTGTCCCTGCTGTTGTTGCTGTCGTGGTGCGACGAACTACTCGCCCGAGAGATGTCTATCCGGGGCGTGGATGGGGTCTGCAAACCACCCCCTGCAGAGCCCGGTGACATGAGTGTCACGTCTTCTCTAATACCTGGCAGGGGCCGTGCCAGAGATTGCTTCTCTTCGGGGCTGTCCAGGTCGTCGCTCAGGTCCTCGAATGAGGCAAAGGGTGCTGGTCCCATACGCCGCTGTTTGTAACCGCTCCGTTTCGACTTGGGAGCCGATGAGGCCATAGCGTGAACTCAGCGCTCCATATCAGGTCAACTGCGGCATGCTTCTGTGGTCCTGAAACCAGTGCAACACTCATCCAACTGCAGTGTCCGGTATAACATGTCTCAAACAAACTGAATGTCTCTCCAGAAACACGAACGCTAGGCCTAAGTGGAGCAAGCCTCTCGGCTAGGTAGTAGGACACAATTCTATCCTCCACACCTGGAGTCACATTGTACGAGGTTCTCACGGTGGTATCAATATCACGGTTTTCTGAGATGCGTACCTTTCTACACCACTACATGACGCCACATCCAAAAGGCTGTAATTTCAGTATCTACCAATATATGAAACAGTCATGTACCAGCACATCAAAATTTGTCTAACGCTCTTCTCGGAAAAGAAGGAGATGAATAACTCAAGCATAGCGTAACCACGGTGGGTTCGGGCCCAGGTGAAAAAAAATTTTCGCCCCCCTCCCCCCAAGCAAGAGTGGACCGAATAAAGATCTTTTCACTAAATCGAAAAGACTGACTCGTGGCTCTGAGTTGCAGAGTGACCTGGGCTTGGTCTGAAAGGGCTAATTTGTACAGTCGATAAACAATGTTACTCTCGGGAAAGACAAAAATACATGCAATGTAGCCCCATTCCGAAGGGCCAGGTCCCGAAAATTTTTACGGCTTCCCCCCATCGATTCATCGGCACTGAGCGTGACGCTCTGATATTATCTAGATAGATTGTAAAATCATTCCTCGTTAAACACTGCAAAACTGAGAAAAGCATTAAATTAGAATACTGTGAACGTGTCTTTTCACTCGTTACACTAGCAACAGTTTCACAACTGACCACGTGCGGTTACAGCAGGGCTGCCTTTAGTAGAATACGAACAAAATCAGTACCACAAGTAATGACAGTGAAGAACGACACGTCGAATTGGCGCCTCCACAAAGCGCTGTATCAGAAAAGCATATAACACGCGTCTCTCAACGCCGTCTAAACGCAATATATTTTTCATTTTTCGCGCGGAACGTTGGAAGTTGGGTGTCTGCTGTATTTATACGACTTAACCAATAACTCAACTACTTCTCGTAAAATTATCCACTCCAATTTTATGAAGATCCGCTCGATGAATGTCCAGTTGTGACATGCGTGTAAAACTGCATTCTCTGCGACAATAAAGAAGCCCGTTCAGGTTACTGTAACCGTAGATTCTGAGTTCGAAGCAAGACAAGGACAGTTCAAGCCAGATAGTTTATTCTTGTCTCATATTAAATTGGGATTTTTTATAGCCGCAAATTGATATAAATGTAGAACATGTAAGGTAAAGCTTTTACATAACAAGTTACGTACAACTGGGCTTACATCCTTATGGCAGAGTTGTCGGCTGAACCCACCGGCCGCAATTTACACCTAAGGAATTTCCTTGGTACTCATTTCTGTTACGGGATTAGTGCAGCCCAGGCCTACTGAATGCGGACAGAAAGAATAGGCCACGTGAACATTTCCAAGGGCCCTACCGGGAATCCAACCCGGAACCTCATCCAACTGCACCGCCGCGGCTAACTAGGAGGAGCCAGTATCAACCTGGCAGCTTACTCAAAATCGTGACCAGGCTGCGAGTTGGGGAACTGGGGTTACATTCGTGGCAGGACCAGAAAATGTTCTCTTTTACATGTCACTAAACCTAGCCGCCTAAGCAATTGTACCGGTGACCCCTTACCCGTAGTTAAGAGTCCGGGCTACTGTCAAGGTTAGAAATCCGTGGAACTACACTCCATCTTCTCCCAAAATATTCATGGCGTGTTTTTTAATCAAGCCCAGAAGAGCTGTTTTCGTTGTACGATATGAACTACCGAAGACACACCAGACCTTATTTTAAGTCCTACTTGTGTTTGTGAGAAAGTGAGCGTAGATTAAAAAGACGTGAATAAAAAAACGATATTCTCATCAGAAAGAAATGGTAGCGTAATTCAATGCAGACAGCCAAACGGCATTAAACCGAAAATAAGAAAGCACAAATTCAGAAGTGGTGTAAATTGGCAAGCGGCTTGAAAGCAAAGAGGCGTAAAACAAGGGCTGGGGAAACAATTTATATAGCTAGCTTATAAACGACTTCGCACCTTGTGTTCTCATATCAAGATATTGTCACAAGCTGCAACAGGAGGCAGAGACAATAAGTAATCGATTGCGTGGAATAATACATGGTCCGACACACAAAAAGAGAGACTGTGGCTGTAACTCTTTCTATTTAACAAATTCAGGAAATCAACTACGATCGCCTTCAAAACAGTTCGCTTCTGAGTTAACACACAGCTGCATACGATGCTGCCAATGTTCAAAGCAATTCCGCAGGTCATGTTCTGTAAGGCTGTTGAGGATCTCCGCCGTTTTTGCTTTCACATTTTCTACCGACATAAAATGGGTTCCTTTGAGCACTGACTTGATCTTTGGGAAGAGGGAGAAGTCGCATGGAGCGAGGTCTGGCGAGTAGGGTGAGTGTTTAAGCACAACGATATTTTTATTAGCTAAAAATTGCTTCACAGACAATGCGTTGCGGGCTGGCGCGTTGTCCTGTTGCAACACCCACCCGTTTCTTCATAATTCCGGTCGTTTCCTTCTCACACGTTCACGCAATTTCGTCAAAACCGCAATGTAATACTGCTGACTTACCGTCTGGCCGCTGGGTACCCACTCTGCCATCACAGTACCCTGGATATCAAGGAAAACAATCAACATGGCCTTGAGCTTCGAACGACTCATGCGTGCTTTTTTTGGTCTTGGAGATAATGATGATGACTTCCACTGCATTGATTGTCGTTTGATTTCCGGATCATACGTAAATAACCAAGTTTCATCACAAGTAATTATCGAATTAAACAAATCTGGTTCATTCTCAATGCGTTGCAAAATGTCCAAACACAATTACTTGCGACGTTCTTTTTGTTCAACTGACAGCACTTTTGGAACCACTTTTGCACAAACATTTTTCATGTTAAATTCCTCTCTTAGATTCCGTCGAACACTTTCCCTGTCCAAACTGACTTCCTCAGCTACTGCTCGAACACCCGATCTTCAGTCTTTTCGAATCACATCTCACACGTTTTCAATGTTGTCATCGGGAATAGCTGTGCGTGGACGGCCTGGGCGTTCATCATCTTTCAAGCTTTCTCTGAGTTCCGAAAATAGTTTGTGCCATACAAACACGCGTGCACGGGACATGCAATCTTCACCGTAAGCCTCAGTCAATAATTGAAAAGTTTCCGTCGCGGATTTCTTCACTTTAACAAGAAACTTGATGTTAACTCCTTGTTCATTTTTGCAGTCCGACATTTTCCGACCGAGAATAAGAACAGGTCCATATCTGAAGATGCGTCCTCTTGTACTGAGCAAAGCAATCGAGCTGAGCCTTGTAACACTGTGTCAGGTCTGAACATGTTCTATAGTCGTCTGTTTATCTCTCCCCTCCCACTCTTGGTTCCCGAGCTATAGGGTTAGTCTCTTTTTTGTGTGTGTGTCGGACTTCGTAGTAGGCTATAGTGATAAATAGGCTTCAACAGCCAGGTTAGGCCGACCATGCCCCTGCAAATAACACTGCCGTACGTTGGGAACTGTCGTGTGGCCGAGCTCTAGGAAGAAATGTTCAACTCCGTCACACACACACACACACACACACACACACACACAAACGACCAATCCACACATTGATTATTAACACCACTTTATGAACACTGTGTCACTCCTCAACATGTATCAGCCCTCAAAGGACCATCTTCAGGGAGTATGACAGACATAATTCAATAGCATGGTCAACAAAATGAGTCAACAGGTGTAAAATGCAACTTAGTGAGCAGTGTGTAGTGTGTTACGCGGCAGTCTAAGTGAATTTTATATACATCTGGTGACTCATTTTGTTGACGCTACTGTTGAAATGTATTTGTCGTACTCCGTGAAAACTCTACCTGTCAACACACAGCACTCAAAAGAGACAGACGTCCACGACCCCGGCAGGATTCGAACCCACAATCCCAGCAATCGAGCGGCAGCAGACCCACGCCTTAAGACCGCGCGGCCACTGGGATTGGCTCTGTGTACTGGCATACAACAGATAAATTTTGTCTTACGTCTGAAAACAACGACATTTTTGTTTATTATAATCCTTGTTTTGGGGCCATTTATGGAATTTTTGATACGCGCATATACATACATACAACAGCCACGTTTTTGGGAAAGGGGTGCAGCAAACGACGTGTATAGCACTAACTTTATGCACATGACTCATCTTGATCCCATGAATAATGAATGACGTATAGCTCAAGTTACTCCCGACCTTCCCGAAAAAGAGGTCAATCCGATCCAACCCACATTTGACCTTAGAACTATTAAATAAATCACCTCCCTCTTTCCTTCGTGACATGTATCGGTTCTTCAGCTCATGTGTATATAATTCGTAATTCTCGGTTGATGCACGACAGTCAGCAATCCTATTACAGGCCTGGACAGGCCCAGAGGGTTCCAGGAAGTTGAGGTTCCCAGATTCCAAGACAATCGGCACGGGAAGGTGGTAAGGTTGTCAGCCCTACGTACTGACCTCCTTTACTCCCCAGGAAATATTCCTGGTACTCATTTCTGTTAGAGACTGAGTTAACCCCAGGGTCATAGTGCGACCGGAAGGATTATGTCAACGAAAAATGATGCACGAGAGTCGGTGAATTAAAAAAAAAATAATAAAACAATTTAGGACACATATGCATAGTGTAGCAATTCTGGCGCAATCGTTCGCCTTTGTTCAATTATCTCGGAAACAGCAAGAATGCAAATGGGTTCCTCCGTGACAGAGTACACAGGCTTTACCAAGGCGATCTCTACTTTCAACAAGTCATACAGTTTCACGGTAAATGCCTAAATGCCTAAGTTCACTTACACCTACAATTTCCCACGCCGATCTTCACGAAGCCCACAAATACTCAACAGCATTATATTAATGTCTGACACAGAATCTCAACACGACTAGGACAAAAAATTTGAAAAGCAGGCGAATAAAAATTTACACTCCTGACTAAATTATGGCCTTCACTCAGGAGATTCTCATGAAATTCGCCATTACTAAAGTATTTTTTGTGGAAATTTCCAACACCGAATTTGTATGTAAATCGGACGAAAAGTGTAGAGAATACGGGAAAAATTTTATTTGCAATCTTAAGTACGGCCTTTAACTACACAGATTTTCACGAAACTCGCATATCTTCAATGGCATATCGTGCAGATCAATTTTTACCGAATTCAACTCATACATATAAATATGGAAAGTGGACGGTAAAGGTAACGCAGTCCCTGTACGGGCCCTGACAGGCCCTGAGCGTTCCAGAAGGTTGAGGCTCCCAGATTTCATGGCAATCGGCACATGAAGGTGGTAAGTTCGTCAGCCCTACGCAAGGGTCTACCCCCAGGAAATATTTCTAGTACTCATTTCTGTTACAGGTTAAGTCGACCCCTGGACCACAGTGCGGCCGAAATACGGAAAGTACTGACAGAAATTTGTTTACGCTTCAAATCAACGATGGCTCTCACTGCGCTGATTTTCACAAAACTCTCGCTCCCTTTAAAAATGTGGTTGTCAGGAAACCACATTCCGAATTTCATAAAAGTCTCTCAAACGGTTTAGTTTCTAATAATAGTTCACAGCCTGAAGAACAAACGAATGTGGTCTCCATATAAAGCGTTTTTAATTCCGTAAAAAAACGTTTAAAATGCACTGAACACAAAATAAACTTTTAGTTTTACTATACGGTTTGTTTGAAACATTTTTCACATCAGTGTCTTTGGTGAGATACTGTCATGATGAGCGCAGAAAAGCCGCAGATAATCACGCGCAGCAATCGTCATTGTCGTTTGATTCTAACCAAAATTGAAATGTGTGTATAAATTTTAGGCGAAGTCTACAGCTCATTTCGCTGTGTTTCTGGTACTGCAGAAGCCTTGCAAGATGTTTTAACAGTGCGGAATCACTCCCCAAAATGATTTTGATTCACAGGCTTAGGCACAATTTGCGGTAACAACGTTAGAATTATTACAAAGAAGAAATATACTAAAAATCTTTTATAAGCGAAACTTCATTCATACAAATAAATACCACACGTCAGTCATCAACACAATATATATATATGTGTGTGTGTGTGTCAGGGCGACATGTTTCGACCAAATGCTTACATGTTTCAGTTACAGGAACTCCTGTAACTGAAACATGTAAGCATTTGGGATCCCACAATGCAGAAAAACTAAACAACTCTTGGATCTGTTTTCTTGGAGGGCCTGAGGATGACCTACTAGGTCGAAACATGTCGCCCTGACATATATACCTTTGTATATAAAATAAATGTTGTGTTGATGAATGACGTGTGGTATTTATTTGTATGTTATGACACTTCGAGATGGAAAACTTAAAAAAAAAAACTTCAGTCAGTGTAAAACTTCATTACAAAAACCACGATTTTCCTACCTATGACGACAATAAGACCAATACCAACAAAAGCCTAAAGCATAACCTTCTTATCTAGAGAGCAGAATTTACTCAAATACGCGTCCCTCGTGGTACCCCTGATTGTGAAACATCGCATTATAATATTATTCAACATAAACGGGGTTTGTACAGCACTAATATTTCAAATGCGATGTTTTTCTATGCTCCTAACTTGCAACGGAAAGATAAAAATAAATTAGCGGACGTCATCACCATGCCCTAAAGGGTCGGCGGAAACATTTGTCCAGAGTTCCTCGATTTCTCACATGCGGATGACGACAACGAACGGCAAATCTAACAGGCGAATGTTTGAAATTTTGCTTTATATACACACACACACACACACACACTTTGTAAATAGTACATTAAAAAATATTTTTGGAAGCAGTAAAACTTACATATGGACAATTAGTAAATAGGAATTTTAAAAACATAACCAGGCTCTGATAGATAGGGTATACGAGTACATACTGTATTTATAGGAGTTACTGGAGATTGCAAAAGAAAGCTCTTAGCATGTCGTATTGCTATTCTGTAATGGAACACACTTGTTAATAAAGATTTAAAACACACACCACACAGGCCGTCAATTTTGCAAACACAGGCGCAAATATTCACATTATTTTAGCACAGAAATTATCAGCTAGACGGTCTGCCGATGAGGTGTGTGGCCTGCCCAGACGTTGTAATATGATACATTCATCTAGGATTGACGAAAAATAATCTAAAAGAAATGCATGGAGCAATATATATATATATATATGTGTGTGTGTGTGTGTGTGTGTGTGTGTGTGTATTCGTTACAAGCAAGTAGTAGCTCAAGCTGTCAAGCTTGCTGGTTTTCGCAGAACTCTAAGTTTCAGTACCATATTCACGGGGCTGTACTAATTTCCGTCCTGTTTAATCAGAATGTAAAATGAACGACATTGTTTAAGAAAATAATCGAGAAATACGTGGATTTTTTTAAAATATGCGTATTGTTAGAGCTATGCCTGTAGAATTTTGTATAAACTGCTATGAAATTTCAACACATTTTCGTGATTTTTAACCCGGTGATCCGTGAGTCGATAAGAAGAATGACCATGGTCCCAGTCTTAACACGGTGCTGCCCTCCGTTTTCGCACTTCAGCGACCAGCTGCCACAGGAAAATTTGTCTGCCACCCGAGGAACGAGGATCGCTTAACCTGCAGTAATTGCTACAGCATGCATAGGTCTGGTCTGCTTATCAAGTGCAACAAGAATAGGACAGCTCTGTTAGTGTAGAAACTAGACCATGGGATACACGATAAAGCAACTGGCTTTCGGTTCCCACCAGAAGGACAGATCTTTTACTGTGCACCCAATCTAGTGTCACAGTGTGGGCCGGTATAGCGACTCGTTACGGGCTGGACGGTCCAGGGATCAAATCCCGGTGGGGGGCGAGATTTTCCGCACCTGTCTAGACCGGTCCTGGGGCCCAACCAATCTCCTATACAATGGGAACCGAGTCTTTCCCTGGGGTAAACCGGCCGGGGTGTGGCGTTGAACACCCACACTCATAGAGCGGTGACGTTAAAGAACGAGTAAAGCTACGCATCTACTCTCCCTCTGGGCTTTCGTGGCCCGTCCTAGGGAGAAATTTACCTAATGCTACAGTCAACAAGGCGTGGAGCTGTAAGTACAGAGATAACTTCACCTTTTATCTTTATACAAGTGCACACGTGTTTCCTGGGGAACGACCACCTATGCGTTTTCTAATCGTCGTTGTACTGCCAACATATGCCTACAGTTTACCGTCATTATTGTAATTATGAATATAATTATTAATATTTTCATATCTATCAACATACTACTACTACTACTACTACTACTGCACTACTTATGTTTATTCTGATCATGAGAGCCCCTGACCTATCACACCAATTTCACCTTCTTATCAGAACATTAAAGCATCCGAACTGGAGATCCCAACGTCTCCCTGACCCTCGGTTACGAACCAACGCTCTCGTTATCCGGTGCTCCCGATCCGCCTTCGCGATCCAGTTTCTCGGAGCCATTACACTCAACCAGCTGTCTCCCAGATTCGGCCCATCTAGCAGACGTCACTGTGTTGACACCAGAGATCTATATTTAGTCCGATCAGGATGTTGTTACAATGGCTTATACAAAAAAATGAAGCACAACAATAATATCGATTCTTGTGACGACACAGCGCAGCGTTGTCATATCAACGCCGGACGTCGTTGCTGTACGACGGGCGTCTCTGTAGAACCTCGCGTTGAGATAGGTCAGTGCTACGTCCCACGGCTCCCTGAGCCCTCAGGTGAACGACGAGACAGCGTTCCGTCTTATGCCGAACAGGTTAGTTCAACTGTAAAGTGATGCGAATGGCGGACGAACTGTTTCGAATACGGACAGGAGTACCAGTGAAATGTTGGCAGAATGCAGCATTCCTCGCAGGTAAATTGGAATGCCCTACAGAGGAGACGAAAGGTTCTTTAAGATTCTTTAAAAACCCTTACCGAATTCTCATCATTCATTGTGATCCGCAAATCAGTTTCGACGCTATGTCCGTACGTTCAGAAACTGATAGACATTTATCCCTAACAGCCTACATAAAAGTCAAAGAATATTGCATTATATGGGACAGCAGGCCGGTCCCAGTGGTCGCGCGGTTTAAGGTGTAGGTCTGTGGCCGCTCGCCTGCTGTGGTTGTGGGCTCGAATCCCACTGGGGGCATGGATATCTGTTATGTCTTGTGTGTTGTCAGGTAGAGGTATCTGCGTCGGGCTGATCATTCGTCCAGAGGAGTCCTACCGACTGTGGTGCGTCGTTGTGTGTGATATAGAAACCTCGTGAATGAGTAGGCCCTGGCCTACTGAGGGCTGTAGCGCCAAAAATTATATATAACTGCACGGTTAATCGAATTACCGTCCGACTAAAGGATCAGTTCTTTAATCGCCTGTAGTAATGTAAGTCTTGCCAACAAACTAAATACAAAACCAACACCTCAGACAGTATAGTAGGACTGGCCACAAGCTTAATGACCGGTGTTCGAGTCCTACCAGAGGAAAAAAATGTTCTAATTTCCACCACGTCCATAATGGCTTTGAAGCCCACCGACCTGCCTGACCACAGACGGGTAATGGAGCTGTATATTGTAGCTAAAAACCCACCTGCATCAACCGTCCATACGTATACATGGAGTGGTGATTAATTCAGTACACTGGCAGCTTTTTAGTTGCGTTCGCACAGTCTGTAAAAAGAGCTATTATCTTCAAGTCCGTCCGTCTGATTATGCGCGCCCGCCCGCATGCTTCAGAGCGGCTCCCACTGAAGGATTTCTGTGAAATTTGATAATGGATGCTTCTATGAAAATTTGTCTAGAAAATCCAAATTCGGTTAAAACCAGGTAAATATACAGGGCACTGTATATGAAGTCCTAAATATTTTTGTTATTGCCGGCGACATTATATCGTTATACAAGCGCTCTCTTCGAGTGAAATGGCATCAGACTGTTAGCATAGTTCAGGAGGTATAAACATTACGCAAAAGCACCACCACGTTACGTTATACGTGCGCTGCCTATCTCATTTATTAGTATATATCAGTGTTTCTCAACCTTTGTGAGACCGCGGCCCGGTAAATTCTTTTTTCATAAGACGAGGGCACAGTCCCAACAAATTTACTCGTAAATACCTTTCCATTTTTTAAGTTCATATATTAACTAACGTAAGTATTAATAATTAATTATGGCATAATCATAGAGTATTAGTGCACTTATGTATACGGTGTGGCATGTTGACAAATATACAATTATATTTAAATTAGTTATCAATCACTGGACTAATGAAATCCTGTAGCATATTGTAGTTTCCTCAGGCCAACATCTGGGTCTGAGTTTTTCGACACATTCACGAATATTTTTCTCCTCAGACTATTTCCACTATAAAACATTTATTCATGAAAATTGCTTAGAAAACTAAAATGACAAATTCCAGGAGAACCTCTCGCGGCCCGGTATAATTGATGCCAGGACCCGGTACCGGGCCGCGGCCCGGCGTTAGAGAAACACTGGTATATATGGCTGGTTGAAAGCTTCATGCCTTACATCATTTTTCCTTTCTTTTATCAGAACTCAGAACTGGCTTCAGAATTAGAGACTTGTAATGCATTTACTATGTGGGCAGGGTAGCTCAGTCGGTATAGCGACTTACTACGGGCTGGACGGTCCAGGATCGAATCCCGGTGGGGACGAGATTTTCTGCCCGTCCAGACCGGCCCTGGGGCCCACCCAGTCTCCTGTAAAATGGGTACCGGGTCTTTCCCGGGGGTAAAGTGCGGCCAGGGCATGCTGCTGACCACTCACCACCTTCTAGTGCCGCGGTCATGGAACAGTAGAGCTATACCTCTATTCACCCTCTGGGCCACACCGGGCCTGTAACAGGATCACTTTACCCTTTAATACACGTACTATATTTACAGCAAGCCAATGCACTTTCAACACTGTCGCGTACTGCAGTTGATAACTTCAAAAGTCTTAGTTTTATAAAGTCCGCTGATTCGAATATATGTTGTTTGACTGGAGAACATCCTCAGCAATTTTATGTCCCTTCACATTTCAAGTAATAAATTCGTTAACCCCTTATTATTATTATTATTTATTAGTTACTACCATTAGCTACTGACTCATAAGCCGTGATCTACCGTAATTATGGAAACCGGTGTGTTAATTACAAAGAAAGCAAGGGCATTACTCCAGATAGGCATACACATACACACACACACACACACACACACACACACACACGTAAGGTCTTTCATAATTCCAAACGGAGAATTTATACTATCATGATATTCTTAATTCATTTTGGTTCAACCATAGAACGTAGAGCATCGCCTCCTATTCCTCTGGTACAGGGCGCTCTTCGTCGAAAGCAAAGCGGCCAAGGGGTAACGCCAACCGGTCCCCAACATCCAGTACAGAAAGTTGAGAAAGCGTGGCGCAATGCGGAGCCCAAACTCACAGTGAGCTACACAGTCGTTCCTTTGCGTTTTGTTAGGCGATTTCATTTGAAGCTTATAAGAAATTTCTTAATTTAGATAGAACGTCTTGGTCCCCACCTTGAACATGGATGGCATAGCCGATGCTGCATTACAGACGGACATGCCCAATGTTATGCGTAGAGAAGGCTTAAATAGCTACATAACTGTGAATCAAATTACCATCACAGGACAAGACACATGCAGGTAGGTTTCACCCTTTTTTTATAGGCCACGAAAGCCCTTAGGGTGAGTAGAGGTATAGCTCTACCCTTTCTAGGACCTCGGCACACTAGATGGGGTGGGGGTCAGCCCCACGCCCCGGCCGCCTCTAACCCCGGGAGAGACCCGGTGCCCATTTTACAGAAGGCTGGGCGGGCCTCAGGGCCGGGCGGAAAAATTCGTCTCCACCGGAATTCGATCCCGGACCTTCCAGCCCGTAGTCAGTCGCTATACCGACTGAGCTACCCGGCCCACAAAACACATATCATGCCTGAAATCTTGTATCCTATATGAGGCCATGACCTTTTATCGAAACACATCAACGCCCCCATAAACAACGTAGCAGTGAGGGAAGAAAACGTACGCACGCTACCAACCAAAGCAGACCTACTAGATTTGTTAGCAGTCCACTGCAACTGATATGACCCTGAATAAACTCTGTCATATAGTTTGGTTCTTTTACAGGTGTCATTCTGTTTGTAAAAAAAAGTCCTCTTTTAAGGAAAACCACAATGTTCATGATCACTTTTAAAAATACCTCGCCATTCGACTTCATTTGGAGCAACTTTTATCTAATTCTTCTTATCTTCATCGTTCATTTTTGCAAAATGCATTTCGAAATTATCCTTGCTTCTATGTTTCAGGTATAGCGCATGGTCATTTAAACTGAGATTTCCCTAAAAAAAAAACCGTATACATTTCCTGCATCATCAACGTGTACTATATGTGGGTCTGTCCTATGTCTCTTGAAAAACGGCCATTTGGGAGACCGAGAAAGTGACAGGACATTAGACAAGAGGAAATTGTAAGCAGAGTGTAGCAGTTCTCCTGAGCTCGATCTCTTTTGTTCGTCTCCGTATCCAGACAGACAAAGTTTAACTTTAAAAATTAAAGGTTGTAGGAGCAGGTTCACTTACATTCTAGTGCAATACGGAGTCTTTCATAGGCCCCTACCATGCAGTACACCTCTTTGGACCTGCAGTGGGTGTGACGGATGAACAAAGCACATTCGTTGCCGGAGTTGTAACTGGTGCTAACAAGATAACAGTAACTACACACGACAATGGACAATTTTCCGCCTTGAGCATGCCATCTCAGAATTATTGTTTACAATCAGATATAACTAGCAGCCACGCTGGAACGCCCGCCGATTTCTCCAGCAAACACTAGCAAGAAGCAAGAGATAAGAGTCGGCAAGTAAACCACGAATTGTGCGTGAGTTTTGCAACAATGTCTGAACGTCTATATACTAAGGGCTGGAAGACTGGGAAACCGAGCTTCGAGTTCTGTAAGTGCCAGATATTTTTCTCTTCTCCAAATGTGCACACTGGCTCTGTGGGGCACAACCAGTCTTCTATCCGATATGTAACAGCAGGACCGTCTTTAAGGTAGGACAAGTAGGGGGCCACTGTGGGTCCCGCGCATCTTGGCCACCACGAATGATATATTTTGTGCCTATCATCCATCATCTTACGCTTAAGAAGTAAAAACGTTAAATGTAAAAGAAATAGGAAAACAGAACATAAATAAAATAAAACAAGAATGGAAATGTATGAACATTTACTGTATTTTAAAGTACTTAACTTCATTATAATATAAGAAGAGAGATAAGTATAGAGAATATAATAAATATGCATCTTGGAACCATTAATATCTCTTAAACTGCGAGAAAATAAATGTTGATTGTTTTCACTAGTATAGAATCATTGTTTCTTCCGACACATAGTCTGTCACTTCCCGCCGCTAATTGGCCACGCGTGCTAGGGATTGATTGAGAGGGCTACGTTAATAAGATAAATAAGCAAACAGAAAGTGGTAACCGACAGCTTTCAGATACAATAATGACCCTACATATATTCAAAGGTGGAACCTGAACGCCTCAGGGTAGCCTGTTACTTCCACCTAATCCTGTGAAGAAGGAGGCATCAGGTTCCTCCGAAATTTTGGTACCCACCTACCAGATTACATAGGGCCATTATTTTACCTGACAAATATCGTGACATTTTCTGTCCCATCGCTGACCGTCTTAAGGTAGTCCACTCAGACGACTGTCCACATGACGCGGTGAAATAGCAGCGGCAAGTAACGCAAGATATCTTGCAGACAAAACAAGGACCCCATACTCATTTTATAACAATACTTAAGCACTAAAGCAGCCTAGGCCACCTTGTTTATACAAGAATGTTGGCAGCGTCATAATTCGAAAATTCCGTCCATAAAAACACATTTACAAACTTGACACGTACAAAACTACTTGCATATGAAGATTATTGTCTTTTGGGATGCGATTCCGTGTAGTTGGATACAGAGGTAACAACGTTTCGGAAGAAAACTCCATCTTCAAAGTAAAAAGGTAAATCAGTCCCATTACAGGCCTGGACAGGCCCAGAGGGTTCCAGGAAGTTAAGGCTCCCAGATTTCGTGACAAAGGCACAGGATGGTGGTAGGTTGTCAGCCTTAAGCACCTGCCACCTTTACCCCCAGGAAATACTACTGGTACTCTTTTCTGTTAGAGGCTGAGTCGTCCCCAGGGCTATAGTGCGATCGGAAGGATTTTTATGTCAATGAAAAATCCACTCCATCTTCAAAGTACAGAAGTGAAAAATCCCAGAAGATGGTATTTTAAGCCTAATAGCCAAGGCTGGGATTCAAATTTCACTGTTTCTGTGGTATGTAAGTGTACGTGCGTGGATCGTCGTAATGGAGATGTGCATCGTTCTTGAAATTAGGTAGGTTTCACCCTTTTTAAGGCCACGAAGGCCCTTAGGGTGAGTAGAGGTATAGCGCTACTCTTTCTAGGACCTCGGCACACTAGATGGGGGTGGGGGTCAGCCCCACGCCCCGGCCGCCTCTACCCCCGGGAAAGACCCGGTACCCATTTTACTGGAGGCTGGGTGGGCCCCAGGGCCGGTCTGGACGGGCGAAAAATCTCGTCCCCACCGGGATTC
>Ga0123354_10002688_pt1 | contig 23810 bp, 13 predicted proteins | sample TergutLab28metaG_2_FD_97872 | JGI IMG/M metagenome (GOLD analysis project Ga0123354, IMG submission 97872) | Labiotermes labralis P4 segment gut microbial communities from Petit-Saut dam, French Guiana - Lab288 P4 | ecosystem: Host-associated > Arthropoda: Insects > Digestive system > Gut ... | reverse complement strand
ACCTCGGAACATGGTGTATCCAGCATTACTACCGCTGATGCGCACACCTCGGCTGCCATCTGTCGACTGAACTGACGCCCCCGCTGATTTAAATGGACTCCTCCGTTTCGCTGAAAGAATAAATCTGGTTTCTGCGCGTGTGCCATCGTATTTCAACTGGCCTTTACGAACAGAATCTTTAAATAAAATTCAAGTTAATCTAGGTATTTGGAGGGTTACGCGAAGCCAAAATTATGAGATTTGATGATGGCGTTTTTGTTCAGTACTTAGTGGTAGGCCACCTGCCCCCACCTCACCCCACCGCCTTTTTGCCACACCCCATTTTTGCTTCCCCACCCCTTTTTTATTCTCAGCAAAGGATGTACAAAATTCAAAATCTTTGAATTATAGGTCCAGGGGTGATGAATAATTCGCATGTAATAAAAATGTCATCTGTTTATTATTAACTGTTACCAGCGTTTGACAAATCTAATACCTTGTAAGACAAACAATAAATAAGTTTTACAGAATATTTGTAGGTATTAAAAATAATTAATTTTCGTTGTCATGCAATTCATGGCACGATCCTTTTTCAAGTTCAAGGCTGGCATTCTTTTGTTTATAGGCAATTCGTTGTACTTGGAAGGCACATTGCATGATGGAGCATGTTCGCTGATCCTATTTTTGATAAACAGTCATGGAATTTTTAAAAGTTTCTTTCATAACCGTGTTTGACTACGCAATGAACGTCTTTGTTTCCCGTTACAGGGTTCATTTTTATTCTATTTTGCTTAAGTGTACTCATCATCCGCACACGCTTCATGAACACATGGCATATCACAGACATCCTAACAATTGTTATGTTTCCCACTAATTCTCTCATTTACACCGGGTGTAATCACACCCTCACTCCATTCGGCTATATCAGCCATCGCTAAATACCCTCCGGACCAACAACAGAGAGATTCTCAATTTAACTTGTTGTTTTATCTAAGCTAGGTTTGCGGTATCACGTCAACATGCCATATTGCCCCTAATAACTCCCGGAATATCTAATGGATTTTCATGAAACTTGGTAAGGAACGTAGTCACACTGGAGATTATTATACAGTCGCCACTTTTAATTCTTTGCTGTTTATACCAGTGTTTCTCAACCTTTGTGAGACCGCGGCCCGGTAAATTCTTTTTTTATAAGACGAGGGCCCGGTCCCAACAGATTTACTCGTCAGTACCTTTCCACTTTTTTAAGCTCATGCATTAAACTAACATAAGTATTAATAATTAATTATGACATAATCATAAAGAGTATTGGTACAATTATATGTACGATGTGGCATGTTGACAAATACAAAATTACATTTAAATTAGTTATCAATTCCAGGAGAATCTCTCGCGGCCCGGTGTAATTGATGCCAGGGCCCGGTACCGGGCCGCGGTCCGGCGGTTGAGAAACACTGGTTTATACTACGGACGTTGCAGGTCGACGGTGGCGGCGAGGTTTTCCCTACCTGTCCAGACCGGCTCCGAGACCAAACCAGCCTCCTGTACAATGGGTACCGGTTCTTTTCCCGGGGGTAAAGTGGCCGGAGGGTGGTGTTTACCAACCACCTCCATTTAGGGTCAGGTTAAAGGAAGAGTAGAGCTATAGGTGTACCCTCCTCTGGACCTCCATGGTATGTTACAGGGCGTATTGTACCTTTGGCCTTGACATTTTCGGCTGAAAATAAACTAGCGCCATAAACGTAACGATCTGAAGTTTTATGTTATAAATAATCTGCAAACGTATGCAGTCTTTGTTAGTGGGTTTTTACAGAAGATGATTGGTAAATGACAGGAGGCAAAAATTTTGCCTCATGTGTAACTCTCCTTTTGATGAAAATAATTCACTAGTTCTTACAACATCACGTATTGCACATGGTATGGAGGTAGCTCATATGTGTCCCTGTGTGTAAATGTTGTGTTAGAAATTACAGATTTTACCATAGTTTGTATGAAATTGAATGTGAAATAACTAGTAAATTGTGCAAAGATCTAAATCTCTTTAGTCATATGATTTACAAATTTATACTTGCTGCCAAAGTTCTGATGTAGTTGGCAGTGCTTAAATTAAAACGGGTATCGTAAGTTCCTTTTTCGCAAACAGCGACACTGAACAACCTGCCTAACTATACATTCAAAGTACGTAATAAATTCACTAATATACGCCAGCACAGCAATTGTTTATTGGATCATATAGGCTACATGTTTCGACCTGTTAACAGGTCATCATTAGGCCCCCAGCAGAATAAGTCAAAGGTGCTGTTAAAAAATTGGGATCCCAATATTTTGTACAGTTGTGGACAAATGTAAAATCTGGTACTGGATATAGCATGGTACATACATTAACTAGTTAAAAACAATTAAAACTTGAGTAGGTATTTGACGCTTAGGACAGTTTGTATCACCATTAAATTGTTTACTGTCCTCAGCGTCAAATACCTACTCAAGTTTTAATTGTTTTTAACTAGTTAATGTATGTACCATGCTATATCCAGTACCAGATTTTACATTTGTCCACAACTGTACAAAATATTGGTATCCCAATTTTTTAACAGCACCTTTGACTTATTCTGCTGGAGGCCTAATGATGACCTGTTAACAGGTCGAAACATGTAGCCTATATGATCCAATAAACAATTGCTGTGCTGGCGTATATTAGTGAATTTATTATTTACTTCATTAGAGCACTTAATGATGCCCTCTTTAAAAAAATATACATTCAAAGTTTAGAGTTTTGTTGAAGAATGTATTGGGAACATGAGCGAAGCCTAATTTCGTCGGCACTCTGAAATACAACGGGAGTTTGCCTCAGACACGAGCTCATGTTATTCTGTAAAAGTGATAGTGGGTCTGGGCCCCTTGGCATTTTTTGCAGCCCCATTGCGCAGGATATCTTCGACTTTCATCCCTCCTTCATTTTCCGCTTCGGAAGAGTCCAGCAATCACTCACAATGATCCTCTTCCTTCCAATCACGTAGTTTCAAATCTTCCAGTGCATTTCTTTTTGCATGTCCAGCAACCCTTGTGATTCATATGTGTCATAAAAGAAGGTACAGAATTGATTCTATCATCTTGTGTCACAGACGGTGGTATTCAAACATACTTACCGGAGGGTCATTTCTTTATCGCCACGTTCTGAACATAGTACGGGAGTAGGAAATTATTTGTTTTAGGGGCCCAGAGAGGATATTTCGAAGTGGTCGCAGGGCGTAGAACCTTTAGAAGCAATTCTGTTTTTAATAAATTTGTTAAAAGTCTGCCTCTTATTATTTATAATTTAATACTTTCTTTTATAGGTATGCCACAATACATCAAAATAACATTAGTTATGCCTAATCAATTAGAACACTAAATTACTATTTTGAACGTGTGCAAGGCCCGCATTGTACTCTAACTGGAATAGGCTATACTCCCAATTCTCAATGACGTGTTGTGCAGTACGCCTACTGGAAGTGATAATTTCTTACCACGACCTGAATACCACTCAATATTTGATTCTTTAATTTATTTACTTTATTGCATATTTGGCTATTTAAAAATAAGTGTACTTATGTATTTCTTTACACAAACTTACTTTTTATGTGTTGTGTATTTACACACTTACGAGCACTTAGTTACGCGTGATCGCTAAAACGTGCGATACACACACACACACACACACACACACACCACACACACACACACACACACACACACACACACACACCACACACACACACACACACACACACACACACACACACAGAAATATACAGGGGTCCACAAAATAACGGAAACACTAGACAATATAGGAAAAAAACCGTTTGTGTTTGCTACACCGAACGAACATTAGTTGTATCTTTTGTTATTCTTTTCTTTGTTTACATTGTGTACGTTATGTAGTGCCAGTGTCAATACACTACAGATCGTGTTTAGTAACAGTTCGTATGAAAGCACTGCAAAGTTGGAGACTTGTCAGATTTTCAAAGAGGACAGATTGTTGGTGGGCGTTTGGCTGGAACTTTTGTAAACAAAACTGGCAATTTATCAGGTGTATCCAGAGCAGGTTATAACGGCACATACAAATCAAGAGAAGACATCATCAGCTAAGGGGAACAGTGGCCGAAAAATCAAAACTAAGTGAAAGCGATCGCCGTACATTGAAGAGGACTGTGTCCAAGAATCTTGTTACTGCCACAGCAAAGGTGACAGCACAGCTCAGTGTTTATCTTTAAGGCCCTGTTTCGACACACACACACAAAAAAAAGTCCGACGAGAGCTTCCCAAATACAATGCCCACGACAGAGTTGCAATTGCTAAATCTCTGATCAATGAAAGAATGTTAAAAGGTGAAAAGGATGGTATGATGACTATATAACCTGGACGTCTGATGACTGGAAATACATAAAATAATTAGATGAGTCTTCCTTCACGTTTTTGCCAACATGAGGTTGGTTTGTGTTTTCAGTACGCCCAAGGAAGCCTATAATTCCGAATACCTGGTTACAACTGTGAAACATTAAGGCGTATCTGTGATAATTTCGGCAACAATGTCGTGGTCCTATAATTACTCGGAATGGTCGAATTATTGCCAGTGACTATGTGGATATTTTAGGTAACCAGTTGCATCTTATGGTCCATAAGTTATTTCCTAAGAATGATGCAGTTTTTCAATATGACAATTTGCCCATTCACACAGCCAGACGTTTTCAGTCTTGGTTTGAGGAGCATGAAGATACATTTTAACCTCTTCCCTGGCCACCATAATCGCCAGACTTAAACATCAGCGAACCACTTTGGTCAGTTTGAGAGACACGTGTGACAAGCAGATACTCTCTCTATCACCTCCCAAGCTACGTCGTGAAGAGTGGTACAGTATTCCACTAGAGACTATTCAGAGACTATACCACGAAGGATACAAGATGTGTTACAGGCAAATGTTAGCCCAACTTCGTATGAATGTATGAATAAAGAAACGTGTATCCTTCACAACTGTTTACGTTATTTTGTCCATCCCCTGTGTGTGTGTGTGTGTGTATACACACATACACACACACACACCAACACGAGTGAACTCCTGCCCCTAGTTCGAGTTACAAGAGCTTGTGTGGTATCATGCTGAACCACGTTTCTCTCGTAACATCTCGCTGGTGTCAAAACCATTCGACGCAGGTTAACAACCTAAGGCGTGAACGTTCAGAGATATCGCCGCATACGGGGTTAATGATGAAGCGTCTCTAAACCCTCAGGAACACCGCTGTGAGAACCACAAATCTAACAACGTTAAGGTGGTGTTCTTCTTTCCCAGTGCCACGTTGAGTCCCCAGCTGATAGATCAAGGTACAATAAGCATTGTTCAAGACATGTTTGCAGTTGGTCAAGAGACACTTCTTACTGTGACGGTGAAGGTAAGTGAGATTGTCCTGAGATACAGGCAAATCACGGGAATATGCTGTGGGTAGAACGCAGAATTTTTTCATATTAAACCTGGTTGTGCGTAAAGTAGCCACTGGGCTTTAAAGTGCTAGATCGTGATTTAGTTATTGATTTGAATTGCGTTTAGATGTGTCTGTTGTGCTTGCAGAGTTTAGGTGTCGGAGCAAAGATGGCTATCGACGAATGTCAGTATCAGTTTCGCATGAGTCGATGGAACTGCAGTACCTTCAGCAACACGACAGCCGTCTTCGGAGGAGTCCTTTCTGTCAGTAAGTTGAACATATTCTTTTACGTTGATTTCTTCTCGTGTCTCATGCTTACAACACATTATCCTTTACTACTTTCTCGTCTCCCATTGCCCAATTTTCCTTCTGAATTAGTACTTTAACTACTTCACAATCATATAAATACAACGCGCCAGTCGATAACACAACACTTTATTTATATACAAAAATAGTATATTTTGTCAGGGCGACATGTTTCGACCTTATAAGGCCATCCTCAGGCCCTCCAAGAAGACAGATCCAAGAGTTGTTTATGTTTCATTGCACTGTGGGATCCCAAATGCTTCCAAGTTTTTGTTAGAGAAGTGCAAAATACATAAACTTGTATATGGTGAACCTGTGTGATGGCCTTTTAAGGTCGAAACATGTCGCCCTGACAAAATATACTATTTTTGTATGTAAATAAAGTGTTGTGTTATCGACTGACGTGTTGTGTTTATATGTTATAACACTTCGGGATGGAAAACATCAAATATTTCACAGTCATTTTGTTTAGGACTTAGAAATTTTGGCAAATAAATTCAGTAATGTGATACTCTGTAGAAGGCTGTTTAGAAACGACCTTACATTAACTAATTAAAGTGTAATACACCTTTCGCTGGCCAATATTGCGTCGTGAATTTTGTATACAAATTTCTATGTGTCAAACTTGTATCTTAGAAAACTGAAATATGTTTAACCATACTTACAGGGATAAACAGTTCGATCTATATATTCTACTTGTTGTGCTTCATGTATAGTCGACGCTACTGACTGCATACCCTTCCTTGTCCGTTAGAAGACCTCATGGCCGCTCTAACCCTAGCCAGAACCTGACCTACGCGCGTCTTTCTCGCCGTCTTTCGCTTACCACAGTCTCAAACGCGCCCGACCTCGAAACGTGGTACTCGCATTTCGGAACTGTTGCCGCGATGACGGCATCTGTTAGTCACCAGATATTCCGTTAGAGGTACTACAAAGGAAAACGGAAGCGGTTTAATTTTATGACCAGGTGGGGGTCCGCCTAAGTTCTAAGTACCAACCACCAGATAGGTGACTACTCTTTGGATTGGGAGCTTTATAATTTTGTGTGTACTGAACTAGGATAATTTAGATTAACTGCTTTACTCAGTGTATTTTTGGTTGGTTTGCAGAGAGCCGTGAGGCTGCGTATGTTCATGCGGTGTCGGCAGCGGCGATCGCATATACAGTGACGCGAGCATGCTCGCGTGGAGAACTAAACGAGTGCAGCTGTGACATCAGAGTGCGCAATCGCAAACCCAAGGGGAAATGGCAATGGGGCGGCTGCTCCGAAGTAAGTGCTTAATGTATGCGTGGTCGGTGCTGTAGTCATGAAGGTAAATTTGTGTTGGCAGAGGTGGTTACAGCCACAGGTTTGGGAGTCACGAGGCGGCACGGCTGAGGATGCACGAGTTGTTACCGTGACGGAAGTTTTTTGGTGAATTTCCTCAGCTGTAAGAGAAATGCTGTCATACTGAAAGACGGGACACCCCAGTCATGGAGACGTTTAGCTGAAGTGGTGCCCGCTACATTCTTACAGGTCTTCGGCCAGTGCGGTCACAGCATTTTTTGGTTAAATCCCCAAACATCCATCCAAGTAAAGTTTTCTACCCAAGGAAACTAATTGCGAGATGACATCCTTCTCCTGCCAGGAGTAGCAGCCCCAGTGTGCACACATTATCGCATTCAGCTGAGAGGACAAAGCCCTTTAGCGAGAATTCATTCATCGTTAAAAGACAGCGCACGCGCTCTAAGCAGTACGCTGTTCCCGACTTTTCTCTCAGGTATAACACTGATTTTATAAAAATAACATCATTTTGCGCGTTTGAATTTCATTATACAGCGTTTCCCCCCTATGAAACTGTTACCGCAACACGCGCAGCAGAACACAGTAACGACGTTTGCAGTAAATAATGTTCCATATTCTTACCATTTCTTACCACAGCAGAGTTACAGACGACAGTGTTTTACACTGGGCTTGGTTTGTACGCTGACAATGCAATTAGACTAACGCCCAGTATGCTAAATACCACACACACACACACGCGCGCGCGCGCGTGTGTGTGTGTAACATACATATAATACATAATGTTGTTTCAGTAGTAGGATGTAGGAGAATAGGACGTTACAACAATATCAGTTTCGTTTTGGTGGGATAACTTCTGGTAAATGGCATACGAAAGATCAAGCACAAGATGGCAGAAAAGTATTAAAATTGATTTTAGGGAAACTTGCTGTTCTGTGTCAATATTTCAGAGGTAGAACTTGCAATTCTGTGTCAGTATTTCACAGGTAGAAACGGTCAAATAAACCAACAAACCTTACGACATTTTCAACTTAATACATGTTAAAACCGTACTAACTAGTCAAAACCACATCTTTAAATATTCTGTCCAACACAACTGTGTTTATTAAAAAATGTAGCTACATGTTTCAGTCGCAGCTGATCATCATTGGGCTATCATGCAATATTTACAAGAATGTAAAATGTAATAAGTGTAAATTCATCATTCTAATTTTAGTCTATGGGATCCCACAAATTCACAGTTATTACAATGATAAAATTATGCAGTTGTGTTGGTCAGTCAGTCGCTGATTGGCAGTTATAGAGTTTCTGCAATTTTTGGCCAGAGGTATATTTTGACGTTCAAATACAAATGGGTAAAATTGCTTGATAAATGCTATTAGATACTAATGTTTTATTTAAGTTCTTGTGATCAATGTACAGAAATTAGATCATCAGCATCAGCTAAGAATTCTCTGTTGGTCAGTTGGTTTGTATACATGACATCATATGTAAGGGAATTGGCAACATGGGAATCTATAAATATATCAGATGTTGTAAATCATCGTAAAGTGACACTAAAGTAAAATTAAGGTGAGTAGTTTTGACATATGTAGCAAGATTTTACTTACATGCCTTGGTTATGTGACAAAACAACCATAGCTAAATAAGAAACAAAACTTTGAAATCAACAGTCTTGCCTCAAGTGGAAGCCAAGGGAAGTACAAGATTTAGCTTCTCTTGGCCTCCACCGGAGACAGGACTATCACTTTTAACGTCACCTCTTTTAGAAACATGTTTGAGAAAGACTTGAAAGAAAAAGAAACTGCCATCAGTGCCAAATCTTAAGTTTTCTTAATGTGTTTATCTTGAAATGATTCATTCAGTAGTTTGGTAGGTCATGGTGTCACAAACCAACCTTACCTTACTGATACTGATACTGATATTGATATGATGATGATGATGGTGGTGGTGGTGGTGGTGAGAAGTTATGGAGTCGGGATTTTAATGGTTCTAGCTTAGGATTTTGGTTAGATGGGTTGCTTTGGTAGGCTATTAATGTACTTCTTAATATTTGGGTTCCAAAATTTATACACCCGTAATTAAATGTCTTTAAAAGACAACAAAATATTTTCTGGTTTCAGTCATACAAACAATATATTTTATTTTTATTTTTATCTTGACAACATGTTCTGGTCAATTGACCAACATCAGGCTGTTTTTACAAGGTGCATGAAGTGCAAATAGCATTCATGTAATATAGGGTCCTATAGGACTTTAACATTTATTAAAGTATCAGTACATTAAGAATGGTATAATATGATTGGTTTTATAGCCTGTGATATATCTAAGTTTTGTGCAGTACTATACAATTGTTGGAAGCTGAAAAGAACTTAATATATATTATACATTTAAAAGTTTTTCTATTTAAGTTAGATAATGCTTTGTTATTAAAACTTATGCATATATTTGTTATTTTGAGGTGCAAGTTATTGCACATGATGCAAAGCCAGGGTTTGTGACTTCAACGTATACTCTGATTTGCGGATGGTGAATGTAGATATTCTTAGTCTCTGTTCCATATTTTATTTATGATGGTGGATGTCTTATTCACATCAGCGTAATCCATAGTTTGTATGCACCAAGGTAGTGACCATTAGCTTTTGTGGTGTAATGGAGGATGGGCATATATGTGTGTGCATATGGTGTTTCTAAAATTAAATGTATCTACTTAATAACCCATCAAAGTCGGCTGTAGACTGGCATTCCATAAACATCCTTATATTTTCAGGATATCCATTTTGGTGAGAAATTTAGCAAAGACTTCGCAGACTCTCATGAAGATCGTGACACTGCTGAGGGCCTAATGAATTTACATAATAATGAAGCTGGGAGAAGGGTGAGTGTTGTGGAATATGTTAATTTAGCTGTCTTTTGTCAAGGTGACACTTCTTGGTTTTGTGTAACTGCATTGGTTTCTCTTCTATCCGTTTTCCTTATTTTATAAGAAAATATGCTCGATTCCATCATGTGCATGTGTCCCCATGCATATGTAATTCATGTTAGTAGTAATACCAGCACGAAGGCTATGGGAACTTTGGGGTGGAAGTGGCAATAATGCTATTTAAATCAGGGTTCGGAAATGTTGCATGGAAAGAGAGCTTTAAAGCTGTGTAAGGTCTGTTGAGGGAATTGTAGTCTTTTTTGTCAGAATTACAAATCTTAGCAAAGTATAGATGTAGGTCATACAGATACTTCGATACTCTGTGTTCAATATCGTTCACATATTGAGCACACATAAGACGTGTACACGGTTTTGTGAAGATATTTCAGGGGAAGAAGCCACTTGGAAGACTTGGGATTATAGTATATACATAGAATCATTATTTTTTCTGACCCAAATCGTTTGTTACTTCCGACTGCTATTCCAGTTTGCCCAGAGTTGGAGTTCATGCATTTCATTCAAACTTTGCGGTTAATTTTAGGTTTCTACTCCATACTTTAAAAAAGTGCTGGAAATGGTTTTCTTCAGTTTGCGAACACATGTTGCTGTCCACTCTCACGTTTCCATCACTGTTGATAAGAGTAAATTTTCCCCAGCTGGGTACAGACTTATGTCCTCGTTCTTCGAGTATGTGTATGAGGGTCAGAATGGCAGAAAATGGGCATTGGTTCAGATCTCAGGTTTTTCCACATATCCTATCACCAGGAATATGCTTAGGAAGGCACCAATGATACAGTTGGCAACTGTCTGACCATTGCTGCGTGGTGTTAGTTTCACCAGAACACAAGGCACATGTGGTGTACTCCAGTTTACTGATTTGCAGGCTTTGCAAAATTATGAACTGAAATTTATGTGAAAGTTTGAGCTACACGTGAGTAGATACATAGTGTTTGGTCACATGTCAGTAGCTGGCAGGCATTGACACGCAGGAATCCAATGTCTGTTCAGGTTAAATATGTTTACTGATCATGATTAAATAGCACATGTGCAGTAGCTCTTAACACAAATATTCACCGTTTCTATTACCTTTGAGATCTCAAGTGATCTAGTTCTGATTTGACTTTAAGAATCTACTTTCAATGACCAAATCAAAGATAAAGGCAAAAATAATGAACAGAATAGACAGCACTAAAAGGCACAGTCGAAGTCACTTTACAACTGAGGACCAGGTAGTCCATCCATCCTGATGTCGAGCCCCGTTTATTCTATGTATTGAATACTGCTGCCTGTCAGCTTTGGGGTGCCCTCTCTGTGGAGAGTGCTGGCTGTCAGTTGATACAGGGTGCCATCTTTGACAGTTGTGCATATTAATATATACATATACACACATTCCTTGCTGAACTATATATATATTTTTAAATGCTTAGAACTGTGTACATTGTGCAATACATACAAGGCCTGTGTCAGTCCAGGCATTATACAGCACATCTGCAATTTATTGGTTCATAACATTGTCATACTACTTCATTTTCTGCAGTCCATCAGGTCACGGATGCAACGCGTGTGCAAGTGCCATGGAATGTCTGGTTCGTGCAGCATCAGAGTGTGTTGGCGGAAACTGCCACCATTCCGCCAGGTGGGGGATGTCTTGAGCGCGAGATATGAAGGCGCCTCTCACGTCAAGATGGTAGACAAAAAGAGACGGCGCGTCAAGAAGCTGAGAGCAGTGAGTCGAGACTACAAGCAGCCCAACAAGACAGACCTGGTGTTTCTCGAAGATTCGCCGGACTATTGCGAACGTAATGAAACGTGAGTGTGGTTTTTTTTCCTCAGCCAAAGAGTATGAGTCTCATTTTTGCCAAGGAGTCTTTTGATTGAATGATTAATTTCAGATACACAGGCAGACAAGGCTTCCCTCTTATTACAATCATGAGTATTACCACCACCCTTACTGCAAATTAATGTGATGTACATTGAGGACTGTGAATGCAACAGAAACAATCTGTGTATGTAGAGTGAAGCATTGTTAAATTAATTGGCTATACATTCCATTGAACTCAAAGAAAAGGATTTGAGCTGTGTGAACAATAAATTTCAACCAAACTTAGTGGCATTAGAGAGAACTACAGTTTTGATTGCCTATGCAGCTTTCAGACTTAGGAGCATGTACTTACTGCTGCATTGCCATGTAACGTCGGCCTATGCGAAATATCCATTTCTTGAAAGAGGGCCAGAAACAGGAAGACATTGCATTACAAGATATTTATCTCTCACAGATTTCTTATAAATATCAGAAATATCAATTCTTGACAAAGGATCAAATTAATACTGTGACAATGACACTGCTCCCTCCACCTCCTCCTGTAGTTTACAGCCACAGATTTCATCTCGGTAAGTCTTTCGTATGATTGTATTTACTAGTGACATACTGAATAAATAATATGGATAAATATGCACTTTCCTTACTGCAGTATTTAGATTATGTTTAAATGCATTTTACTACAATATTAAGATATTTGCTATTAAATAAACAGCATTATATGTCAGGAATGTAAACCACATCTTTGGCATTGACAAACCTACTGCGCAGTGAATTTTGGTACAGCAGCAATCTATCTAGTTCAGTTCAAAGGTAAAATCACATTTTCAGACCCACTTGTTACAGGATTCATCTTTCCTTTGACTGTCATTGGATCCAAACCATCATTTATGCAGAAGTTTATCGTTTCAGTATTCCTTCTGACTGCACTATGTACCTGGGGTCAACTCAGCCTCTGGCAGAAATGAGTACCATGAATATTTTCTGGGGGGTATGGGCGGCTGGTGCATAGAGCTGACAACCTTACACCCTTAATGTCCAGTCTATCTTGAAATCAGGAGGCCTCAACCACTTGGAACCATCAGGGCCCATTCAGGCTTTAAAGAGATTGCTTTACCTTTACCTTTTACCATTTCGACTTTTACAAAATAAGTTTTCTGTGTTATAAAACGTGTCCTCAGTTTTCAGTCCTCACTTCTGAGAGTGTTCATTTTAGGATCTTTCGTAAATATTAACGCAATTTTGTCTGTTTCAGAATGGGAGTTTTAGGGACGCGGGGTCGTCTGTGTAATCGCACAAGCATGGGGCCAGATGGCTGCCGCCTCCTGTGTTGTGGGAGAGGCTACCAGACGCGGGTGCGTGATGTGGAGGAGAAGTGCCACTGCAGGTTCGTATGGTGCTGTGATGTCAAGTGCGACACTTGCCGATACAAGAAAGAGGAACACGTCTGTAACTAGACGAGAGTGGATATCTGTACAGTCAGGCCACGGACATTCTACAAATTGTCCATAAGGAAGAGTGGATGGCTGTGCAGTTGGTTGTAAAACTTTAAAATCTGGCCCGGAGGAAACAAAAGATGGCCAGAAGCGAAAGAGGATGTCAATACGAACTTGCTTTAAACATGCTGTAATGGAGAACCTGTCAAGGTGTTCAGAAGAGTGTGTTTGGTCGCATGGCTCCTCACAAGCAAAATCCTGCAGGAGACAATCAGCAGACGAGCTAGCGTGTTTATCGTACTAACCATCATAAGAACATGCATACATTCTCTGCCAGACACAAGCAGGAAACGGGTAAATTCGTGTTTCTTACAAGAACAACTTTTGTGCACCTTTATTCATGTATTTGCAATTTTAACTGTTAGAATTCTATAGCATGCAATGACATTTTTTTAAAAAGATAGCTGGAAGTATTGAAGTTAACTGACATTGATAGGATTTTTATAAACCAACACTAAGCCCGTACACAGCAGTTCATAGGATGAGGGTGTCAGTTAATTACCATAAGAAAATGAAACTTCATATGGAATATATGCAGGAAATGAGTAACATGTTTAATTAATGGTGCGAACTTGGCTTTACTTAATTGAGTTAAAATAATTTTAATACTAAAGGTTATCATCTTCATGAGCAGTGAACATACAAACTTTGTATGAAGACAGGTCTCTGCTTAAATCCGCACAGCAGTGAATATGTGAATCTTGACAGGCAGCAAAGACACACGGTCTTAATTTATTACAAGAAACACGTCTTAACATCCACCACCCGATTAATAATCAGAACTGCTCCTACCTTTAAATTAAGATTGACCGAAGACCATCATGGTAAGATAATCTGTCTCTCACAGTTTAATTTATAGCTATATCTTTTGCCATACATGCGGGTTAGATATTTTAACTACAGCCATTGATAAAAGAAGACTGACAACATGGCATCTGCAAGTACATGGATAATGGATGAGTGTGGAGGAAGAGAGACGTTTCAGTGTCAAAAGCGTTTATGTTTCTGTCATTTACACTGCAGAAAAGTTGTCTGATGATCATTAAATGCACAAAACAATTAAAAATCACATAACAGGTATAAAACACAAATTCCCCTTTTTTTCTTTGAAGTTCACAGAACAGCAGCACAGTTTGCATTCTAGAAGCACCCTGTGGACAGAGTATCATAACTGAGAGTCTCCATGGCTTCCTCCATCCCTTCAGTTGTGTGCTGGGATAGCAATATAAAACAGGCTGTGGCCACTTCTTCTCATGTCCTTCCCAGTTAAATTTGCACATTTTCTCCTAGTCACCTGACCTCAATTCCTTCAATCAGTATAAAGTCAACAGCTATTACAAGGTCGTAAAATAAATAAATAACCAAACACCACATTAAACTTTATCAGAGTTTGTAATAGTATGGCAAGTAAAATCATTTGAGCAGGATAATGTATTCTCACACATCCAGATTATTAACAGATATTCTTCATGTTTTGAGGAAGTTACATTGCTGAATTTATAGACATCTTACAATATGTAAGAGAATTGAGACATTAAGTGGCAGTGCACTGGGTGCTGCATGAGAGCAGATGATTATATCAGCTCTCTTGTTAGTCCATCTATTTTCTTCTACCCATCTCACAGCTATGTAGGCATACTATTTTTTTTTCTGTCATTGCACTGGTTTTGTATTAAGTAACAAGAGAAAGAATTTTTTGTAAGATTTAGAAATTGCCAGTTGTAGTAATGTTTAAGTGCCAATCACTACTTAAAAACAACCTTATAGTTACTGTGTAACGCCACAGTTGTTTGTGGGGGATGGGGGTGTTGTTGGTATAATACCCTTTCTTTGCTTCACCTGTTTTAGCTGTGTGCAGTATATTAAAACAACAGTTTGAGAAATGTACACCTGATATGACAGTTCTCTTCACTCTGTTACTGCCTCTAGATTTTCAGTTTGTGAAAGCTATCTTTGGCTAGCACAGTCTAAATACTGGCTAAGTTACGGGCTGGAGAACGAGGATATGTGGTTTGTTTCTCTGTATGGAAGAGAGTTTGTTGCTGTTCAGAACATCCAGACTAGCTCTGAGGCGTAACCACCCTCGTAATTAATAGGTACTTGGGGCTGTTTATGTGGGGTAAAGAGGCTGGTGTTTACAGCTGATCACTGACCTTTATCTAGCGCTGAGGTTAAGACTGACTAGAAATATAACTACCGTTCCGCCATATGCCTTTACGGCATGTGTAGTGACAGCTTCTGCTTTGCTGATTACTGTCTTCTACATCTGCTAGTGGACTCAACAGAGCCCAATTTACCTTCAAGTAACAATGGCCATGATGAAGAAACAGCCTGTACATTGTTGATTCGACATTGCCTAGAACAAGGGTTCTCAAACTTTTTCACTCGCATTCCATTAAATGAAATTTAACAATTTCACTGTAATGTCAAAATTTTTTTGTACATGTATTTAAATACAAAAAGCTGAAATTTCGAAGACCAGCTGGCAGTGGGGATGATTGATATAATGTTGCTAGCATTACTGTGTATTTGCAAATATATGTGACTTATATTTTTTAATTTTCTAAAATGTTTGTCCTTTTTGTAGTCTGATTTTCATTAAGGTTACATACCAGTAAGCAACGGTTAGCATACCAGTAGCGGTATGTTTACCACAGCATGAGAAACCATGACATGTAACATAATAATTTGTGTGTTCAGAACAAATCTTATTAGTACAGTACAGTGCCAACTGAAATGAACTGGTGTATACTGGAGTGATAAATACTATAAACACTGACTGTACTTAAAATTCTGGTAATTACTGTTTTTTTGTCAAGAACATGAGACATCATATATGATAAATTGCCAAAATGTGATAACTGACATAAATATAATTTTTCTTTTCATATGTTATATACTAGAGTTAAATTTTGTCGATTCTGATAAGCATATCTTTCATACTGCATGACATTAACCAACTTCATCAGTGTTTGTATATGCAGATCTTTTGTGAGTAGATGGAAGTACTATTATTGTGTATAACTTTGTTGTATAAAAGTGTGTATTTATGTGTATGCATCTGTGTAAAGCTGGTAATTGTTAGCTACAGACAAAATAAAACACTGTAATTGTAGAGTGATAAGGTATTTGTGGGTTACTTTAATTATATTATTATTAGAAACCAGTTCATGTGAGGTGTGTATGCTGTAGAGCTCACGAACTACACCATAATGGTAGAGCCATTACCAAAATGTTGCTGTACATCAACTACTGTCAGAAGCTTGCTTATTATACGCTATATACATGCCTTTTTAGCATGTTATTGACCAACTCCAAATACATTTTTTTGCAGTTTGATTTAATTTTCCTTCATACCATCAGTGAATTTACTTGTATTATACATTCTTCAAGAGTCTGAATTTTCTTCTCTGTTCAACAACTGTACTTTAAAGGTGCATTAAACCTGTAATCCAGGCTGGAAAAAGGGAACAACAAGAAAATCAGTTAAAACCTGTACTCTGGACCTGCAAAATCTGAGATTTGAGGTTCTCACAGAGTATGCAAACTGCTGCACAGGGATGAGACAGCTTGTATAAATTTACCAACATTTCGAAGGTGCCTAAATTCCTATCAGGATATATTGTGTCACATCACATTGTGCAACAGGAATTGGTATGGAGGTTAGGTCAGTGATTGAAACACATAGAAGTGAAAGAGTTTTGAGGTATAGGCCTAACTGTGGTGGTGGTGGTGATATAAAAGTATGATTCATGCCTCACATGAATCATCACACCTTCATAACACACATCAACCAATTAATTCTGTTTATGGACATCTAATTTTTATTTTGAGAACAATATTAAACCGATATATTGTGGGCGAAATGTAAGAGTTTGTACCATTATAGCAGGTGCTACATGTGGTAATGCTGTAGTTTAAAAGCCTTACACTGTACAATTAATGCAGAGTACAATTTTTTTTTTTAATGCACATACCCTGCTGAAGCCATAATGCCCTTAGTTCTCTGAAGAACCTTAATTAAGGCCACCAAAATGCATCCTTTCCTAAATCTCATAATCTTTCGTGATTACATACTTGAAGAGGACTCAGTGCTTCTCATAGATGATGCCATGACACTGCCAGTTTGCACCATTATGAAGGTCTAGAACAAGTCTAGCCAACTTCAACCCACCGCAGGGCCACATAATGCAGCACTTGCCTGAGGGCTGCATGTTTGTATACATACATTGGAAAGGTGCAGGGACTAAATTTACTAACACACCATTATATACAAACAACAAGATACTCTAAATGTATGGTTGAGTAAATGACAAGGCAGTAGACTGTACTAACTCAGTAAAATAAAAGAATGATTGGTTTACTCTGTACTGTCTTAAAAGTGGTTAGATATAGGTTGTAAACATTTTTTGTGCTACTATAGTTGCTATATTATGTTCTGTAGACCTATTATATTATGTTTGTTGAGCTGTATTACTGAAACTGTTCAGGTGACCAAGGGCCACAAACAATTTCTGTGGGGGCCACGTTAGTCAGCCTTGGTCTAGCCGATCTAGACCCTTGAAGAAGAAGGTGTCATATTCTGGAGCAAAGAAGTCTTTAACTACACTGGTGTTTCTAATTAAAAATGGAGAACATAATGAGCTCTTTTGTTCTTCTTCTGAGATAATGATGCTGTGTCACTGGGTGATCAGACAAAGCGAAAAGGAGTCTGAGAAATCACTTCTCAGGTCTCACAGACAAATTGCCACATGACATATGACAAAGATTATAATATACAATGTGGGTGAAGCTAGAGTTCAAGCTCTTCTCAGAACCACAGACAAACATGCTCTAGATATAGCAACACAGTGTGAATTTGCAGAATGTAATCAAATCACTGAAACTGAGATAGGACTGTATAATTGATGGCACTGCATGGAAATACCTCAGGCACCATCCCAAGAGATTCTTGATACATCTCATAATGTTTGTATAGTCATTATAATCAGTTGTCACATTCCAGTATCATGGAATGAAACAAAAGTAATAACTTTGGTCAAATACAATAAAGACATTAGATTTCCCAAAACTTGCATCCAATTAGCCTCTTTCCAATTATGGGTAAACTGTTTGAGGAAATTAGTCTAAAAACAGATGCTAAAATATGGAGTACATTGTACAATTTTTCAGTAGTATAAAAACTCAACATATTTACTACAAACTTGTGAGTTATAAATGGCATTTTAAATATGCAAATTACTATTTTAGTTTTTATTACATTTTTATGTGCATCTTCATATGGCAAATTGATACTCCTGCATGTGTTTTCCTTGCATTTTTTGTGGCTTCAGACACAATATGCACAGTTTCCATCTGATTATAACCCCACGGAAGTGAAACACACAGTGGATTGCTGATCTAAAGAAATTTTGTAATGACTTTGTTTATGAGACAGCTCAATGAATCAGAATAATTGCATCTGTAGTTTAAAGCTCACTTGGTCAATGATGCAAGGGAAATGTTGCTGTTCTGCCAGAGAGCCAAAGAATTCCAAAAATTAAATGTGTGCACTAAATTTTAGTAACAGTAAAATGTGCATACAAGTGTGGGATGCTGTGTCCCCACACAAGTATTACTGTCATATGCAATGAATTTATTATATCATTCCAGCTGTTCTTCCTGCACTCCTTGCATTTAATAAATTAATGCTCCTACATACCAGTTATAACACATGTTTAAAAATTCTATTTCTTCCGAGTAATTAATTAGTCTTTGAACTCGTGTCGGTGAACTAAATAAGGTTGCAGATTTTGTTTAGCCATTATCGGGATAATTGAGTCAGGTCAGGTCAAAACACTTCCTGATATGGCCACTACCAGTTGTAACTTGTCACAAAACTACTTTCTGCTATTGGATAACTCATATCAGGCTTGGAAAATTGTATGTAGTCAAACATAACTGTGTCACATGAGGTGTATTTAATGACTATATAATGGACAACTGCATGTTTCGACCTGTACTGGCCATCTTCAGGTTGTCTTAGAGGAACATAAGATCTTACTATAAGCATGCACGCACATGTGGTGTAGAGATCTCTACATATGGACCTTATTAGCAAAAACAAAGACAAAAACAGGAATCTAATAAAAACAACACAAAACAAAAACAGATACAGAAAAATAAAGCTATTGTGGGGGTGTGCTCGGCAGGTATAAAGTACTGTAGTCGTGCGGAGGCCTGTTCATCGTCCTTCTGCTCAATTATGCTGCGTTGTGGGGGGCTCGAGTGGCCTTGTGTGCGGGATTCCCTTGCCTATGGGGACAGAGATGTGGGTTAGAATGAAGCGAGAGTGGTTCACATCCTGAACATGGAATTAGTTCCTGTACGTTGTCAAGCCTGTAACAGATGGCCTGGTGCATCATCACTTCCGCGAAAGGAAAATTAGGTAGTTCAACTTTTACCGATGGCTCGTCGCCACTAGTGTACTAAGTATACTTTCCCGTCAATGTAGCACTATCAGTATATTTTTTGGGAGGTGGCAGAATTGCGAGCACAGATCATCTAAGGACGCAAGAGATCTCCCATTTCATACCAACGAGATTACAGATCTGCATATGGCTATATGCAACTAGATGATCCGTGGCAATAAGTATGCACTGATCCATGTACTCAGTGATGTAGATCATCCGTGACCGTAGTCGTGACGAAAAGTTACATTACGGGACTTTTTCGCCGCGCTGAAGTATGAAATGTGAACAGAGATGGATATAAAAAAAGCTGAAATTTTGGTGATTACTCAGTAGGTATTGTAAGTAACCAGTTGATGATAGTCTAGGTTTATTATGAGAAGGTGTGAAGATTCCTACAGTCGTTTTCTGGCAAGAGAAGGTACGATGACGATTCCAGTGCGTTGTTGCTATTTCTAATTCACAATTGACCCCCCTCTTGGTTTGCATGTTTAGAAGGTATACATCAAAGGCATTGCACGTTCAAACACTTGTGTGTCTGAACGTGCAATGCCTTGGTGTGTTGTGTGTTGTATTTTTTTTAATGAGAGTTAGCCATGTATTGTCACTGTGACATTTAGCCATATTAGGGAAGAACACAGCGTCTTCCTTCAAGAATGTGTTTAGTAAAACTAGAAAATGTTGTAGGCCCCTACTGTGCCATGCTACATACTTATTAAGATATGTGTGATTGCTCCACAGCCAGAGCTCATGCATCTTTTGTATTAATCTCAACTAGTGCCCTGAATCTTATAAAATACTAGATCGTATTATGTAAGTACACCGAAAAAGTTTATAATGTGACATGTGAAAAGTTATTTCGTGCCAATGAGTGAGGCTTTTTATATTGTATCAGTAACATTCTTGTGTCAGTTTTGAGACCATATATGTCACATATATATATATATGTCAGCTTAAAGGTTTGTAGTCTGCTGTACCTTAAAAAGTTACAGTGTTGTTTATGAAACAACTTCACAACAAGAGGCCATATATTCAAATACATGCAGTATACAACAACATGGTCATTAACCACTGAGCTTATCTCATTGTTCACTTATTTTTGCTATCTACATCTTGTAGAATCCTAACTTAACCTGTTGCCAGTGTATTCCTACAAATTTTGACAACATTTTCTTAAAACATAAGGTGAATAACCTTCTGTTATAGGAATTGTGTATTATTACAATTTTATATAATTTTCTTAGTTTAGTTTTTCAGTCGGTGTAAAAAGAGGTGAAAGTAGAATTTGTAAAGTGCTTGAATGAATTTCATTGAATTATGCACAAGTTAATAAAGGTCTAAGGGAGTAAATTCAAAGCAGTAACAAGAATTAGGCAAGATTCTGATTTATGTGGCCACTTGTGAGGTCACAGCAGTTCTGTAAGTTAGCAGATACCTCTATTTTTAAATTATAAGGGTCCAGTAAGTGAAAACCATTTAACTCTGAAACTGCAAGACGAGACAAGAATAACAGAATATTTTATTACTCATAAGATTATTTTAATGTGTACTTTGCTTCCTGAAAATATATGTGAGAAGGAACACTTCTGGCACGAACCGGTAAGAATTAAACCCAGACATCAAGATAATATGTGCAGAATACTGTGGTGGTTTGAAGGAAAGAAGTAAGAAAGAAAACTGAAAATTTATACTGCTCAGTTATTGGATAGTATATGTATACAGCATGAAATTCTGATTTGCTTAGGTCATAAATGCATTATTACAGAGAAGTGTACTATGTAATACTTTTTATCTAGACAAAAGTGCACATATGAGTGAACTGAAAGGTGTTTAGATTCTTCAGAACTGTGTTCTGGTGTGTAATATATAAATATGAAGAGATTTGTGTTTCACTGTCACTATTCAAAATACATGTGTGAAGGAATTATAAGATACTGTATGTGTAAAAACTGTTTATTTAACTCATTGCCAGACTATAAAGGTGTACCTTATGTTATCTGTCTTTGTGGTTCAATTATTTAAATTTAGTTTCAGGCTCTAAGAAGACAAAATGCTGCATGAAGTACTTCTGTCATTGGTTGGTTACTCTGATAATTTTCTAAATCAGGTAGGCCTATATATAATTGGAGAAACTGTAAGGTAAAGCATCCCATTTATTACCTTTTCCTCACCCTATCCTCCTCCTGTCTCTCTGATTTCCTCTTCCATATTATTGTTTTTGCTAAGGATCAGTCATCCAGCCACACGGTGGTATAAAATATTGGCAACAATGGTGTCACCTAGCAGGTTTGCACCAGTTAGGTAGAGCATGTTGAAAATTAATAGATATGCCTGAAAAACTTAGATGTATAGACAGATAATTAGCCATCCAGCCAATTGGCTGGAAAATTTTGAGTTCCATGTGATTCTTAATATCTAATTTTAATTTGAACCAGTGACTTTGTATTGAGACTATTATTGTCCATTTGTGTAGAAAATAAGGCACAACAGCTCTGAAATTGGTGCAGGTTTGAGCATGGTGAGGCAGCATTGCGTGGGTACAAAGTTTGATTTTAATATTAGTTTTGTATACCAGACAGTGAGTTGGTTGGTTGTTAGGTTAATTAAGTTTATTAGCTCATCCCTGATTGCCATCGTTGCCCATACAGCAAATAGACACATGCAAACTGTAAAACTGTGGATTTATGTAGGTAATGTATTCACTATGTGCAGTTAAAATTGTCCACATTTTGTTGTCATAAGGTAAATATAACCTTTCTCTTTGCAGTTAATGGAAAATGATTCATTTCTGGATCCATGTGAAAGTATGCTCATAAAGAGAATTCTAAATATTGCTTCCAGATATGCTGCACTGAAGATTTTCGTAGACAATAATATTTCTGTTATTGGAGCAGATAGAGCTGTTCATGGTGAGTCACAGATGCCATTATCTACTTCTCTGGTATGAGATTTCAGTTATCACAGTAGTACATATCATGTGATTCCTTTCTTTTCCAAATGTCCTGGCTGGCTCTGTTGTCAACCTGGCGCCCTCTTCAGAGGGTAATGGGGCTTCTTTTCCGGGGGTAAAGTGACTGGGGCGTGAAGTTGACCACTCACGTCCATCTAGTGCTGAGGTTAAGAATGCGTAGAGCTATACCTCTGTCCCATTTGTATGCCTCGATGGTGTGTACAGGGAAATCTTTACCTTTTGTATTGATACAGTGACTGTATGAAGTATGACAGATATCAGTAAGTTTCAGATATTCAGATAGCAGAAGTCTGTTTCTTATACATTTCACTGTCTCACACTTTTAGCTTCAAAACAGGTCAGGAAGAACACATGTAACCATAGCAACTGAATGTTCATCAGCTTCAAATCATTACTTGCATTCTCATGAACAGCGGATGAAATTTTTGTATGTTCCAGATTATGGTCTTTAAATGTGTATTCCTTGCTATTTAGTTCTGGATTTTTGGAAAAATTTCATCAATTAAACAAGATATTTGAAAGCAGCAATCTGCAAAACAATGGCAGCTAGTGCTTTAAATATCTGTAACAGTGGCTTATTATTGGCAAGGCAGAATATTTTTTGGTCCTTGTCCATCGATCATACTAACTGATGGTCTTTTTTATGGTATCCTGAGTCTCTTGACATAAGTGCTGCTTAACATTCTGCGTCCAAACCTATTTATAATTTTATAATTCTGATTTTATGGTGTGTAAGCAATATGTTTCAAAGCTGATGATTGAATGCAACAAGAACAATTGTCTTGGTGAAAACACTGAGAAGACTAGCTTTATCTAATGATTAAACAGAGCAGGTATCCTTTGCTTTTTGCTGGAGCTGAAATGCCACTTTTTTTTTATTTAAACAGTGTGTAATGTCAAGAATAAATACTTTCACAAGTCAGTAATTAACTTAACAATAAATGGACAAGACAGGTGAATTATAACATTCTTGATTTTAAGCTTTCGCCGTGTCCTGTATGTAATATGTTTTCTTTTGGGTAATTCCCCGGCGTCACAAAGCTAATAGCCTTTTTTTTTTTTTTTCCCGGAAAGTTCTAGTAGTTCTATTTTTAATGGGAGGTGGGTGAAGACTGCAGGGGGGGGGGGT
>Ga0123354_10002687_pt1 | contig 23821 bp, 15 predicted proteins | sample TergutLab28metaG_2_FD_97872 | JGI IMG/M metagenome (GOLD analysis project Ga0123354, IMG submission 97872) | Labiotermes labralis P4 segment gut microbial communities from Petit-Saut dam, French Guiana - Lab288 P4 | ecosystem: Host-associated > Arthropoda: Insects > Digestive system > Gut ... | reverse complement strand
TCTTCGATCAAATTCCTCACCAGAAGAAGTCTGAAATCTTGGTGGGTACATTTAGCCCCACATGAAGGTAACAGAATCCAACTGTTGAGTACTGTTAGATCCAGAAGGTGGAAAAACAATTTCGTGGTCCACTTGAAGTTACGTCGACACATTGAGTAGCTGTTCGCCATATAATCAGAACTGTTGATGTAACCCATGTGCCGGTTATACCTTGTCATGATTTGAGGCTTCGCAGCTCATCTGCTGTCATCATAAAAATTCCTTTCTTCTGGTGGCAGATCCATGCTAGTCAGCATGTAAACGTCTCGTCTGTCCTTCCAAGCTAACAAGGTCAAATTTCCCATGGTCCTCACCCTTACATCGCCCTTTGTCAATTTCAATTTTTTTGGTCCAAAGTCAGAGGGCATGTCTTTTCTGTTGGGCCGTACTGTCTCTTACTGTCTCGCATGAATGTATTTTACATCTCAGTAAGTCATCAAAAAGTCATCAAAAGTCTGGGCGATGTAAAGAAATTGTCCATAAATAGTTTGTGTCCTAAGCCTTCAACGCTGCAAGTCAAATGTCTAACAGTTGCGTGTGTTTCAGTCATGTCGTCAGTGGCAGAGCGTGAGTCTTTACCGAAGTACACTCTCATGTCATATGTATACCCTGATTTGTCACACAGTTTGTAAATTTTTATGCCAAAACATTTCCTTTTCTTGGGAATGTTCTGCCTGAAAATAACCCTGCCCAGGAATTTTACAATTACCTCATCCACTGCCAAATGCTCTGAGGGGTTGTAGAATTTAGGGTAAGCCTGATTCAGGGTGTCAAAGACGGACCTTATTTTCCATAGTCTGTCATATTCCTCGCCTGGGTCGGGTCTCTGTGAATTGTCCACAAAGTGCAAAAACTGCAGTATGTGTAAAAATCTGTCTTGTGTCTTGGTCTCGCTGTAAAATGGAGTGTGCTGCTGTTTGAGTCTAGACCAGTAGTCATGCAGTGTATCTTTCACGTTGTGTCCCATCTGCAGAGCTAAGGCAGTGAAGGTCATTATGTCAGGCAACGTAATGTCAGGCAGTCAGTAGCTAGGTCCAGCTTGTCTGTCCAAGTGCTGCTGGTAGTATAAGTTTGACTGTTCCACCAGCAGCTGGAACATTTCTGTGAAAGACAGCATCAACACAGCCAGTGGTGAACTGTCTTTGTTGATGTGTAGAGCCTCACTGTTTTTCAAGCCTTTTGCTGGACCAACAAACGGATGGATTTTTATGTTCCTTCCTTGAGGCGGTCCCCAGGTTGGTGATCCTCCGCCACTTGTTGCAGTTTGGGGCTCGTCTTCTTGTGCTGAGGCTTCTTGTTCTTCGAATTCATAAAATTCGTCTTCTAAATCGCTTGCCTCAGCACCTGATTCTGAGTCTGTGTCAGCAACCAGAATTTGACTGATGTCTAGCTCATCGAGTTTCATTTTCTTTCCTGCCATTGTACCACGTACTGCAGTGACTCAGTCAGATTGTTTTGTATGACTGAAGCCATAGCTGTAGAAAGCTAATGCCTCAAAGATAGAGTAAGCTTATAGGATGACAGCAAAATAGATCTAAAGCTACGATTTGAATGCTGGGTGAAATTCTGCTAGTCAAGGGTGTCCACGTCATTTTCACTAAATTTCACGACTGTGTGTTGCACATTAGGGCCCCATGGTCCCTACAGAGTGTCCCAGAACTAAAACAGGCACACCTGTGAGCCCTGTAGCTGTAAATCTGATTTTCGTGGATATCTCCAGTTTTTGTGCATTGGTTTGATCCATTAAGTTCACTTTACAGTACGCCACTGAAAACCTTTCAGACGGTCAATTAGTGCTGGTTTTATAGTGCACTGTTGATATTCAGCCTTATTCAACCTACACTCAGCTCCAGTCTGAATGATAAACAGAAGGCTGCTCTGTTCTAAAATTATAACTCGGCTTACACATGGCGCAGTTCACTGAATTGTTGACGTAAAAGTATAGGCCATATTGGGGGGATAGCAGGGAGGAGGGGAAGAAAATCTCACACCACAAAGCAGCCTTGACATTTAGGGGACCTACCACTTGCAACTCCATGGCTGCGCAAGATGTAGCGGTGAACCAAGTCCTTCAAAATTTGACACATATTGGCAACCCCATAAGGGGACATTAGGACGTGCGGCAGATTTAAATACCTCACTGCACGACCCATTAAGGGGTCGTTTGGCTTCAAAGGGTTAAAATAGTTAGAGCTAGTATGATTTGTGGTGAAGAGTTTTATATCCATGATGGGCACATTCAAATTTAATTATGGTATATGGTAAATCCCCTAGCTATAATAAATGTGTTCATTTCCAAAACTTAATTTATAAGGTTTTTGTCAGCAGTCTGTTCCCATAGACAACATTGTTCATAAATATTGTTTTCTGGGTGCATCGTATGAGAATGTTGAACTGAAATATAGTATATTTGGACTGGGAGTCAATAACTGTATCAAGCAGTATATGTGTTACAAAAGCACTAAAACAAAGCATATATCAGTGAGAATGAAAACGCAAATAAGTTTTTATTCTTAACTGCCTTCACTGCTGTAAATGATGTTATGGGGAGAGGTAAATTAGGGAAGGATTACAAGATGGAAGGGAATATCTGAAGCTGCTGCATGCTTAGTGGCTGTCAGAGGTTGATAGGACTGGTTACGTTTATGTGCATTTCCCTAAGTATGCCTCTGGAGAAGTTTGAACAGGTGTCTACATTATCTCACACTAGGTTTTCTCATAACAAGTGATGGCATTGGAGAGAGTTCTGGAGGCAAGGTAAGTTTTGCTTTTCAAGCATGGCAGTCAGTCCTAAGAGGCTCAGCTATTTTCTTTACTGTGAGTATGGTACTAGGGACTGATTGAAGAACAACTGTGACATAAGTGTCTTTATTTTCCAGGTTGTCAGCCAGTGTGACGCAGAGTCAGTCACGGGTTGCAAGGAAGACTGGCCACAATAGAAGTCGGCACAGAGCAACTCCTGCTAAAGTGAGTGTTGTTATTTTGTGATCACTAAATGGAAAGCATACTGCATCCATTTGCATGTCTTGCAGTGTAGCAATGAGCAAAATGTAGCTTGCAATCTAACTTCATCAGCACTAAAAAAAAAAGTATGAAATTTGGTGGATGATTACTTTACCCACATTTACACAAAAAAAATTATTTAAATATGTTGTATTTTTGAAAATACAACATACTTTTCATACCAAGATATAAACATAATTTAACTTCACATAAAGTAACTATCACACTACTTTGCAGATTGAATGGAAATAAAATTGCTTATGTTTACTTACTTTATTTTATGCACAATTTATTATAAAAGAGACACCAGTAATGACTTAAAATTTTCTAATTTTTTGTGATGAATTGAAATTTTTAAAGGTTTAATTTCAAATAAGTTTTAATGCCCTGGTATTGCCACAACAGATAACAGGGTATTATCATCAATTATACATAAATAAATGATAAAGGTAAAAGATAAAGCAGTCCCATTACAGGCCTGGGGTGGGCCAGAGGGTTCCAGGAAGTTAAGGTTCCCAGATTACATGACAATGGCACAGGATGGTGGTAGGTTGTCAGCGTTACGCACCGGCTGCCTTTACCCCAAGAAAATACTCCTGTTACTCATTTCCGTTAAAGGCTGAAATGATAAAGGTATTATTTATAATATGGCCCATGAACATTTTTCTCTTGACTTGGCCCTCATGCCCAGTAGGTTGCTTGCCACTGTTGTATTGCTTTCTACTGATGACCCAAAGTGTGTATGTACACAGGTTCATAAAATGTTAGTTCATGTCACCTTGTACTTGGGATGTGCCCAGTTTCAATACTGACTGAGTATCTGGTTGTAATGTTTAAAGCTTTTCTTTGTTTACCTAGTCGTACCAGGTAATTACTGGGACAGTATTATGAAGTAGGCCATGATTGCCTCCTCTTTCATCTTTCTGTTATTTAATACCGTTCCTTCTTCTTCAGTTTATCCTCCTGTTCCTCCTCTTACTTTTTTCCTCCCTTCTGCCTCTTCTTCCTCTTGGTGGTAATATCTTAAACCATAGCTTGCCATATATATTCCTACTGTTTCTATTTAACAACTCAGAGTTTTCTCTTCACTATCCAGGCAACTTAGTGTAAGCCTATGCAAATCAACCAACCTTACATATGCATATAATGTGTGTGTGTGTATATATATATATATATAAAACAAGCATATCATCATTCACTGTCAGTAGAAACAGGGAACTTAACTGCACTAACAAACTGTGACAGCTAGTGCCATCTGGGTCGGGCTTGGAAGATATTAAGTTGGCAATCCAGCAGCTCACAATGCGGTCCCACACGTCCAACACAGGTTACTCCACTTCTACATATTCAAGCCTCAGTGGCAGTGAGTCTAGTGAACCAGCAGTGCGCCGCCTTATGAGGCACTCATCCCTTGAGACAATTAATACCAATGTTACCAGTGCAGATGAGTTTGTTTGGGTTGATTCACACAACAGGTATGTGGCTGAAATTAACATATTTATTGACTTTGTTTTTATCCTTCAGGTCTCGTTTCAAAGTTTCATACAAACACAAATTTGGATTTGCTAAGGGACAAAATCTGTTTGCAACCACGAGTACAAAAGGTTGTTCTAACTAGACTTTACCATTAATTGGATATTCATAGGAATGTGGGAAAAAAGAAAGCATATGTCTGCCAATTTGTGCTTCTTCACTTTCATTTTATTGCCATGCAATACAATATCAATACTTGTTTAAAACCAACAAATTGCACAATATACGTAAAACATTAAAATCATATTTCTAAGTTTCACATTAAAACATATTTATATTCCTCCTACATGTTTCGATCCCCATACGGGTTCATCCTCAGGGAGTATGCACTATATCGGGAGTGAAGTTACTAAAACAAGTTATTTATATAGGTTATCTGGTAGCATGCCTGTGAACAAGTAAAACACATTACCCATATTACCTAAAGTCTATACCTATCCCCATAAGTATATAGGTGCGTCAAATACACGGTATATGTGAATCAGTATTATTTGACCGTAGTCCTCCTACTTATGTATTCAGGTGATGCCTATGGAGTCTGGTTTATGCTTATCATCCCCTATGGATACCCTGGTAGTGTCCTTGGTCGCCAGTGTGGTTATGATCTGGTCAAAGAGCAAGTTGTGTTCTGGTATTTGTAGTTCTGTGATGAGATGGCCTTTCCTGTGATATTCTTGTATGTACATGGATCCCCAGCAGTTCATCAGTTTTCCCTTCGTGCATGTTTTAATTAATTCCATTGTACGTTCCTGTGTGCTGTATTCATGTCTATTGTTAAGAATATGCATAGCAAAATCCGAATGAGGGTTATTAGTACGAATGTATCTGATGTGTTCCTTATATCTAGTATCCGTGGATCTACCTGTCTGCCCGATATATACACCCTGGCATGTATTACAAATGAGTTTATAGATCCCACTAGTTACGGTTGTGCACTGTTTAGAGTGTGTTAACATTTCAAATGTGGTATTGGTTGTTTTATATGCAATCCTTATCTGGGAGTTCCTAAACATATTTGTGATACCCCTCACTGAAACACCAAATACTAACACAGCAGAGTAAGAAGTCCCATGATCCTGCCAACAACAACATAAGCAAAAAAATATGGGCCACTTTCACATATTATGGGGGATAAGTATAGACTTTAGGTAATATGGGTAATGTGTTTTACTTGTTCACAGGCATGCTACCAGATAACCTATATATATCTAACTTGTTTTAGTAACTTCACTCTCGATATAGTGCATACTCCCTGAGGATGATCCTGTATGGGGATCGAAACATGTAGGAGGAATATAAATATGTTTTAATGTGAAACTTAGAAATATGATTTTAATGTTTTATGTATATTGTGCAGTTTGTTGGTTTTAAACAAGTATTGTGCTTCTTCAGTTGTCCATGTTGATATGTCTTTTTCTGCAGGCTAGTAGAGCTACAGCACTTGCCGTGGTCAAATCATGATGTACTGAAAGTTATACAAAATGGTCGACTCAAAGAACACATGGAACGGATCTCTATGGAGACAATACCACGTCTGTCATACCTTCTTCAGAGGGCACTGGTGAGGATTGGAAGGGAAGTGCAGCGTTTGGCATATCCCCTTGGAATGTGCAGCAAGCAGGAGGTGTGCTCTGCACTGCGCATCATCCTTTGCCCTGCCCTTGCTGACTCCTGCACAAAGGTGAGACTATACTGTGTGTACATTTTTTACTTGATAGATATTCTTGTGGCAAAAGACAACTTGTGAGAACTAAGCATAGATTGCATGCTAAAATTAAAATTCATCACATGACACTGTAAATTGTGAGGAGAAATGTTGTGGTTGGATGGTTAGTGTTTACACTTAATGTAGAGGGTCCCAAGATTGAATCTCATCACAGGTTCTAGCTCTGTCACTGATGCTTATGTGATTTTGTCATTGCATGGTTGGAAATGCTTGGCTGATGCCGTGAAGTAGGCCATTATTGCTGTTTTCCAAATCCTTTTCAGTTAATTAGCCATACTCAGCCTCCCACTTGTCACTAAATACTATATAACATGTACCTGTGTGTGTGTGTGTGTATGTGTGCATTTTTTTTTCCTCATCCAACACTAAGGATAATTCATGTGGCCAAGAACAGGCTCCTGTGGGGCCTGTAGATGTTGAAGTTCTGAATGATAAACTCTGCAGAGTGTTAAGTTTATGTTTTCTGTTGAAGAGGATGAGGAAGTTTGCTCAGGAATCTCTTTAAACCATATCCATGTGTAGGCATGTCTGAGGGCAGCGGCCATGTTTGCAGTGTCGGGTGATTTACACCTTAAGCAAAGTAAATCATGTCGAGCAGGACTGCAGCTCTCTGTTGGCCGATTTCAGCGATGGATGTCTAATGTCCGCCTTGGCAAGTTTATACATGAGTAAGTTTTACATGACATTATGGCATAGGTCATCTGTCTGAAAACTGAATGAATATTACTGTACCAAGTGTGTATCTTATGAAGCTGAGTGTCAAATTAATAAAGCAGAAACAAACATTCAGAATTGCTGGTTTTGTTTATTTAGGTATGCAGCTGTGTACTTGACAGCTGGTTTAGAAAACCTGCTGGAAGAAATACTGCTGCAGTGTCTGCCAAATGAGACAGACACCATTCTTACTGCCACCATGTTCGAACATGCAATTGCTAACAATGGGGACTTGTGGGGCTTGTTACAACCTTATGCACACCTCAATGCTGGCAGAATTGCGTCAGGTGAGTGTCATTGGTTGGCATTGGTTATGTAAGGTCATAGTTGAAATTCTGGTGGAAAGTGAGCAATAATTTGGACCTTAAACTGACACAATGAAAGACATTTCATTAAAGTCACCATGTTTTTCTTTTAGTAATTTCATTTTATTTTCTGTTACCCTAATATTAATTTATTATAATTAATCTTTTATTACTTTCATATTACCTTACCTTAATTTTGTATTAGTAGTTTTTTTATTCCTTACCTTCAGTTAATCTTTTATTATTTTTGTACTGCCATGAATTAATTTGATATTACCTGTGTATTAAGCTTTGCCTTGTTTGCCTTGCTGGCTGAGTATCACACATAATTCAGAGTATCACTGCATATTGTAAGGATACTAGTATTGCCTTGCTGGGTGACCGTGTGAGATCTAACTCACAGCTGAACTCAATTTTCTTAGGGGCACTAGCAATGCCTCGCTGGGCAAGTGTCTCCAGTGTGAACACTGAGTCTACCCACACATCGTCACTAGCAAGTGGGAAGTCAATAGAACAGTCACTGTTAACTACGTGTGTCGGATCTGTGCATGAGCTGACTGAGCTGCTGGCGTGTATCAACACACGACCCCTTACCTGGACGCCTCCTGCTATTCAAGCACTCTTCTACTTCATGCGATGCTCCCAGGTAAAATTTTATTCAAATTTGTTCCATTATGTTTTCTATAATTGAAATACAAATAAGGTATACTGTCAAACACAACAGTTTATTGGTGTAGTTGGTACAGTGGGCATGTTTCTGTGGCCACAATCAAACACCATATTTTTTCTTCACATAGACTATGCTTGAGTGTAGTGTTTGAACCCTCGACTAAAGAAAAGCGGTAGGAAGTGAAATTTTTTATCACACATATTTTCTGGTTTAAGCTGATGATGGCAATTTATGTGCAGAAATGTAAATACTGCCAAGAAAAATCCAGGATTCTCTTAAGACAATGGTATGGGGATTGGTCTAGAATTGAATGCAGAGAATGCTTTGCTGTATTCATCTTCCATCACTATAATGCAAGAGAGTCATAGTGTAATTATCCTTTTATACCAGATGTTTTATATATATATTTTGCATAGTATGATACTCAAAACATCACATGTTCTACAAATAATGTTGTTTTTATACAGCTCCCATTCAAATTCCATTCTTCTTGAGATGACTATGGACATTTAATTTGGGCCCCATCGGGTTTAATTTAGGAACCAGTGCCAGGCTGACGTCCAGAAGCATAATAAAAAGGTGTGAAATTTCTTGAGCTTCTGGATAAGGATTCTGCATCATGGAGCTAGTTATAGTGAGTTCCTGAACATAGGTTCTGGCAGTCGGAGCTCAGAGCAGATACTGAGATTCTTGACTTTCATATTTGTCAGCATTTAGTGTTATCTGTATGCTGCTGCAGTCTTGGATCCTTGCTCTTTTTCTTGACAGCTAGAGCATGCACAACATGCAGCCCCAATCCAAGAGCTGGTGTATGAGCGTGCATATGTGGTGCTGCCTCCCTTGGTAGAATGGCTCAGAGTGACTGCAGCCCACGCAGAGCATAGACATTCTACCACTATTGATCAAGATGATGTGATGCAAGCTGCCCGGCTGCTCTTACCTGGAGTGGATTGCCCTATTCGTCAAATTGGGTGAGCCATTATAATGTCTTTCTACCATAGCTTCCATTGCTTATTTATAAATATGATTATCATAATAATTATGTTGTATTATCACTGATTATAAAATTGTTCTAATTTAAACACAGTGTCTACCATTGTGGTTAGATTTAGCTCTATTTTGTTTGTTTTTGGTTTGTATGTAATTATTTTGTTAACCACCATGATACAGTATTTTTGTATGTTTTATTGTGTAATGCTGTCAGTAACAATGATTGTATAACATCAGATGGTAGAATAACTGATAAACAATGAATTGAAAAGAATGTGGAAGGAAACAGTGTAGACTAATCAGGTACTATCCCAACAGTTTCCTGTAGGTACTGAGGGAAAACTATGTAAAAGTCATTCAGAATATCTTTTGACCTGGATGAGTTTGGACCAGACATCTTCCAAACATAAATGTAGAAAGCACTATATAGCCATCTTATATTGTTCTGGATCACTATTATCCAACAGTGACAACATAATTTAGGTTTTACATGTGCATGAATGTACACCTACACACACACACACACACACACACACACACACACACTTCATTCATATTCTTTTTGTTGCACACTCAAACTCACAAAATTGTTATTAACATGAAACTTAAGGTACGTAACATTCGTTATGCACTCAAGATACATCAGCCTCTTGTGTGGTTAGTAGGTGTTGAGTTTCCCTATATGTAATGCTGATTTTTGTGACAATAACCAAATATAAATTGTGTTATAATGCCCCTTATCTGCCATTCTTCTCTGTACTTTTAAAAATTCCTCATCTACTCAACACATTCCGAAGGTCACCTATTGACAGCATAACTTCATTATGTTCATTTTTGTTGTTGCATTCATTGTCAACTTAATGACATATTCCATGAAGTTCATATAGTGACATGCCTGAATTTTTCACATTACATTTGTTTGTAACAAGAGTTGGTGAATAAACATTTTAGCTGTTTTTTATAACTTTCAGCTTCTTTGTTGAACCTTGATATCTATGCAGAACAGAATTTTCATTAAATGATCATCACTGTTGCATCAAATTCATGTGGTCCTGTGTGCAGTTGTCAGCTTTTGGTCTTGGCACCCAGAGGCTGTCTAGGTAGATGCTAGGGTAGGATCATAAAAGAAGTCACAGACACTCACACATCTCTCCAATTTCATCATTCGTAATTGTCATTCATTTTATGTATTATGTTAGATGTAGGTGGGGAAAAGTAACAGATAAAGTTGTTCTTGTGCATTACATGAATTCATATTGGCATATTGGAGGTATAGCTCCACTCATTTTTAACCTTGATACTATTACTTGGGTGTGGTCAGCTTCACACCCTGGCTGTTAAATAGAAGGCAGGATGGGCCACAGAGCCAGCCTGGATGCTTTAGAGAAGAGATCCCTTTCCCTGCTGGGAATCAAACCATGATTCCTCGGACATCCAACTCACAGCCTAATCACCATACAAACTGTGCTGTAGTTGAGGACAGAAAGGTAGAAGTAAATTTCACCCTAGAACAGGCCACGAAGTCACAGATGCGGAATATATATATAGCTGTACTCTTTCTTTAACATCGGCGCTAGATTGGGGTGGGTGGTCAATGCCACACCCCAACTGCTTTATCCCCGGGAAAGAGACTTATTACCCATTGTTAGTTAAGGAAGCATGGGGAAGTTAATTTAAAAAACACAATTATATTTTAAATTTTGTTGTCTCTCACTATTTGTACATCATCATGTGGTGTTTAAAAAATTTTGTAATTTGATGGCCATGTGATTTATTCACATTTCCATGATATTTCAATTATTATTTCATTCACAGAATGGAGGAGGGTGCAGTGTCAGTGGGTCCCAGACGGCCAGGAGATGAGGTGGAGTGTGTGCGGCGACTCAAATCAGAACTTGCATTCACTATGCTGCAGAGTGGACACAGTGATCTCATTCCCCATGCTCTGCAATTGTTACCATCCAGTAAGGTAAATCTATTAATTAGGTAGTGGACTAAACCTATACCACTGTACTGAAATTTTGTAGGTTTCCTGACACTGTAGATGGGTCATCTCTCATTGAAACAGTAATTTGGTCAGACTGAAATGTCTGCTAACTAACCAACCAACCAACCAAGCAACCAACCAAATAACTGGCTAATTCATTAACTGAATGACTAACCAACCAACCAACTAATTACAAGTAATTGACCCACTCACTGATTGACTATTTAATTCCCTGGGTTGAGTCCATCATAAGATGTTACCAGTTTTGCATCCATTCAAGAAATTTCTGTATTTTCCAGAACCCAGAGGCTCATTACTGTCTTCACAACAGCCCACTAATTTTACCCATGCTAAGCCAAGGGAATCCATTCCACACTCTCCCAAACTTTTTCTTCAAGATCCATTTAATATTTCTCTTCCCATTTATGTCTAGTCTTCCAAATGGCCAGTTTTTTCACCAAAACCCATATATGCTGCATGCCCAGCCCATGTCATCCCTGATTTGATCATCTAATAATATATGATGGGGAGTACAGATTGTTTAAAATAAAATTGATGATTTAAGTGAAACACTAGTAAGTGCAAATATTTTGAGTTCTTCTTACAATTTTTATGCATAGACTCTGTACATTTTCTGTATATGTTAGCAACATATTTACAGTTGATCATGCTTGACATTGTTAAAGTTTTCACATTGCAGAAGTTTTTCAAAATTTAAAATGAGAATTGTGGAAGCTATACTTAAGTTAGTCCAAACAGGCTGTTGTTTTGGTCAGAAGGCCAGTTTCCTTTATCTTATTAAATTGCCTGTTTCACAAAATAAGAAGAGAAACTGTTTCAAGGGTTTTTTTTTTTTTTTAAAAAAAAGAAGAATTGTTTGAGATTCAGAGATCAAGGGTTTATAAGTTTTTGAAAGAGTGTCCTAAAAGTCACGTTGCCAAGCTTTTACTTAAGTCCCATGGACACACTACTTTACTTAAAAACAAACACCAGCAGATATTGGCAATGAGGAGCCACAGAAATTGTTCAGGTTACATATTTCACATCTCCAAAGCAATAGTTTTTCCCTGCAACATAAGTATAGTCTTGATAAAGTGTTCGGAGGGACACTGTGTGTTACTTGTTTTGATTGTTGATTGTTTACAGAAGTTAAATAGTGTGAATGAGAGGGGGTTGAGCCCGCTTATGTTGGCAGTCCTGCTACATGATGAGGCATGCGCTTGCTCTCTGCTAGATGCAGGAGCAGACCCTGATGTTGAAACACCCCCATATGGCACAGTAGGTTGCCCTTTTGTACATGCAGAGACGCAGCACTGGACAGCCCTGACATTTGCAGCTCTACAGGGAACATGCAACATTGCACGTCTGCTTTTGGAAAGGGGCGCTCATGTGGAGGGTGGGGCCAGACTCAGTGAAGACAGATGCACTCAGACACCACTTCAGGTATGTTTTCATTTGAAAGTATTTTAAAACTTGAGCATTTAGGATGGCAGTAATAAGTAGAATTCATATTCATGATGACATGGAAGAAGAATAAATTAGGGAAATGCTCGGTATTATTAAGTTCATAAGCTGGTGATCCTTCATGCTTCTTCCCAGAACACTATAAGGTTCAAGGTCCATAAAATAATAATTTCGCAGTTGAGATCTTTCCTCATCTGGAATGTTACGATATGTAGATTGGTAGTTAGTTACCGACATTTTGGGACAATTTGTTCCTGTCTTCCTTGACTGCATGACCTTGGAAGACAAGACCTATAGGTTCTGTGTGAAATGAAGTGCTGGAGAAAATATTTTAGGAAATAGACATCTGGGTATTATGGTCACATAATGCTGTGAGGATAGTGAAATAAAGGAGGCTGCAACCAACCGGACTTGTAATTAGAATGTGGAAGACATGCAATGTATGCTGAATTTTGGTGGATATACCCTTGAAAAGTGGACATTTAGAAGGGCAGGTTGAGGGAGGGTAGCAGTAGTATACATTTAGGGGAGTTGTATGGAACCAGCTTAGGATTGTGGCCAATGCTGCTGGTTGCTATTAGCCATGGTTTCAAAAGTTAATCATCTTATTTCTTAAGACTTTTTCAAGTGAAAAAATGTAGCATTCCCAGTTGTTTTAGCTGATTGTGTAGACTTCATGTATGACTGTAGAAAAACCAACAAGTTCTTATGTGTGTAGACATGTTCTGATTTTGTAACCATCTTCTGAATCATCAGACTGCTTCCTTTCAATCCTGTCATTTTTCAAAATTTAATACAGTTTGTGGCATGTGGAAAACAAAATTTAACACTAAGTTTGTGTTGAAGGATGTTAGTGCAGTGCTGTCTGTTTGTGGACAGGTTGCAGCAGCTTGCAATCAAATGGAAATGGTGTCTCTGCTCCTATCACATGGTGCTCATCCATTTCTCTCAACATTGCTCAAGGACTCACTGTGTTATTCTGGTGCTGCTCAGCGTGGCTCTTACAGGTGAGAAAACAAAGAATTTGTGAGGTTTTCATAAAAGAGCGTATGGGGTTTCATATAGCTTTCATACACCGAAGAGAAGTGAATGTTACATGTAATCCATTCAATTCTCAATGAAGTCAAAGCGAAAAAGGATTCATAAGGAGCACAGCCAATCAGGGTTACCACTTGATTTGAGGTTGACAACTAATTCTGAACCCTAGCAGTGGCAGACTCTTCTACAGTACATCTGTTAGTTGTCTATCCCTTGATGTTGCTTGTGTCTGTGTATTCACAGATTTGTATAGCCTTTCTGGAATTAACAGTCTTATTATTTCATGAGCCCTATCCATAATACATACTTCATCTGTTTAATGAGATATCAAAGGAATTTATCCTCCCACAACACCAAATTCCTCTCTTTTCTTGTTAGTTCATGCCTTGGTCCCTGTAATATATCCAGAGACATCCATGTAACACTCACAGCATTTTTTTTCTTGTCCATTACCCACAAGACTCAGAGAGAACTGTTTTATTTAATAATGCTGTCAGTTGTTATTGTTGGTGGTAGATGAATGAAACAAGGATGTGGTGTGTTGGTGAATGACACTGAAAATGAAACCTGAAATATGCTGAGATAAACATGTCCCAGTTCCACTTTGTCCACCACAAATCCCACGTGGTCTGGCCTGGCATTGAATCTGGGCCTCAACAATGAGAAGTTGGCAATTAACTGCCTGAGTCATGGCACGACTCCCTGGGCTGAGTAGGAGGTTGCAGATAAGACATCCAGTAATTAGTTTGCTGATTATTCTTTGTCATATTGAGTGTATATGATCAAGATACAACTTACAATTTCATTCTTCTGGGATGTGATGCTGCATCAGTGGATAACTGGGTCCCTGCCTTCTGAGGCATTGTAGTTCCTCCATTCTGAAGGGTTGAAGTGTCCTGGAAGAATTCTAAGACATTTCAACATTTGCCTCAAAATATCAGGGTCCAGTTGCCTCTTAATGTTGTCATATTCCAGTAGAATGGGGTTTTCAGTGACACCACTGTGATAACCTTGGAACTTGCATGACACAGCGTTATTGCATTAAAAAATGCTATCTTTTCTTGAAGAAGAATTTTAAAGAGATATTAGTAAATGGTAGAAGCCATCAGGAGAGTCTTATTGCAAGTGTGTAATTTAATCATGCGTGCAGTAACCATGTCATGTGAGGGATCATAATCTCTAGTCACAAGTGTCTACTTCAATGAATGTGCAAGTGCTGTCATTATTCCTGAATGTGTAATAGTTCTGTGGTTTTTCATTCTTTTAATGCTTGCAAGTGATCCCATTCTACTAGTTTTAAAATTATGCTGTGGCTATTGTCTTCTACTACTGCTGCTAAAATTCACCCAGAAGGAATGTTGTTCCTTTCTTGAAACATTATTAGTTACCTGTGGTCTGCGTCTGATTGTTTAAATTTCAGACATGAACATAAGTAATTAACCCTATCTGGATATGAAAGGGTGGAGATGTGTGGCTGCCCTGGGTGGCAGAGTCAAAAGTGAGGCAAAATGAATATTTTAAATGTGAAATTTTGATATTCTGAACTTGGTAATATTTAAGTTATTGAGTCAAGTAGATAGAACTTCAGTACATGATTGTGATTTCTTTAAAGTTTGTAATTTTTGTTAGGGGTGGCCATCATGATTACTTGCCTCAGGCAATGAACGGTCTAGCTAAGCCACTAGATGAATTTTGAGCTTCTGTGGTAGGATCAACAGTAGTGCTGTTAAGTATGTCATGGCATTTTGTCTAAATTTTTGTAAGAATAACTCTTGAAAATCTTGTTACTTGAGAAATATTGAGTAATTTTGTTGCATGTATAATTCAGAAGGGAACTTGGTGGCCACACAAATATTTCTGTGTTTTGGTCATGTGTGACAAACACATAGGGGTCCATATGTAAAATTTTGTATTTTAAACACTGCTACAGAATTCTGTCCTTAAGTCTGTCTCAGCTTTTATCTAATGTGTAAGCTCTAATATACAATATATTCTTTTAAACTGCATGTTAAACGTATTTTGCATATTTAACAATATAAACATGATACAATGTGAAACTTTGAAATGTAGTCAGACTATGTACTAGTAGAAATAATGTGCAGAATGGATTACTACAATGTGTAATTATGAATTTATAGTCCTTTGGACAGAGACATTAAAAGGATGTTCTGCATCATAAATTCTTCCCAGAAAATCTTGTTGGGCATGTTTGAATGAATAAAGTGTATGTCTGCAGTGCCATTGCAGTGGCTGCTACCCATGGACAGAGAGCAACTCTGCACAAGCTGTTGGCTCATGCTCACAACTCTAATAATAATAAGGAGGTGCTGTCACTGGAGGAGATTCTCGCAGAGGGTGCCAATAGTCAGCTTACTACTGACCGCAGGGGCAGTAGACTCCAGGTGAGATGCAATATTTTCTGTTTCTTGAAACAAACAACAGGTATAGTGTGTTTAGGTATTAAGTAAAGAAATAAATAATGACAAAATTAAACTTTCACTAGTAGCAGATTCTGTAAAGGAAACTGGGAAGAATTTTTGAAACATGAGCTTTGATAAAGCCAAAGGAGTGTATATTTCCGTTGCAAAGGAAAAGATGCTGAATTAGATGCTTTGTTTTGTACCACAACAGGCCAGCTATGTCTAATATGGGAAGGATAATCACGCATGAATGTAATGTCACAGACATTGTGCAGAACATGGAGGTTTTAAGGCTCTCTCTTGTTGATTTTTGGCTCTTAAGCTTCAGAACTGCATCCTGTTGACTGTCCTGTAGATTATTCAGCTGTTAATGCCTACTCTGCATAGTTTTGTCATGTTGTGACATTCAGGAACCAGCTTAGGATAGAAAATATATTTTGAATGTGATCTGGAGTGATAGGATTCAGGTGTGAGAGTGACTGAGGTGGTGATAAACTATCAAATACCCTGAGAAAAAGAAACTATAAGAATAAATGTCTATTCAGTTATAGTCTTTTTTATTTTTTGATTAGCTGGCCAGTTTAATATACTTTAGCTAGCATGTAATTTAGTCAGTTGACTAATTTCTTGAGTGAGTTGATAGCTGAACATGATTCATTATCAGAAGACTGAAACAGAGAAAAATCAACTGGATAATTTTGATTTAAAACTGTTTTTCAGTTGGGCTGGAACATGTTGGAAATTACATTTTCTAGCGTTTTGTTTAGGTAACGTGTCCATCCAATTCAGGTTCGAGTACATGTTTAATGAATCATGCTGGCAGTGACAACCTGCAGCTGCTGAAACTGAGCAAAGCACAGATCAAGTCACTACAGGAGGCCATGTACCACAGTACTGAAAACAACCATCTCGGTGAGTTGCCTGTTATGATATTGCATCATGCAGATGATTGAATACATGAGGCCTGCAAACCCTAACTCAAGGATAGGTTTGAATCTCACATAGTATAATAATTAACATTCTTCTTCACCGATAACCGCTGATCTCATTTCTGACACTCCAGTGTGGAAAATCTGGATGGGGGCCATTCTGCTATTCACTCAAAACTGTAACTTATATTTACTGTTCAGTGTTGTGATAACTGTTCATTGAAACCAAAGCTACTGGAAATGAACTGATAAGAATGATTTATACACAGAAATAATTTATTTGTAAAAATAAATATTTCAGTTACATTTTCAATGTTGCAAGTAATCATCCCAGTCAGATGTAGAGCATTTATAGATTCCTTAGGGTGTGTTAATTAGGTTCAGCAATGAGAAGTTTGAGGGTTGATGAGAAAAAGGTTCTTTTTTTTTAAGTACATTATTTAATGACATTCTTGGTCACTAAACTTATATTGTGTAGGTGGTAGATGAATAAATGTGTATGAAGAATTCGCCAAATGATAATGAGAAAGGAAAATGAAAGTACTCAGAGGAAAACCTGTCCCAGTTCCACTTTGTTCACCACAAATTCCACGTTGACTGGCCTCAGATTGAACCTAGGACCTGTTGTGAGAGACTGGTGACTAACTGCCTGAGCCATGGCATGGCAATTAAAAGGGCATTAAGTGAGTAATTAATTGGAGGTATCATAAATTGAAGGTTTACTCAATTATATAGGATCAGTTATTACTTACAGCAACATTATAACAACATGCATAATATTATCATCAGACTGAGTGGATACTTGTGTAGACAAAAAACAAATTCACTGGCTGTTCTTGCAGCTCTAGGCTAAGACTTTGATGCAGAACTTTACTGCTGTAAAAGCTGAATGATGACTAGAGAAATGGGTGGGGCAAAATACACAGGGAACATAATTCAGGTACCAAAGGGTGAATTGCACAGAAAAATTCGTAGCTGATGCCTGTTGCAGTCGTGGATAGTTAAAACATTCATAACATACACATAATGTGATGGAGCTGTGTATCACTGGTATTGGAAGAAGCTGCTCTGTACTGAACAGAACAGTATTTCATGCAAGGTCATTCCATGACATTTATTTGCATCCTTCCTGTGGTAAGCCAAGCCTGCTTCTTTGTGATATTGATCTAGTTTCTTTTTCTTTATCAAATGGTTTTTGTCTTTTGAAAATTTGATGAAGACATGTTTGCTGCACATCTTGCAGGCACCCTTTTGTGACTACTTAATTAATAACTTCAAAATATGGCACTGCTTTTCATAAAATGTTCTGCAGAATGTACACATGCAGTGAACATCAGAATCCAAATCAACTTAATTCTATCGCAGGTACAAACACACACACCCCAAGTCCTTTTTTGTTACTTGTACTTTTGGTACCAGTGATTGTTAAATGCACATACATAAGTTTTGTCAGTTCTGAAGTCCACTATACACAGTTACTTTTAGGACAGTCTGTACTAACTAGGTTTGTGTTATATATTTGTAATCTTCATATGGCAGATTTAAATGCTGTGGTAGGTGCTTTTGCTCAAGTCCCTTCATATGCATTGGCTTTTATGATGTGATACTAAAAGCAGATGATGACAGTTTCAACTTTAAGTCTTCAGTTATTTTAATTGATCCACTTACCCAGCTGGGTGATCTCATATTGACCAGCACTACTGAGTATCTTGCAAAGCAGAGTATCAAGGAATTTGTTTTAACTGGTGTCTTAATGCAACACACTTTACATATTACAAAATTTTCACCATTAACAATGAAGTGGTACAGAACCATGATTTCATTGGAATATGTCTGTAACTAGTGGTGGCTGTTGGTAATGTTCCTCTAGATATCACACTAGACCTTCGTAACCTTGGAATACCATGGACACTTCACTGTTGGATGCATACACTGGCTACTGCTCATGATCAGCAGCTTGAGAATATAATAGACCAGTTGCTGCAAGACTTCTTGCAGGTGTGGCCAGATGACTACTCAACGCAGTTTGTTGACGAGTGTCTCCCACTTCTGTTCAACATCTTTCGGTTCAGTAAGGTACTGTGTGGGTCATGTCAAGGACAGAAATTTCTTTTAAATGTCCGAGCCCATAGATTTTTCATTCTTTTAGTAGCCATGGCTCCCCTGAGAAGACTTAAATTATGGCATCCCTGTTCCCATACTCTTCTTCTCCTCCTCCTCTTCCTTTTTCTACACAATTTTCTGACATTGTTTGCTATTTAAATGTAGAAAAGCAACATAAACCATACCACTACCTTTTCCTCTGAATTTCAAGCACTGTTTCTACCAGTCATGTTTAGATTTCATTATTCGAATTTGATGATGTTTTGTTTGGTCACTCTCATGTGGTACACTGTGATCCAATAGAATCGATCATATGTATCATCACCTTACTTACAGCTGGACATATGAGAAATTTTAGAAATTTCACTGTTTTAAAATCATGACACTGGCATTTCTTGATCTTCTAGAATGAGGGAACTACACTGCTCCTTGCAGACATCTTTTCAACTTGTTTTGGTTGGGAATCAATCAAGAGCATCAAGGACACTTCATTCTCTGGAGGCACCCGGATTGATCCAAAATTTGTCAACAACCCAGAGTTGAGTGATGTGCAGTTTCGGGTGGAGGGGCGAGTCTTTTACGGACATAAGATAGTACTGGTGACATGGTCACCCAAGTTCCGGGCAATGCTGAGCTCCAAGGTCTGTGATGGAAACCCACCCATTGTTCATATAAATGACATCCGCTATCACATCTTTCAGGTAGGTCAGTTGGCTATTCTTACATTTGTTGTAAACAGGGACTTAATGATTTTCAGATGAGACACTCGGTGGTATTCGGGTTTAATCCTGAATGGAATGGTATGGAGCTGGAACACATCTGACAGTCCTTAACTACAACTGATGGTGATGATGATGATGATGATGGAGGTGAAATTTATGTTTATGTGGTTCAAGAAATATAAAGAAAACAATATTGTTATATTGCACCAAACATTTCACGTAAATGATTTGTGAAAGAATAAATTACATTACTGAATACAGGGTTTTCCCTTTTTTTTTTTAATTTTTTTTAAAATTTGTGTGTGTATGTGCACACACACACACACACACACACACTGCACGGCATACTTCATCATGTCAGCTTAACTTAATCAGTTTCGTTCATTCCTTGGTGGTGAGCAAAGCAACTAGGGTTGAAAAGTGTTATACTTTATTTACTACAGTGTTTAATGTTACAGTGTGTGTAATGGATGATGTCTGAGGTAGGTTCATTATAATTTATTAGGGCAGCAAACCCTCTGATAATTCAGGCTGTGTTATGTCTGCCTCTAAAGTACAGCAAGCTCTTATCCCTTGACATTTATTCATAATAATGTCCAGCATTCCACAAGATTCAGTACGTATTTTTTAATTTCTTTAAATTATGTTAGTCTGATGTTGGACTGAGATCAACAGAGGATAATTCTCCAGATATGTATTTCAATTCATGTCAGATTGTCTTGTGGCACTGCACTTTATCTTCTAAACATTCATCCTCAGACTTGGTCTAGTACTGGATATGAAGTTCAGAGAATCTGAAGATAATGCAGAGAACTGCACTGTGACAAATTACAATTCAATAAGACATCTTGTGTTAGTCGTCAGTGCATTACTGTGTGACATTATGCTTGTAAATTCTGTTGTGACAATTTGTAAAGCAGCACACAGTACTGTGGCAATTGTGCTGTGACAGTTGGTAATTCAGTGCACTGTGCTCCGACACTTGGCAAGGTACACTGTTATACTCATTAAGGTGTATACTGTGTTCTTACATTTGGTAATGCAGGTATCTGTGTTGTTACAGTTGGTAATGCAGTATCTCTATAATGGGGGATGTGAAACACTACAGGTGGAGCAGTCAGATGTCCTGGAGCTAATGGCTGCTGCCAACTTCTTTCAGTTGAATGGCCTGCTGCGTTACTGTGAGGCTCAATGCTCCAGCATGGTTGACCTAGATAATATTGTTTCCATGTACATACATGCTAAGGTAATTGAAGTGGGAAGTTTGTATTGAACAGTCTACAGACTAACAGTTCAGCTCTTTCTGTAATGATGCAAAAACTTGGGCCTGCAATTTTTATGAAAGCCATCCTGTTGTGTTACTAAATAAACTACATTTATTTGGTCTAACACAACACAGGTTTATTTTAATTCAAATTGTTACCTTTACATACATGCTACATGTTTCAGCTTGTACTTAGGCCATCCTCAGGTGTGTCAATTCAAAACCCTTACAAAGGAAGATATAATAAGAATCTAAAGGGCTTCTATTAACATACTTTTTGTTAAAATATGTGTTAGAATTGCATTTTAGGATCTTCCTTTTAGATTCCCATACTGATTGATGGAATAATATTGACTGGTAATAGCAATTTTTATGGAAGCCATTGCATTATGCTTATTACTAAATTAACTACATTTACTCAGCCTAACACAACAAAGGTTTATTATAAACAAAATTGTTACCATTATCTTATATCTTCTAGATATTCCTTTGTATGGTTTTTGTATTGATATGCCTGAGGAAGGCCTAAGTACAGGCCGAAATATGTATCATACATGTAAAGGTTAACAATTTGAATTAAAATAAACCTGCGTTGTGCTAGACTGAATAAGTGTAGTTTATTTGGGCCTACATATAAATAACTGCATGATGCTACCTACAGAACAGTGAGCAAAGATTAAACATCAACCAAGCAAGCAGAAATTCACATATTAAGTGTTTGTATGCTGGTGTGACCTCTTTGTAGGTCTACAATGCAGGGGAGCTGCTTGAGTACTGCCAGGGATTCCTGCTGCAGAATATGGTAGCCCTGCTCACATATGATGATTCCGTCAAGCGGCTGCTCTTTGGAAAGAAGCTTCACAGTCATGACGTGTTGTCAGGCCTGCTGCTTACGCTACAGGCTCGTATCAAGGCTCGTAATGTGGTCCCTACCATTCGTCCAAACACCAAGACCAAGTGACGGTCCATGTACTAACTGATCCAAGTCTCAAGGCAGTGGGATACTGGAATTTTGTCTGAGACACACAACTTTCAGTGGGTGATTATATACTGACACTTCTGTGCGAGATATAATCCAGAATCATAATGAATTTATAATAAGCAGCTAACAGTAAGTAGTTTAATGTAATTTAATATTAATGTGTGAACTTATTTTTCCCACCAGGCACTGGTGGGAAAAATAAGTACCAAGAGTACTGGAGGCTTTTTCTTAGAGGTACAATGGTCACAATGAGAAACTGATCATTTTTCTACATCTAGTGCCTCAGACTTGCATTCATGTTCACTTTATATTTTCATGGGTGTGCTGCTTAGGCATGGGGACAATTTTACCACATCGGAAATCTCTGCCACTCGAGTGTCTTTACAATATTCAGCCAATTAAGATTCCATATTAACAAGCCATCATTAGGTGTTTGTCACATTTATTAATTTTCAAATTATGGGATCATACCTGAAAAATTCAGTGTAGTAACAAGACCATTTAACATAACCCACAGAATCAAAATTGCCAGATAAATTCATATCATAATCTAACTTGAACATTCTCTATCATCCACTCTTCATATTAGTCAACATTTTTGCCTCTTTCAAATTCAGCAAAAATGAAATGGGCTGTAAAGCTTACAAGCAGGATACATGCAGTACAGAGCACCTAAATAAGCTATGCTATTTTCTGTAATACAGAAAATTAGGTTCCAAGAAAAGTCTATTGTACCATGTTTTGAATCCATACAAAAATAATCTGAAGATGATGGTAAGGTCCACCTAATGACCTGCTAACTCTTCAATTGCGTTACAATGATTACAGTGAGGATTATCCCAATGATCACAGCCACAGCTATGAGAAACAACATTTTCTTGCGGTGTTTAATCTGAAAAGGAAAAAATATTAATTTTAACTTCATGGTGTTAAAATGTTGCACTTTTTTATGTAGCACTTAAAAGGGCTGTTTTGTTGTCACCATTTGCAGGGCCGCCTTGTCTCACAGCTGTAGCCTTCTTTCTTGCATTCTGGAGTAGTTTCCCTTTTTCAGGGCTGAAAGCTACCACTGGCTGTGTCTTCTCTTCCCCATGCCTGGCTCTGGCCACTCCTGTATATGACACTTACCCAGCTTGATTCATTACCCTGATTATGGAAGCGATATATTCCTACAAATTATTAGTCTGTACCTACCAGACTAAATGGTGCCATAACTCAGAATACTATAATATGAAACTTTCACTTGTCCTCTACTTTTATTTCCATATTAAAGTTTTATTATATTTGGTCAAAACAACAGAACAGAAAAATGTTACAAAAGATAAACTGAACTTAATTTGGTTGAAGGCTGATTTGGGTGATGGTAATTAACATTTGGGTTACATAACAAGAGGAAATTCTTTGTCATGACAAGGTGAAGAGGTCACTGTATATTGAACATGTCACATACAATGTGCCATACCAAGGTACTGATAATCTGTATCATATATCTTGCTTTTTGAACATAGCTATCTCATTAAATAATATGATTTTTAATGCCACACATAACATTCTGAAGTGATGCTGTTCATATCACAAAAACATGCCTCCTGATAGGGTTGTTCACTTCCTGGTTCTTGCACTGGTAATCAGTAACTACTTTTCCAGAATCTAGAACAACTGTATACATGAGTGATAAATCAAACATTTACAAATGTTATGTGGTAGGTTTTGACATCTTATACTTGGGCATTAGATAGGATTTATTTGTATTTTCTTACTTTTCTTCCTAAGATCAGAGTGAGAAAGTTACATGAGGGACCTCTGGACAAACCTGCTGCCTTCCTTCTATATTGAAAAAGGAGGCAGTAAGTCCCTCCAAAACATTGGTAAAGCACGTTTGAAACGTGATGGCACACGCACAGAAACCAGATTTGGTCTTTCAGCGAAACG
>Ga0123354_10002683_pt1 | contig 23831 bp, 11 predicted proteins | sample TergutLab28metaG_2_FD_97872 | JGI IMG/M metagenome (GOLD analysis project Ga0123354, IMG submission 97872) | Labiotermes labralis P4 segment gut microbial communities from Petit-Saut dam, French Guiana - Lab288 P4 | ecosystem: Host-associated > Arthropoda: Insects > Digestive system > Gut ... | reverse complement strand
TATAAGTGCACGTGTTGCATCACACTTCGTACATTACTGCTATAAGTGCACGTGTTGCATCACACTTCGTACATGACTGCTATAAGTGCACGTGTTGCATCACACTTCGTACATTACTGCTATAAATGCACGTGTTGCATCACACTTCGTACATGACTGCTATAAGTGCACGTGTTGCATCACACTTCGGCTTCAAACTGTGTCACTCTTCTTTTATCCACGTATGCCATTTCGGGATACCGGCTAGCCGTTCAGGCAAATATCTGAATAGGTTCTCAAATTACGTCACGACGGCCTCCCTCCACAGCCATTCCAAATTCAGTACTCATTAATTCTTCTACTGTTCCACGCTGCTTAATCTGAGACACTGAACTGCTGGTGCAGCGATCAAGCAAGTCACGTATAAATAAACAAATAAACAAACAAGTTAACTAATTGTCATTCAATTCTAATGCGCTGTTAAATGTGACTGCTGGTTAATGTATTATCCAACAATTGCACTACGTAATACCAACAACTCACATACATACATAAACTCCTGCATGTTTCGGCACAGAGGTGCCATCCTCAGGGAGTTATTACAACAAAGGTGTATAAGCCGACCTGCCGATATGTTTTGTTCGTTGTTACAAGCTGAATTGAAACATTAGACTGTTAAAATACATAAAATTGTTAAAACATTGTTAGAACTTGTTAAATTGATAGTATTGATAGTTTCGAGTATCAATCGTAAGCCACTTTGGTTTGAACGTTTAGGCTCTTTCACAAAATTGCGCAAAGCTACTATTAGCTTCGGCATGTCTGTCTGTCCGCACGGAACAACTCTGCTCCAAATGGAAGAATTTTCATGAAATTTGATATCTGAATATTTTGCGAAAATCTATCGAGAAAATTCAACTTTAATTAAAATCGGACAAGAATAACAAACACTTTTCATGAAGACCTTTGTGCACGTATAATATCTCGCTAATTTCTTTTTACAAATATTTCAGACAACAGTTGGAGAGAAAACTGAAACACACACATTACGTTCAATAAATTCTTTTTCTCGAAAATCATGATATTTGGAAAAATTGTATAGAGCATAACAGGCCACAGATGACGATAAATACGGCGAATGCGCATTGCATGCTGGATACCTAGGGCTACAAATGCACACTGAAGTTTGCTTTTCCAGTTGCAACAATGGATAAACGAACGCGTCTCAGTGTTACCGTATACACACATTGCCTGTCTTGTTAGTTTTAGTATTCAGGTGTTATATAGCAATACATAAATTACAAGCCGCCACACATATCAGGTCTTAGTTGCCTTCATGTGTATGGGTGGTGTACACAACATCGGCTTTGATTCCAAGTGAGCTAGAACAGTCTCGTCCAGATATGCCATGCGATGTGTATTTTACCGGGCGGTGTAACATACATACGGATCACATGACATGAAAGCCGATTTGGATGCACACCACCCACACATATGAAGGCAACTATGAACTGACAAATAAGGCGGCTTATGATTAATGTATTATAAAACACATCAGACTACTAAAAACTGTCATTACTATCAATTCCACAAGTTTTGACAGTGTTTTAATAATTTTATGTAATTTAACAGACTAATGTTTTAACTGAGTTTGTAACAACGAACAAAACATCTTTGGCAGGTTGGCTTGTAAACCTTTGTTGCAGTAACTCCCTGAAGATGGCACCTCGGTGTCGAAACATGTAGCAGTTTATTTATGTCATGTGTTGTATAACGAAGTGAATTTGTTGTATAATACATGCGTATATTGACTACGACCACATGCACGGTATGACTAATACTAAGTGACTAATGACATTTACGGAGGTTTCGGAAGCATTACTTCGAAACGTCCAATCACAGATAAGAGCCATATTCACCAATGACAGGCTTACTGATTTTATCAGAGAACTTGAAATATACAGTGGGAATATTCCGCAACACTTTATATGCGCATATGTCAATAGATAAATTAAGCCTTTCTTTTGTCCTTACATATGTATATAGAGTGTAACTACAGTGATATCTATGGTGTACCATAGATATCACTGTAGTTACTTCTGGTATTGACTGGAAACTAATAACACAAGACATAGAAGTTATAAAAGTCCTTTAAGAAAATTCTTACGTGTTATTGTTCAGTGAACGTAAAAAATAGATCCTGGGTGTCTGAGAACAGTGTGAGGAGGAGATGCGAGTGTTAGGACCAAAGACGGCAGAACTTGGAGAAAGCTGCAGGAAACTGGGTAGTGAACAGCACTGTGCTGTTCAGCAAATAAAATTAGGGCGAGCAACTACAGAAGAAGGGGAAGGGAGGGAGATGTAGCAGTCAGGGGCGAGAAAGGAAACTCCTACATTTTCAGTCCGAATATCCAATGCAAAAGAGACCACCTGGGAGGCGAAGATGTAGATGAAGGATAATATTAAAAATAAATCTTTTAAATAAATTATGTATGTGGAAAATGTGAAACGTGGCTCAAGTTTCGAAAGTGGCGATGAACCTCCAGGTTCCATGAAAGGCAGAAAACTTCACCTGGTGATCGACTGTCAGCTTAACAAGCATGATCGTGTTCAGTTCAATTTATTTATAACTTGCGTATTTGAAAAGGAAAAAAACCAATACACAGCGAGGCCTACACGCAGTGATTTCGTTAGACTGGAATAGCACTAATAAGAGGAAGTAAAAGGGAATATTGAATGAAATATTTTGCTATCCTTCCATGAAGCATACACTTTGACGGCATTTAACCCACTTCTCAAAAGCAATGTTTGGTTTGAAGATTTCCCAGACTTCGCCCGCTTGCTGTTCTGATAACTGGAGCGTAGAATGGGGCTCAGTACCGCGCTTAGGATGCAATACGATTTTCTCTCAGACATTCATTACTTATTTCCTAACTCCAATGAGCAAAGTCCTTGAAAAGCTAACCGGTTCTCAGCTAGTCAAGAAATTCCCTGCATGTTATATGGAGCCCGAAGCTTCATTACCGCATTCAAAAGTGCCCGTCACCCGTCCCTATCCTGATCCAGCTCGATCCAGTCCATTTCCCCACATCCCACTTCCTGAAGATACATCTTAATGTTATCCTCCCATCTACGTCTCGTTCTTCCAAGTGGTCTCTTTCCCTCAGGTTTCCCCACCGAAACCCCGTATGCACCTCTCCTCGCCCCATTCGTACTACATGCCTTGCCCATCTCATTATTCTCGATTTGGTCACCCAAACAATATTGGGCGAGGAGTAGAGATCACTCAGCTCTTCATAATGTAGTTTTATCCACTCACCTGTTACCTATTCTCTCTTTGGCCCAAATATTCTCCTCAACACCCTATTCTCAAACACCCTCAGCCTAGTTCCTCCCGCAATGTGAGCGACCAAGTTTCACACCCGTATAAAACAACAAGCAAAATTATAGTTCTGTATATCTTAATCGTTATATTTTCGGATGACAAACTGAAAGACGAAAGGTTCTACACCGAACGATAGCAAGCAGTCTGTGCCTTCAATCCGCTCTAAATATCTTCCTGAATAGAATTTTGATTTGTTAAGGTTTTTTTCAAAATATTGAACTCTTCCACGTTTTGAAAGGAACTAGTATTGATCTTTATATTGCAGTTTCTTCCTGCATTCTGATCTCGAGACACGAACATCAGAATATATCTTAAGTACGTGTTTAATTAGTCATATTTTATACACGAAACTTACGTTTAGCTTTTGAGTTTGCATCACAAATTAATATTAACTGTAAGTTAGCAAAATGGAATATTTGACCCAATAAGTGAGGTGAAAGTCCCAATCGTATAAGACAAAAATCCGCAAGTAAGACAGTGCGTAATTGAAAGCACTTTATAACGCAAGACCACGCTTCCTTTCAGCATAATACAAAACACAAAATAAACCTGTTTGAACAAAGTTTAAACAAAATCACAGGAAAGAATTAATTGCAAAAGCTCACTGGAAGCACGTGTCAGTAAATCAACATTAGAAAGGGTAAACCTGACTACTTGATTGTAGAAATCGCAGGGGAATTCAGTAGCAATATCAACTTCAGCAGTTTTTATGACACATTTCGCAAGGTCTATACCTAATCCAGCCTCCATCAAGTGGACCGTGACGCATTTCATCACAGCCAGGAAATCCGGTGCCATGTGAAAGTTTGGATACCCTCTTCTTTTGGATTTTCGCTTTTCTTAATGTGAGTCGCATCCTGATTCTCTCTTCCTTCTACTTTTCTCCTCTTTTTTTGACAGTTTCAACATCAACTATTTTTTTTTTATATGAAGAAAATAACATTTCCGATATTTTTCCTTGCTTAATCTTCTTTGTTTCTTTTGCACACATTTGGCAGGAACTAGAAGGATTTCTTTCTACACACACAAAACCGAGCCAAATGGCTGGCCGAAATATGCACATAAAAGAGCGTTTCTGAAAGAAAAAAAGTAAGTTTATGATCAACGGACTAAAACGACTGCTTGTCCTCAACACAACATAAGGTTTTTCTGCGTTCTCCTGTGCTCCTGATAACTCTCTAAATTCAGACGACAGAAAGTCCTCGCCTGCGAATATGCCTGGCTCAACAAACCGTTTGGTACAAGAGCTAGAAGCTCTTGTTGTCCTCTGTAGTGTCGAATACCTTTGATAAGGTCAGCTAAACGACTTGCAAAACTGGTACTGCGGTACATTTATTATAGTGTTTGTTAGCTCCACCTGGCATTTATCAGGATAAACGCTTTAACAGCCTAAAACAATATGTACAGCGGACGAAATTTATGGCTAGTGCGAACTGTGATTGTTAAGAGGCAACTGTAGTGTTCGGGGAAAAGTTTTGTGACTTCTATGATTGTATGAGCAGAAATGTTATCTAACAAAAGGAATACAAAGTGAGATTTTCGCTGTACTGGAATGTAAGGCAGCGTAGACTTGATGGTTATCACCGAAATTTCGGGATAAACAGTCGGTCCCATCTTCAACGTTCAAGACGTATGAGGATTCCTCTTGGCCCGCTTGTCTCGTGAAGATGAGATCGATAGGTTATCCTGAAACGTCGGAAAATTGCAATCGATCTACGCCGAGGAAAATCTCAGAAGAGCGCAGTCTCATTTAGACAGGGGTGGAAGCTTGAAATTACACAATACAAAATGATTAGTACCGGCTCTTAGTTTTTCTTGGAGCCTGAGTAGCGTTTTCTTTTTAGTGACTAGGCTATGGGCTGGACAGTCAGGGGTTCGAATCCTGGCAGGTGTAGAAGATTTTTCTGTTCCCGAAAACGTCCAGACCAGCTCTGGAGCTCACTCAGCCTCAAATCATTGGTTACTGTGGTTATTTACCGGTGGTAACGCGTTAGGGGAGTGAAGACAACCACTCATTCGATCTGACACCGAGGTTACGTAAAAATGAGTGGTGTTATTTGTATACTCCCTCCCCTCACCCATATGCCTTCATGGCGTGGGCAGGGGAAATTTTTTACTTTTATGTTTAACTTTATTTTTCTTGGAAGTGATATTTCAAATCTACGAATATGGTGGAAGTAATACATCCCGATTCGTAACACATGGCGACTCTTCCAGGAAAACTGCAGCGAAACGTTTTTCTCAACTCCTTGCGAGCAAACACAAGAAGAACTTCGAACCCACTCGCACTCATGGGACAAAAACTAGTAATGTTTTACTTCCTTTTCCTTACGAAACATTTCCAACGACTTCCTTTATTTGGTAGTCACAAATTTGGGACCGCTGACAGAACAATTTAATCCATACTAAAAAATACAATTGGGAGAAAAAATTGAATTTCTGGCACAACTTCTTCACTTTGTAGAAAAAAACTGTTAATATGAAATGTGCTTAATTCCGAAAAGTCTATGTTGTGAAATCCCCAAAGACGGATTATGTGTCTTTAAAAATCCATAAGCCAAATTCTTTCACGTTATTTGGTCGATCAGTCAAAAGAATGCTCAACTTTGTTTGTTTCTGCAAATTGCTACGCCAGGCTTCTTAACGTTTGCACAGTTAATTTATGAACCCACTCACCCAAGTTTTTATTTCGTTACAATAATTTTAATTGCTCAAACATCTCATGAAACCCGACTTTCAGTGACCTAGATGTAATTCCATTCCCTGCTTCAAGGCGTTTTCATATTGTTTATTCGTTAAAGCCGAACTGCATAGTTATTTTATTGTTTGAGCAACCTTCAAATGTATTTTTCTTGGGATCCAATATTTCCTGAGTTCATACCTACTTTGTCGTTTTCCTGTAACATTTTCCTGCTGCATGTTCGTTTGCCGTTAATTAGGCCTATAATAAAACAATGTAGCGGTATGAGATATGCTCGAACAACTGCATCACATGAAGTACAGAAATAAAACCTTAACTAAAACTAAACTCCGTGGCCTTAGTCCGCACGCGAACTATACCGTTCTAAATCACATTTTGTGAAAGACAGCTTAAATTTGGAAGTACCTCTTTCACCTAAATTTTATTTGCCCTAGGTTGTAATTGAAACTTGGCACGTTTTTTCAACATAGAAAATATATTATTGTACTCGCGAGAGTGCCCAAACATTGAGAGCCTTTGTTTTACAACCGTTTATTTAAAACTTTGTTTTCTTAAAGCCACTTGCCAGTTTACACTATTTTGAATTTACGCCCTCTCTTTTCTGCTTAAGGTCGTTTGGCTGCTTGCGAGCTATGATGCTCTCTAGCGTGTAGGAAAATCACGGCAGAGAACAAAACTGGGAAATTGTGCGCTCTCTGCAGGCTGTCATGCAGAATGCGATCACAGAATACTTCATACCACAGATAAAAGATGTGACCACGTGGCTTGTTTGAGTGTTTGACTTTATTTAACAGTGTTGTTTGTTCTATATAAACGTCGAAATAACTTATCCAATCAAGGAACAAAATGACATGAGGGCAATAAAATAAGAGGATGCACTCATCGGTGAATGTGATATCAAAAATAGACCATCTGTGACAAACGTACAAACTACGAAATACACATGACCAGAAATAATGAGACGACAAAGAATGACAAAATACGTAACAACCCAACCTAACCTAACCTAACCTAACCTAACCTAACCTAACCTAACCTAACCTAACCTAAACTAACATATCCGAACCTAACCTAACCTAACCTAACCTATCCGAACCTAACCTAACCTAGCCTATCCGAAACTATCCTAACCTATCCTTACCTAACCTAACCTAACCTATCCTAACCTAACCTAACCTAACCTATCCTAACCTAACCTAACCTAACCTATCCTAACCTAACCTAACCTAAACTATCCGAACCAATCCTAACCTATCCTAACCTAACCTAACTTAACCTAACAATCATTATGCCTGTTTACAAGAAACTGGCACGATCGAAACCCTAACCTATCTGCAACAAATTGGCAACAGAGCGACGGAGTTGTGAAGTCCTTGAGAGTGAATTTAATCACAGGTGACAGCGATGATATGAAACATGTATCACCGTCGGTGCGTGTTCGCAAGTTGTTTACATTTTCTCTTCAATTTATATAGGCTATAAAGTAACGCTAATTGTTTATTTCTACATTAAAGTAGTAACACAATATTAATACAATAAGGTAAAGGTAAAATTCACCCTACAAGAAGCCATGAAGGCCTACAGGGGAAACAGATGTATACCTATACTCTTCCTTTAACCTCATCGCTAGATGGGGTGGGTGGTTAACGTCACGTCCCGGCCGTTTACCCCTGGGAAAGAGACCCGGTACCTATTATGTAGGAGGCTGGGGGAGCTCTAGTACCGGTCTGGACGGGTGCGGAAGATCTCTTCTCCACCGGGATTCGATCCCCAAACCGTCCAGCCGGTAAACACACACACACACGCACAGCTGCCACACGTTCCTATGACATCATTTTTATTTATTTTCACCTTTTTTTTATTTATCTCTACTTTTTCAGGAACAAAATTATGGCGTAAAGAAGGACTGGCTGCTTCTGTTTGGTTTCAAACTGAATATGGACGGGAGGGAAAACTGAGAAGTTTGCTGTGCAGGAAAATGTAAAAAAAAAAAAAAAATATATAAAAATAATAATAATAAAAAAATAGAGAGGTAAAAACCCGTGCCGTATTGCTGTGTGCGGACATTTACCCTTCAGGCGAGCTCGGAAGTTTGCCCTGCAGGTTCCTAAGATACTACAACGGTAAGTTCTGCCATCTGAAAGCTCGAGAAAGGAAACTAACAAGGATGGTTCACTCACAGAGAGCTAACGAACCTCCTTACTCCGTAACGCAAGTGACTGAAAACACTTCAGCTTGCATACTACGTGCTGAAATTTGCGTCATATAAACAAGAGATAAAATGTATGTGGACCATAAGTTACTCGTTTAGGGCTCGGCGGTCCCTGGATCGAATCCCGGTGGGGGCGAGATTTTCCGCACGCGTCAAGACTGACCCTGGGGCCCACCCAGCCTCCTATACAATGGGCACAAGGTCTCTTTCACGGAGGTAAAGCGGCCGGGGGGTAGCGTTGACCACCCACCCCTATCTAACGCCGCGGTTGAAGAAAGAGTAGAGCTATACCTCTATTCCCCCTCTGGGCCTTCGTGGCCTGTTCTAGGGTGAACTTTACATTTAGGTTTACCGTAACACAGGCGCGCATCCTGGACTCTCCTCATTTAATCCACTGGGGTCACACTTTCCGTTTTTTAACATTTTATACGTAGGTCTATATTATAGAATTTTATTACAAAGGAACTACAAACTTTACGCAAGGCATACTGTTCAAACTGAGAATATAAATGTTATTAATTCACAACTCTATTTCCATTTGAAATTAATATTATCACATTCGGGTTAGCTACATGTTTCGACCGTAGTGTTCATCCACAGGCCAGGTAATTATTACAGATATATAAAAGAGTTACAGATTCATTAGCGTTTTTCGTTTGACTGAGTTCCCAGTTGCGTGTGTCAAGTCATCTAAAGTTAAATTAGAATAGTTCAACAGTTAGTTAATCGTTATCAGCCTAATGTACAGTTCAACTCGGCAGCGCGTTCCGTTGTACTGACACGTTGCTTTCATTGTTTTATATTGGGTCTTCCTAGTGGCAGGATTTTAAATTCGAAAATTTGGATATTTTCTGAAAAAATTAATTGTGACGAAATTGTTAGAATTCACGATAAAGATTCGGAATGGAAAGGGTTAAAATATTCGATCCATGCAGACTTCCCTCATTTATATTGTTTTTGTGGCGGGTGGTCGGTTAAGGCTGTGTGTTAGCAGACGTGATTTCTTTTCAGATCTGAAATAGTAATATGGGCGTTATAATATCAATAATATTGTTAAAATGTTATAATATTGACTGTAGATATTAACAAAGCTGTGAAGACTTCAAATAATAGCACGTATTTTATTACTATTATTGGGGAAGTTTGTTGCATGAGGCGTGATCAAAAAGAGTTCCGACTGAATTCAGAAGTTACTGAGCACAACGAATAGCCAAAATATAAAACACATTTTTTTTTTACAAGTACTAAGGCGTCTTCGTGGTTCAGTAAGCCGCAAATGACCAAGAAATTGGCAGTGCAGGGCGTGGCAATTTCACACAAGGCATCGGCGCACTCGGACCCTTGTGTAGCAATCTTCAGCGCAACACCACACTCCACAGGTGCTTCAAACTCCCCCCCCCCCTACGTCCCACACATGCCACCTTGTGACCTTTTACTTTTCCTCTGAATTAAGAAAAGCTTCGAAAGTAAAAAGAAGTGTAAGATATGTAAATGATGAACTTAACGCGATGCAGAAGCTTTTAGAGACCCTTCTGAAACTTATAGCAGGTTCTTCCAGCAGTAGAATATAAAAATGGGACAAGGCTGTTCAATTAGAAAGGGCATACAGTGATACCTCGGCTAACGAAGGTAATTCTTTCCGGAATCACATTCGTTAGCCGAAATCTTCGTTAGCCGAAACACACATACAGACGGAAAAGATAAGATCCTGGAATGGCCCGGCCGTTCGTGTTTGCTGCTTTATGTTAGCGCGCGCATCCACTAAAACATTCTTTAGCCGAATCCATATTCGTTAGCCGAGTCCGAAAAACAGCGAAAAAAAATCTTCGTTAGGTGAAAAATTCGTTAGCAGGGTCACTCGTTAGCAGGGTCACTCGTTAGCCGAGGTATCTCTGTACTTCGAAGATGATTAGTGCATCTTCAACGTAACTTTAGTACTGATAGTTTCAAGGCATCAAGGCAGATATATTTTGGTCACGCCTTGCAGTTTTTGATCACATACTACATGTTCCAATGATTTTGTTTTTTTTTAATTTTTCTGTCATACATAACCTCAATATTTCAGCCCAATGAAATGTTTTGTAATAAACGTTTTAAAATATTTATGTATATCGGGCAAAATTGTAATGTATATTTGTAACCTATGCACATACATAACTTCGTAATTCTAGAGATAAGTGAACAATATTAGATATTTTAATCACATCTTACATAAAAGGCAAGAAAAATATCGACAACTGCACTAGAAAGCGACGCCATCACACGAAGTCTACATCATTGATTACTATGTCACACCAAGATAAATCACAACCTAGAGCATGTGTCGCCATATTATTATGTAACTATAATCAAGTAAACAACAACAAACAACAAAATGTATTCAATATAATTACTGTGTATTTTTGCCTTAATTATCCATCACTAAAAACGTACCTTCGAAATTTCATCTGGAAGAAAGAAATGAACATTGCCTATTATTATATTATATATGTTTGTCCTAATTACCCGGCATGCAAATCAAATCTTCTTCGGCTATATTACGTTCGATAACGCATGACTTGTTTGGATCTGTGGATTTTTTCATAACTGTCTCGTACACGACAAAGTTTTAAAAAATGTACCCGATGTGAAATGCGTATTTTCATATTTAATACAAATTTTATCAGAAACTTTTCGCATCCAGATAGAATTCAACGAGACACCATAATAAAAGCACTTAGGTCTTCGTGATAAGTGCATAAGAGTTTTATCATATTTTAATTTTCTCGACAGACTTTCATAAACTGACCCACCGTAACATTTCACGAATATTCGTCCGCTGAAAGCCGAATTGTGCGATTCGGACAGACGATAGGTGGACAGACATGACCAAGTTACTGGTCGCTTTTCTTATCTCTGCAAACGAGCTTAAATATGATCTTTACCTCATAGCACGGGGAGGGAGGGGGGTGGGATCGACACGGAATCATAGAACTAGCATAACAATTTCACCCGTAAGAAGAACTCCACGGACAGTTCTAATGCTGACAATATATGATCGTAATAAATAAAATTATTCCAAGCGGCTCTTTACCAAGTTTTACTCTTGGTATTAAGATGAAGCTGTGTATGGGCTACTAGTTGAATGATACTAAACGTGGGAAAACAGAAGTACTATGGAAAAATTCAAGGTCATCTTTGTCCACCACGAACCTCACGCGGGATGGCTTTGAATTAAACCCAGCCTCTGCCGTAAGAGGACAACACCTAACAGTACTGTCCTTTTGGGCAATAAACACAGCATAGGATACCTTTACCTCTACCTTCTGGTCTTTTGGGAAAGAATGTGTGGTGGGGTGCAAACTTTCGGCTTGCACTGCTTCGAAGTTCTTTTTGTTCTGTTCTGAAATGGAGACGACCTGAGATGTGCGAATTCGAAAGAGGTTTAAAAAAACAAATCTCATAAATCTAAAGAAATATACAGACAATTATGGGACATTGAAGATAATGGAATTACAGGACTAGGAACGAAAGAGTAATTGCGGGGAAAAATGCAGAGACACACTTGAGACTTATGGGGCTCCTTAGCCTACGGGAAGGCGAGCAACAAGAATAGAAAGAAGAAAAAAGAAGCAGACGAAGAAAAAAAAGGGATTGGGGGGGGGGAGAAATAAGAAGAAATATATTCCGTATTAGTACAATAAAACACTATCCATTTTTCAAAGCCGTCAAACTAGGACCGTGGAAAAATTATTTTACTATTTTAAAAATGTGTGGTAACTTTAAAATAGTTACAAGACAACGTAGATTAAACTTGCTTATTACACGCTGAAAATGAAGCCACGTAAACTGATTAATGTTTGTGACGTTCTCTAAATTATAAAAGCATACGTAATTGGTCCATGAAGATAAACTGCAATAATTCTTAACTTGTCAGGCTAATCTGACAAACGTGTTATACTGTGGTGGTAGAGACACAGTATGTTCTGCAAATAGCGCGCCAAACACCAGAATGTCATTTTATAGTCGTTGTGAAAAATAAGAGCTACATTAATACACACGTATGCCGTTTTATGAAGGGTTACGCCACTACGAGCATTTTGATGTAAGTATGTGGCTGTAGCAGAAATTTACGGCAGACACGTTTTATCACGCTGTACAAATAAAAGCGAATTCAGTGTCAGGTGAAACCGCAAGAGAAAAATATCCATAGTCTTAACATACCGTAAAGCACGTGTCTGATAACACAACAAAATAAAGCAGCAATTTAGCCTTAACCTACGACATACAAGGAAAATTTTGATAGGAAACATCACAAAACTAATGTCTATTTCTATTACAGACGTACTGTACCTACTTATATTAAAACACAGAAGCACAAGGCAGTTCTGATTATACAGTATTAAAGAATGTCACTTTTCAATTATACTACATTTTCTACTCTTCAAAATGAATTCTACCCTACACTATGCGCAGCTCAGCACGTCTCAAAAGAGAAATACGAGGTCCTAATATTTGCCAAAATTGCGAGTAAACGTAATGGTGGTTCATGCGGAATGATATCGTACAGTGTCCTAAATCGTGGAAAGCTAGCAGCCTGCCGACTCTACAGAGTAACCAAACTATGGCAGAAGATCGCTTTGAAATGTCACTTCACTTTATATTAGGGTCCACGGCGTCACACTTCAAAAGATGACACTCAAATGCACATGTAGTTTAATCTTTCTTTATGTCTACTTTCCTTTCAAACTCGCGTAATTTTTATCCACCGAAATAATCGGACCATAATTCATCCAGATGACAGGATACAAATAACAGTCCATACACGCAGACGGACAGCCACTCAGCACTTTCCGACGCAGATCTTGATACTGTCGATTTTTCCTTTGAACCTTGCAAAAACACCGAACATTCGAGACGAAATTGAAAAGTGAAACCTGTGCATTATCGTTCGTCCGTTACCTGCATAGCTCAGATGAAATACATCACGACTGGATTCAGTGTAACAGAGTGTCAATCTGTGAATAGGGAGTAGACGCAATGAAAAATACAGGCTATATTTTCTGGAACTTTTGCACAGAATGTGTGGAGTTTCGTCTGTAAGTCCCCCCTGCATCATTCTGGAGCTGTCGATTTTCACATGAGCAGTAGTACCCTTCACTTCACCGTTTCATCAAAACAAAAGCACAAACATACGAATCTGGAAATACTGGTTAATACCCTGTCTGGATATGGGCTGGTTAAAACGGTGTTAAGATACATGGCACGAGCAGGAACTTCCTTCAGTGTTCACCTTCTTCACCTAACCTCGGGTCCTTTCCTTGGTGATAAATCTGAGACAAAGTGCAGCTCGGCACTCAGTGCCATCTACGACGAATTCTTACAATGCGCTGGAGCATTACCTCCGCTCTTCTTACTTCTTCACGGCTTGCGCATAGAGCAACTTAGATTCCAGTGTCATTTACTTCCAAAAATGACAGACTGAGAGATACTCAGTTCAGTTTTTATGAAATAAAACTTCTGACAACTTTGGTCGTCTTCTTCAACGTAAGGCACAGAAGACTAAAATTAAACAATTAAAAATTGCAATATAACGCTAAATAGTGTAAGTCAGCACGAGTGTTTTATTACACAAAGTAATTACATAGGCTACATGTTTCGACTATTAATCAGTCATCTTCAGGCCTATTTTAATCGGTTATTAACAAGAGGCTATGCACACATTGGGATCTCAACGTGTTTACATCAATGGTGTGCATAAAATTATATCATTTGCCTCGAAAGGTGCGATGTGCAAATTGTGTAATTAAATAGTTAAATACATATAAAAGCTATTTAAAAACGGTATTTTAATTACACAATTTGCACATCGCACCTTTCGAGGCAAATGATATAATTTTATGCACACCATTGATGTAAACACACCGGGATCCCAATGTGTGCATAGCATCTTGTGACTAACCGATTAAAATAGGCATTAAGATGACTAATCTATAGTCGAAACATGTAGCGTATGTAATTACTTTGTGTAATAAAATAGTCGTGCTGACGTACACTATCTAGCGTTATGTTAGGTATCTAGAACATCGGGATGTCTCCGATAAAAATAGTAAATAAAAATTGCACTTTCTTGTGGCGACACGACGCGGTGTTGAGGTGTCAAGTTGATCCAGTTCCGAAATGAAACCGCATATATATAACTTTCGACAAGAAAGTACAAGTTATTGCTGCTCTCGGCGGCGATGTGTTGCTTTCTTCTGTGCTGATTATTTTCACGAACTTATGCGTTACGTTCTTTTCCACTTGTTAACATTTTAACTGTTGTGCAGTGAAGCACATATTTACGCATCGCACTGCAGACAATTTGACAGCCAAAATAAATACACATAACAACGCAGTGGTAAATATTCTTAAAGTAAATTATTTGTAATAAATCAGTCTCAGGCTATTATTTTTTGAAAGCCCGGATTTGTTTACTCTGACAGTCGCGCAAGGAGGAGCGTTCCGGTATCCTCCTGCCGTTAACAGCGACGTATATTTCCGATAAACACGTTCTAATCAGACCAACAAGTGGGTTACATTACTTCACGTTTACATAATCTACATTGTGATATAAATGAAGATAAACTGTTTTTACACTGTGCTCTAAAGCTGTGGGTGTAAAATTCGTCGAATGCACAGTTTCCACCGCAGAATAACAATTCATCGAACATGTTGATGTGGCGGTAATGCTTAAAAACTTGTGGTCGGGAGATGCTCAGAAGCTATCCTAAGGGTTGTCTTGGTTTTACTCAGTTCCTCCTAGTAAATGTCTATATTATTTTCATTTAAATAAACTTGGGGCTTCATATGGTCTAATGATTACTAAGAATAATAACTGAAAAGAATTCAAGTTGCATATCAATGCAACTGCCCCGATTAATCTCAGTACCCTGGTAGACTTGATGATTTCTGTGCTCAGCTGTTAACAGATTATTTGGGAACGAGTTCATTTACGTAATACAAAAGGTTGTTTTCTGCTACCTCCCAATTGACACATTGCCTTTAGTTGGTCATTTTCTGGTGTACCTTGAATAAACCGCTGTTGATATTAAATCTCATACGAAATTCACAAATACAATATGTGTGTGTGCAAAATGCATAGATTTTTATGTTGGGTCTAAAGAAGGCGGTACGCATACTTACCGCTGAAATTTAGAGTTTAGAGTTTAAATAGAGGAAAGAAGATATTAGGAGTAAGCACTTTCATCTCGTCGCAGGGTTCGTTCTCCTGCTTCCACGGAAAGCGAGACAACGAACTAGGTGCCACTTAGAACACCGTCTGCCTCAAACTCACAAGCAAAGTTCGATTACTATCATATCCGGCCATTGTGTCTATGTTTCCATAGACTTCCCTCCATATTAGTTTCCCAATTTCCTACTGTCCAATTAACCAAACTAACATCATTAACTGCTAACCAGTACCACTGCACCCTGCATCTGTGTGAAAGCCAGCCCTCTTACTCTTTGAACAAGGAATTCCCCGCGGCTCTGTGCCGAACGGATCTATGCTGATGGATCTGGCTCATGTCAGTGAGTGTGCTGTTATTATTAACACAGCTGTTTTGATGTACATGATTGTCGGTATAGCGCAAATTGTGTTCTGTAATTAACGTAATGTATAAGAGTGAGAAGCTAATTATAAAACATTTTTATTTTCCGTTTTATTTCGCCGAAAACAACGTTTTCATATTCAGCTGTAAGTAACGTCTTACATCCATATTCGCAGGTATAAAACTTATCAAGTCTACAAATTGCTTCAGTTCCTTCTGGAACATCGCAGTGTGGGACAGACATTATTACAACACTTGGAGATTAGCCCAGAGATTAGGAAAGGCTACCAGCTTTCGTCGTGTACAATAAGTAAGACGTCTTGTTGAAAACTTTCTTCCAGCTTGAGACAAATATTCTCCATATCTACTCTAAATCCAGCGACAAATGTTAAACGCAGGTGATACCCTGAGTGTCCCTGCTGCTGCACAACAACAACACTGCAGCCTTCGTGTGGGCTTCCACTTGTGTAATATTTTCTGTGGCTCTTTGGTTTCATGCCGAAGAGCGTCCAATATAAATAAAATTATCGAACACACTCTTCTACCTACTAGACTGCCAAAATTGATGCACGTAAAACGTACCATGGCATACCTATATACACAACCGTCTTCCTGAAGATGAACTGTCGGGTCCGAAAAATGTAGAAGACATCAAAAAATTAAAAATTAAAAATATTAGTTTAGAAAATGTGCATTTCGTTGGTTTGTATTGTATAATCGTATAAAAGTAAATACACTTTTCTCGCCTTTTGATGAAATTTAAATTAATAGCAATCTTCTTTCTCAAGACCTGTTTAACATGCTCAAAATTGTGTGGCCAGCGAACTTGTAGCTTCTCCAGCAAGCGAATGCAGACCACTGGTCGATATGACGAAATGTCCGTGAGGAGGCGAGGTTATATCACGGGAGCTTCGTGGACTAAAATTTGGAACGAGGTGATGAAAATGTACAGCTAAAGTTCGTAACTGAGGTAATTACCGTTAATGGTGGAGCAAGCTAACTGTTGGAGGGCTACTCTTAAGACAGAAGATGCAAACAAGGGAGGGTATGACACTGACATAATGGACAAGAATCACTCTATTCTGAAATGTGACGCCGTGGACTCTGGTAAAAATTTACCAACGCTTTTAAGGAAAGTCCTGACTACTAAATGAGGCTAGCAAAAGGGTCACATCCTAAGAGACGGTATTCTTCACAACAACACTACGACGAACTCAATTTTCTCATGTCTATCTTTTCACTACTTTGAACAAGACATTCGTTGCACGAAAAGCTGACAACTAATATCTAATTAGTCAATAGAATTACCAACAAAATGCACTAGAGTAAAATACAACAAAACGCGCTTCATATTAAGTGACAAATCCTACATGATTTTATGTTGTGTGATTTGTGTTTTATTTCATTTTACCCAATGTATTTTGTTAGTTAATGTACTGAATGTAAGGAAATGCACGCTATGAATAACATACAATTCTAACTACAGTATTATTACTGAGATTTCTAGTTACTACTCCGTTCCCATATTCCCGCAGCAAAACAGAAAGGCAGTACTTAGAGTGAAACTTTAAACCCAATTTACTCCTCTTCGATTCTTCGTCACATCTTTGCGCCGACCTACTTTGCTTCACATCGCCTCTGAACTTTGCTTCAGAGACTCAATTTAAAGTTAGTTGATCGGCTGTTTCTTAGGGAAGGCAAACACACGACTGAAACGCTGAACACGAATCAAGTTTTCCATCTTACTAACATCTTACTGTCTACTAACATGGCATTAAGCTTTATTCTGAGTGGCAATCCTAGGGTCCAGTGTAAGGCAACTAACTTCTTTTTTACAGTAGAACAAGCGAAGTACAGTACTCCAGTCACTCTTGAAACAAAATAAATGTTTACTGCTTCGTAAATAAGATGTTCCACATTTTACAGCTCATGAGAATTCACGAGTCTGTGTCGACTACAGAGTTGGGTGCGCCCAGTCCAGTGCAGTTTCGCTCTAACTTATGCATAAAAACTTCATTTGCAAACATCTTCTGGTGAGATTTCAGGTCCTCACAACATTGAATATGTTTGAAGATTACTGAACCCTGGCATGTGTCGCGGTGTAGTCTGCTAGGCACTAAGATTTCAGTGGAAGTGAGTTACTCTCAAGATGAGTGCAGAGACGTGTGTAGGCATTCCGGTAAAGCGTCCGTTCCTGCAGCGCGGTTTTCACCTAAAGTAGACCGTATCAGCATAACTACATTGTAACACGAAGCAGTGAAAATCCTCAGCATACTTCATTATAAACCTCCCTTCAATGATTCTCGAGTTTTTGCGTGCGGAATGGTGGTTACGGTGACGCAGTTTTTGGTGGAGAGAAAGTATTAGACCTCTTCTTATCGAAGAGCCAAACCGATGACCGCATCAGATTCAAATATAGGGCTGTTATTTTGTCAATATAAATGCTACCACAAATTTAACGGAACATAAAGGCTTGGATGGAAAATAAATGACAAAGTGATACAGTGCACACAGCAGGTGGGCTGAGTAAGGTGTACTTATTGTATGAAAAGACTAGCGTCATTCATACCGAAATGGGCACCAGTAGCAGCAATATACAAAGAACTGCACAAAGAGAACTTCACAATATTCTCTTCACTATATATCATTTTGTATGATAGGGGCGGGGCATGTGACAAGCTTGCGAAAGATTGAAAAATTACAACAATTTTTTTGTTGTGGGGAAAGTTGAAGGAAAAAGGCCCTTTTCCTGGAGTAAGTACAAATGGAAGGATATAATTAGACTTTCCTTTTCTCCCTCGTAGTGGGGACAAACTTGTCTCTTGTGGAATTGTGGTCTGTAATGGTCGCAACGTCCGCAGCCATGATAATTAGAAGTAAACCACTCCGCGGAGAGAAGCCGGGGAATAACCAACTGCATCAGCTATGACAAGGCTTTAGCTTAGAGAAAACGCAAATACGTTTTAAGGGCGTGGAGTGGATTAATCTAGATCTGGATAAACTGGAGGATCTTGTGAACACAAAAGTGGATTTTGGGTTGTAAAAAATTCAGATTTTGAAGAGTTAATGTAACTGAGTTTGTCTTACTGCAGTATGACTACGGTCAGATATTTCGTTTCTTTCTAGTAAATGTAGAAATTGTAAGTATAATGTAACGTTCAGATGCGTTCGGATCTCTGTATCATGGAAACGTCCTAGACAACCATAACATTTAATTCAATGGGGGATATACTTTTTGTTAGTGTTCAGAATTTTAGATATTCAACAGAATTTTATAAATATTATTAAAGTATGCTAGTATTTGTTATTATATCATACTTCGTTGAAAAGCATATTATTTATATGTCTAGTTTGATTTTATCTATGTAAAATTTCCCCATCATTCATCTCCTAAGATTATAACCCAAACAGACATTTTATAATTGCATACTTACAAAAAATGCTTCATTCACCATATGTAGGTGCATTCACCATATGTAGGTGCATTCATTATATACTTGCATATCAAATTTAATATTCGCCCATATAAGCAACAAATATAAATATTGTGATTTCTTTTTTCACTTTTTTTAATAGTGCAAAATGTAAATCGTATGAAGAAGAAAATGGATAAATGCGAAGGACTATGTTGTAATGACAAGAAAACTATTTCACTGGATTATTGCATCACATTAAAACAAACTGCATCTACATATAGTCATATTATATATGAATAATCGAGTGTAAAACAACAAATGATAAATATTATGATTGAATTTATATTTTTTCCTTAACCAGCATGGAAATCGCATCTATGTGGTACCCTATTACATTCAGATCGACAACTGTATTCCTTGTACTTATCTCGTGAATAGCGAAATATCATAAAAGCTAGTAGGTATTTATAAAAAGTGAATGTCAGCTTTATCTGATTTTAACGAAATTTTGATTCAGCCGACAGGTTTTAGTAAAGAATCTCTATATAAAATTTCAATAAAATCTGCTTTGTAGGATCCGAGTTGCTCCATGCGTACAGACAGACAAACAGACAAACAGATGACAGGCAGGCAGGGTAGGAGTTGCCTTTCACCTTTGTTGTGTGAAAGGGCCTAAAAACAAAGTTTTCACAAAATACAGTAAAATAATCATTAACTTACCGGTAGATGAATACAGAAGCAATGACCAATAACACCACGACAGAGCTGAGAATTATACTGAGGATGGCGTAACCAGGCAACGCTGAAACATAGAAAGGCGCATGACACTCTGCAGCTCTCTTCAGAAGCACTACATATTGTGCGAAGGTAAGGGACAAGAACATACTCCATCGTACTGGCCGAATTATACTCTTGCATCATCTTCATACATTGTGTACAAGCACATCACGTACACTGAAGGGAGTAGCTTTTATCGTGTTCCTAAACACGGCTGCTGCAAAGTAAGCATTATCCCTTACGCAGTTTGCTTCCGCCGGGAATTTAGACTCTAGTTTTCCCCTGCAGTTCAGGCAACCTACATCACAGCACAATCTTGCATAACCCACTTCAGCTTCGAAGTATGCTCGCTTCGTCTGAAACTTTTTAGCGACACACAACGCAGCAACTGTGTTTAAATATTCGCAGTCTGTCTTTGGAAAATGCTCTTAAAATCTTGCAAAGAAAGTATACTAACATTTTGTTTCCGTCAGTTAATACCGCGAATAATGGAGTCAGGAGTAATTCAAAATTACGAGCAGAAAATCACTTATTTTTTGCCAGCTAAATGCACATCATTTGAAGAAGGAAGCTCTAGATCGCACTATGTGGAGAGCTCGCTTTGGAAGAGGCTTTGGTCCTGTCGTAAGACAGACTACTAAATGAACGAATGAAATGTACATAATATATTAAATACCTATATTTATCACCAGTTACCTCCTACATGTTTCAGTGTTTATTACACCATCTTTAGGGGCGCTATTGCGTCACTTGCTCAAAAACTATATGCTTTTTGCAATGTTGCAATGTGCATTTAGTTGGAATAAAAAGAAGTGATTGCAAGAATGCACGGAGTGGAAAGCTGCAAAATAACGAGCAGAACTTGTGTCTTCAGAAAAAACTGGCTATATACTGAGACAATAACACCAACAAAGCGTACATTTCATAAGATGTTTATTTAAGATCCGATATTTTGAACTTAGCAACCATCTCCAGGTATCAAAGTGACATTATAGGAAAATTTCCAGGTTATACAATTAAAAATAATTAAGAGATAATATATATATATATATATGTGTGTGTGTGTATACACACACACACACACACACACACAACCAAACCCATCACGATTAATATAAAACACTAAATAAAAATATTAAATATAATAAGCTAAAATACGTGTTGATTAGTTGCACCGTCTACCTAATTTAATAGAACACATCCCGTCGTGTTATGGTTCAGTCGAGAAAAGATAATAAAATTTCAGTCGATCACAACTGATATTCTCAATCAGATCCGTAGGCTACATGTTTCAGATTAACTAATCCTTGCTATTTTTGTTTTAAAGTTCTGATGATGGATTAGTTATTTAATCTGAAACATGTATTGTACGCGTCTGATTGAGAATATCAGTTGTGTTCGACTGAAATTTTATTATTTTTTCTCGACTATACTGTAACAACATGTTATAAACCTGCTAAACTCATTAACGCATATTTTGCCCATTAATACCTATTTTATAGTACTCTTCATCAGTTTTACTGTTGTGTGGACATATTCATAGGTTGTCTGATACTTGCTTCTAAGGTGTGTGATTCATAAATTTTCCTATATTATCACTAATATCCCTGAAAGTGGCTATTAAGCTGAAACACTTCGGATGTGAAATAACGCCTCACGAAAAGTGTACTTTGCTGGTTTTAGTTTTTTATTGTACTGGTAACAATGTGTTATAAAACTGGCCCTACAATTTTGCGCAAACTCACAGGGCACCGGGTGCAGGGCACTGGGCACCGGGCACCGGGCGCAGGGCACAGGGTATCGGTTCCGAAGTTGAAGTCATGTAACTTCGCGAAATGTCTGTGTGTTTTCCTAACATCATATTTTATTTTGGCACTTTACTGTCATACTTAATATCAACCACGCCTCACAGGAAAAAAAACCACGTTTTCCTAGCTTAATGCTGTCCAGAACCGCTATTCCTTATATCGTTTTTTACACTGTGCTGTGGAAGCGAGGTGGTTTTTATTTCCGTGAGGTATAATACTTTGTGGAAGTACCGAAAGTGAACACTGTTTTTTTCAACCGAATACATTCCACGGGTGTGCTGAAACCATTTGAATTCCACGCACCTCCCAGTCGCCCAGGTATGAGCGGCAGTAACAAGCTACGTGGTCAGCAAACAACCCTGAAGGCGGTGAGTTTGTATTTATTTCTACATTCGGAACATGACATCTATGGCTTTGTATAAAAACCTTTTCTCTCTCAGCTCTAAAGGGGAACACCCGAAAATATTACAAAATTTATTCCGTACGCTTTAAAACATGTATTGCAGCGATGGCTGTTAAAGCCATACGCAAGTATCGGTACTTGCTGCAGGCAATTCGAATCATCATTACACGTCCTTTCAAATTATAAGTATCAGTTTTAACTTCGCAGAAAAGCAAAATTATTGGAAAAAAATTTTGTTTCGAATTTCTCTACATTTCTTGTCTAAACTATTTCTCATTCTAAGAAGAAATAAGATGTCATAAATGTACATAGGTCTTCAAGTAAAATACCCTTTGCCCTTGTCACATTTTTATAAAACAACAACTTTCCCGACAGATTTTCGAAAAATCCTCAAATACCAAATTTTAAGAAAATCCGTGGAGTGGGAGCCAAGTTGTTCCATGCGGACGGACGGACGAACGGATAGGCAGGCGGACATGCGGACAGGCGGACGGGTAGGCAGACGTGACTAAGCTAATAGTCGCTCTTCACAATTTTGTGAAAGCGCGTAGTAAAAGAAGGAAGGCTAACTGGATAGGTCACATGTTGCGCAGGAACTCCCTTCTTTATCATGTTACTGAAGGAAAGACATGCGGAATGAAAAGACGAAAAAAAGACGTGACCAGGTACTGGATGACCTTAAGGAAAATAAAAGATACTGGAATTTGAAAGAGGAAGCATTAGGTCGAACTGCATGGAGAACTGGCTTTGGAAGAAGCTATAGACCTGTCCTAAGACAGACTACGGAATGAATGAGTGAATGAATGAATAAATTTGAACACAATTCCTTGGTTAAGGTTTAAGCTATTCGGGAGTGTTGATACTACGTGGAAAGCAAACATGCTACGGGGGGTGAACAAGTATTTACTCCATTTACTAGTTAGACATCCCGACCAGCGAAGAACTAATGCGTCAGTACATCGTATTGACGAGGATCGAAAGAAAGGCGTTCCATCGATAACAGTCTTGTATATACAGTACATCTGCTGATTGATAGCTAGCAGGCAAAAAGGCGACCAAGGCAACAGTCTGCAGCAGGGGTGGGAAATATGAAGGCCGGTCGTGGAAGGTAACGAGTGTACCTGTACTGTGCACACTGAACACTGGATGTCCTCCCCAGGCCCTTCACAAGATACCAAAACATTAATGTTAATTAACTATGACGCGATACCCCAAACCAAGGGCGTCAACACTTTCAGGGGAAAGGGCCATAGAAGTTATTGCGGGCTGGTTCGCGGCCTGTGCGTGACAAAATGACAATAGACAATAAATTATTGTGACATTTTTATAGTATATACATAATTTAAAAACGTTGCTGCGGGCCGCACAATATAACCTGACGGGCCGCGGGTTGGAGACCCATGCCCTAAACTGATTTTCTTCTCCAGGTTAAAGACAAACCTGCAGCTGTAATAGCATATATATAAAACTAAACTAAACTCCGTGGCCTTAGTCCGCACGCGAACTATACCGACAGAGCGGCCGCCGCCGGTCGGCGAAGTTAGTGCCAACTTTTGCGGATAGAGGGGTGTCACGTGGT
>Ga0123354_10002682_pt1 | contig 23831 bp, 10 predicted proteins | sample TergutLab28metaG_2_FD_97872 | JGI IMG/M metagenome (GOLD analysis project Ga0123354, IMG submission 97872) | Labiotermes labralis P4 segment gut microbial communities from Petit-Saut dam, French Guiana - Lab288 P4 | ecosystem: Host-associated > Arthropoda: Insects > Digestive system > Gut ... | reverse complement strand
AGAGATTAACGGCTGTGGGGACCCGTTGCGCTGACCACATGACACCCCTCTATCCGCAAAAGTTGGCACTAACTTCGCCGACCGGCGGCGGCCGCTCTGTCGGTATAGTTCGCGTGCAGACTAAGGCCATGGAGTTTAGTTTTTTAGTCTTTGCGTTATGATGATAAGACAAGAACATACACTTATTTTGTGTGTGTGTATGTGTTTTGCTTATGGTATTTATGTTTCCACCCACTGTTTTAATGTCATCAATATAGACTAGCAGATGGTGTGTCCCATTCAGTTTCTGTTCCTTCTGGTTTTCTGGGACAATCCCAGTACATATTCTGAAGCAGATTTTATGAGCAATGGCAATGAGCCATCTCCTTGCTTGAGTTCACTGTGAATAGTAAAGGGTAAGTTCATGTCAGATCAACATAAATAGGTTTAAAAAGTAACCTTTTAAAGATGTGTGCTCACATGTGTGAATGCATGTATGAAAACACCCCTAAAAATATATATATTTGGGCAACAAGCAAATTTACTGCACTGTTCATACATGCTGCATAATCTCTGTGTTATTTTCCACAAAATGCTGTCCATTTCATAATTTTATCTTTTCTCTTCAAATAATACATTTTTCATAAACCATGCACTAAAATTTAAATACCTTCCCCAGTAGGATAATGGTTAAACATGACTCCCTCCAATGTTAATAAAATTTGGTGAGGTACAGCACTTCATAAAGGTATGTTTCTTTGCCTATATTTAGTCCTGTAATTTTCATAGTATTTAATCTGTTGGTATTTGGAGTTCTAAAAATTACCATTTCATCACAAGAGTTAATGTTTGAAATTACTGTAACTGTAATTGAGTATGAATCTTATATTACTTTCATTTTAAGAAATGAATGAACGTCCCTTGCTTCATTCATGTATGCTGTGTTTAGAGAAATTAATTAATCAAGATTGTCTAATTTGACCTTTTATTAGACTTTCTCATTATGAAGTTCCTAGCCTAACATGATAAAACTTGAGTTGTTTAAATATATTATATGTACACTATCATGCTGTAACATGACTTGATTTCAGTCTGGAGCTGTGCTGGAATCATTTGATGTTAAGTTACATAGTTACACATGCTGTAAAAAAAATTATGGCAGCCCGACATATTATTGTGCATCTTGTGGGCAGACCATTCTCCTCTGAGTTATTTATTCATATCTGCCAGACTGCACTGTGTCACATCCCAGAAGCCCATAGACCTAATCAGCATTTTTGTTGTTATGTTGATATAACTGAATTCAAGAAGTTTATATCTCATTTTTTGAAACATAGAAGATAAACCTTCTCAAGGCTGTTTTAATCAACATAATGTACTCATGATTCCAGTAATGCACATGTGTTTCATATCGACTTGCAAGAAATGAATGATCCATGTGCCGAGAAATTGATTTCTTTATTTCCATAGTTAGCAGATTTTGGGAAAAGTAAGAAACATATCATTTTTGTTATCTGATTAATTCACACTCCATTGTGAGGCATAAGACAACAGCTGTAATGGAGTAACTAGCTTTTGATAGGTTTATGACATTTTTATTATCACAGGTTTAATGGAAGTTGCTAGGGACAGACCAGCACAAGCGTATCACTTGCTCCCATTGTTCCTTCAACTTCAGTATGTAGGTGATCCTTGCAAATAAATAGATGAGTCCTGTAGTTCAACAGATGAAGGAAGTGTCCTTGGTCACCACTGCTACAATAAAAACAAATTGAGTAGTTGTGATTCATTTTGCTAGCATAACCTCACATTTTGTTTTCTTTAAATTTAAAACTTGGAAGTTTTGAATGAGGTAGTTGAAGAGAAGTTACAGACTTAAATTTAATGCAATCTGTATTCCATGCAACAGACTGAATATATAGAAATTAAACCAACAAATTGCACCATCAATAATAAATAATCATTTGTCATTTATGGTGTCCCTCCTGCATGTTTTGACCTCTACAAGTCCATCGTCAGAGAGGTTGTATACAAAGGGATCCAGATACAGCAGATTCTGTCCAATTTATGCATGTGTGGGGTTAAAATGCAGTATTATCAATTAGTATAGTATATAGTAGTCCACCATGATGTAATCATCAACCAACAATATGGGGGTAACTCCCTTCGAATGAAGATAACAGTAATTGATATAGACGTTTGTAAGTAATAAAAAATAAAATATTGTTAAGAAATGCAAAACATCTGTAATTGATTTATATTGTAAACATTTTTTAGCAATTTTAGTCCACAGTATTGTATTTTAACTTTACATATGCACATCTTTGACAGAATGTACTGTATTTGTGTTCCTTTGTGTACAGTCACCCCAGTGATGAGCTTGTAGAGGGCAAGACATGTAGGATTGACATTATAAATGACAAATGATTATTTATTATTGATGGTATAAATTGTTGGATTAAATAGTGTATATCATAGACTTCAGTTTTCTGGAAAATAAAATTTTAAATTAACCTAGTATATATTCAATAAATTTATCACCAAGCTGTAACATCTTAAGCGTCCAGTTTCCGTTTTGTGGAGCTTTGAATATGGCCCATGAAAAACAGTAATAATATTTGTATATACAGTGATTGGATAATTGTCACTGTCTTGTGAAACACAAAGAAAAAGTGTTGAAAGCACTCTTCATCCTACAGTACTATGAAACACTAGCAGAATACACTATTAAATACATATTAATAAAAGATCAAACACGTTTCAGCAGACTGCCATCATCAGAGATCACACGTGCAAATGGAATGACTTGCAGAACATATAATGCACACTCGTATAAGAGTGAAAGAAAAGAATAAAACAAAATTGAAACTACAAAATGTAAAATACTGTATACACAGAAAGCATACAGACAGTTATTATCTGATTGTACCAGATCGATATGGTTGTAAGTTACTTCAAAATGCATATTGTATATATATATATATATATATATATATATGTGTATCACACAGTATTGGCCGTTAGTTGGTGTACGTTTTACAGTTTTAATCTTCTTCTTCCTTTCTTTTTCCTTTTATATTAGTTCATATTGTGTGGTCTGCAGGTATTTCCGTTTGTACTTGTTCGGTCCCTCATGATAGCAGCCTTAAAAAATGTGTTGGATCTTTAATAAATCCGTGTTTAATAGTGTACTGTATTGGTAGGTTGTAGTGTTCTACTTTCTTGTGTGGTCACCATATGTTACAAAATATTCTTCATGATAAAAACTGAATAATTTTATAAGTAGCTGCAGACTGTTGGAATAAGAATGACTGTGAGCTAGTATTCCAGATGCAAAGTATCTGATTAATTAATTAATGGAGAGAATCTATTCTGTAGCTTCGTTGCATGGGAATGTTGAGATTAGACTTCCCTAGCATACTGACAGTGTGAAAAAACATCTTCTACAGTGCTTAACCTGCAGGAATATGTAGGTACTTCCTGACGTGATAGTTACTTTCCAGAAACGTCTTGTATGCAGTAAAATCCTGTTAGACATGAATATCCTATAAGAATTTTTGTCAGTATGGGAGATTTTGCTCCCAGTTTACATTCATGACATGCTTATAAGTTTATTTTGTTCATCTATTTTTCTTTGTGTGTGTAGTCTGGAAGTCTTTAAAAAATAATAATGGGAAAAGTATAAGAAAGTGGGTAATATTGTTGCAGAGTAATTGAAAATATAGAGGTTATAGAAATGACTCAGGCAACTCAACTTCAGGGACACTGTCAACATCAAGTGATGATTGTCCCTAATCCTCTGATTTGAAAAATAAGGCAGGAAATTGCTGTGCTTCTGCAGATGATGATAGTGGTGGTGGTGGTGTTGGTGTTGGTGTTGGTGTTAGTGGTGGTGCTGGTGGTGGTAGTGGTAGTGGTGGTGGTGGTGGTGTTGGTGGTGGTGGTCGGCATAGTTTGTTCAAAGTTTCAGTGTTATTCTTTTACACTGGTTTTTTAAGGGAGGTACGAGATTTTAGTTGTTCCTCTGCCTGCATCTTTTTTTCTTAAGTGTGTTCATTGTTAATCATAGTGGTTCTCTTTAAATCTTTGAACAATGTGGAATTTGGCAGTCGCATTCTTCGCTTTCTCCCACACTTTCTTAAATTGTAATGAAGTTTCACATCAAATAATCTTCTATCAGATCTCATACAGGAACATACTTGTCATCACAGTTGTAGGCATTTCTTTGGAACAGGGCCATACTCTTCATGTAGCTCAGCAGCTGTACATATAAAGCTCTAATTTGTGTGACTCCAACAACTCAGTGGCATCTACCTTCTTCCAATCATCAAAACTAACTTCTTTAGCAGTGCAGTTCATTGCTATTCAAGTTTTTTTTTTTTCAATTTATTTACCCAACTCAAACTTTTTGAAGTCATGGAGAAAATGTGACAGCATTTATTTGCAGAGTACAACCGACAAGATGCACGGTTTCACAATTTATTTATTTCTGTAAGACTCTCTACATGTTTCAGATGGTTTTTCCATCCATCATCAAGAGCTCAAAACTGCACATACAGCGTCAGGTATTTGTCAGACCGATACCTGATGCTGTATGTGCAGTTTTGAGTTCCTGATGATGGACGGAAAACCGTCTGAAACATGTAGAGAGTCTTACAGAAATAAATAAATTGTGAAACGGTGCATCTTGTTGGTTGTACTCTGCGAAAATATTAGCGATGCACGGACCTGTGAGTGTTAAATTTAAATGTGACAGCATTTCTTTTCATACTTTGCTCATGTGGGACTGGGGTGCTTAAACTCATTTTCTGCTCTGACATCTATGGAATGTTTGATGTACAAGGATTTATAAATTCATAAAAATAAATGTACAAGGATTTTATAAATCCTTGTACATCAAACATTCCATAGATGTCCTTGTACTGTGGGTTTGTTTTTGCGATTAGTCATGTCATAAGTTTTGGAGTGTCTTACAGAAGAATTGAGTCTGTTACAATGTGGTTCATTAGCTAGAGATATGGTATCACACTGGGGGGACAAGATGAATATTTTGTCTGTTTTGACACTGTCTTGCTAACAGGAGGATATGCATGGGTATTTTTCAACAAGCAGTGTGTTTTGCAAATCCATGTTTTTTACCATGAAGTGTGCTTTTTAGTTCACAGTGTATTCAGTCATTGAACCATTCAGTGAGTCTTGGGTATGACATCATACCCGCTTTCATGGACCTTCAGTAAAGGAACAGAGAAGTTCTGGTAAATTTCCTCAGTGCTCTTTGTTTGTCAGTATGATAAATGAGGTCTTTGTTAGTGATTTCACCAAACATCACCATCAGTCATTCACTTGCTACATTGGACCCTGGGTCCATTTGCTCTCCACTGGAAATGTATGTTCTGTTGACACTCTCGTCAAAAGGAATGTGTGTTTAACACTGCTAGCTCTTTTGAATAACAACCTGTAACAGCTATAGCAGTCAGGATGTCTGAACCAACCCCATTGCATATTATGTGGTAGAGCTACCATTGGTTTTTGAACGTATTGTACCAACCCTTACCTTCCATGAATTGTATACTTGCTTCATGAGTGAAATCTTCAAAATTACTTCTAAAATGAACAGTCATGAAATTTACATATGAATTTTTCTTCACCCAGTCTTCAGTCCATGTCACAAGCATGCTTTCCTTGAGTGAAGGCCTTTGTCTGTGCCTACACCTGAAGTATTAGCACTAGCACAACTTACTGTAAATTTGGCAACTTTGTCACATGTGGTACACAGCATCACTTTGTTTAAGTCTTTAATATGAACAGCATTATATGTTTGTTTATTTATTTATATTTTGCATTGTACCTAAGCACATGGTGTTGTTTTTTATGTTGTAACTTTACTGCGTATCTTACTGTGACCACCAACATGCTTCTGACACCTTACGACTCATTTCACATAGAAGACGAATCCAAAATTAAAGAATTAATTCATCATAGCCCTTTGACAAAAACAAAGTGCATGTATTTCAGCATGTTGCCTGGCAGTGACTGTGCTATAGGCACACATCCACAGTAGACTAATTTTGCACTTCACAGAACTTGTTAGAGAATACCAGAGGTCTGTTTTGTTCAAACTGTCTTTGTTGGGGACTGCCTGTAAAAATATTTCATTGCTGTAAAATTAATGTTACAATGTCCCCTCATTGTTAATTTCGTATTTATACTGTCATTTTTCATGGAGATGATTTGCAAATATGTCTTTTTTTTTTTAAATTATATTTTTGTCATAAAACAGTTTTACAGCTTTGTGATTTCAGAAAACTGAACTCTTTCATTTGTTATACCAGCAGAAGCTCAGCTGCACTTTTTCAGAGGAAGAGTTTGAAATATTCTTGTCACGTAAGTGCCATAAAGATTAATTTGAACTCGTCAGGAACTAAACAAGAGAACCAACAGTATTAACACCTCACAATGCAGCCTGTTCAATTGTGTCACTGGAATAGCATACAGAAGTTTTATCACTCAAATAAGTATTGCTTCAGTAATTATTATAAGAGAGAAAAAGGAATTAGCTATTTAAGGCAGAATACAGTTTCAGGTAAATGTGATGATAATAATCAAAACTTGTATACAATATACACACATTCGTGTCATGCATACTTACACATCCATGCACATTTATATGCATTTTATGCATAACATGTTTACACGCTTGTAAAATTAATATCTGCATGAAATAATTTGCACTGTATCATGGAAGACATTATTGTGCATGATGAAGTAATAGCAAATTGTGCATAATTGAGTACAGCTTACATTTTTGAAATTCCTCCAAAAATACATTTGAGTCCAAGCTATGAATTTAATGAACCTTTTATGAAGTGGAGAGGGAGTACTGGAAGATATTATGGCTCCAAAGTAGGTCAACTCTACAACAAAAATCAACCACATAAAATTTTCTAAGACCATGACTGGAAGTGTTGTATGTGTAGAAGTACAGCTGGATTCATAATTCCAAACATGCCATTTTATGTATATTTGTCTTTACCTTCTGTTAATTACAGTTGTTTATGACATTATATTAAGCAAATACACTAAAGTGTATTTGTATAGTAGAAGCCAACAAGATGCACTATTTCACAACTTTATTTTGATACACAACTCTACATGTTTCTTACTGACTTACTGTCCATCATCAGGAATCTTGATACTGTATTCACAGCAATTGGTATTTGTCATACTGTTTATGTTTACTGTCTGCTAGCGAGGTTGAGAGTGCATCTTGTTGGCTTCTATTATACAAATATATCACGATGTACTGTCCTCAGAATGTCAAAGGGTAAGTGTCTGCCTCATTTGAGGAATACAGATTCATTTCACTGAGTAGATACCCTTGTTTCAGTCCTTAGCCAAATCAGGTCATCATTTGAGGATGCTCAGCCCATGGTAGCAGCCAGTATGTCTGTTAAGATGTTGAATTGGTCATGACAATTAATTCCTCTAATTCCATGTTCTGTCAGACTATATCTGTAAATTTGAGTTTCTTTGTGTGCATCATGCAGGTTGACTTAACTTGACATTGAAGATTATGAAATCAGAGGCAGTAGACCTGTTACAATCATTGAAGTCAGTTCTCCACCATCTAGAACAAAAGAGATGTTAACTTGGATTACAAAATGAAGCAAACATATAGTTAGGTTAATCCTTTTTAATAACTAGTTTAGTAACACGTGGTTTTGGGCATGGGATAAATATTTGAAAGGTAAAAGGTAAAGTTGACCCTCCCCTTTCCAAGACGGCATGTAGGTGAATGGAAATATAATTACACTTATTTGGGGCATGTGCATGGTCCTGAAAAACACCTGCATGAAATTCAATATTGGGAACCTTATGAATATCTGTTGAGACACTACAGATTTGGTTAAAATCAGGCAAAAATGTCGGGCACTTTTCATGAAGATCTAATTATATTTTATTGTTTTTCGTAACATTACACTGCCACGCAAGTACTGTCTTTGAGTGACATCGTATCAGGCTGGTAGAGTAGCCAGGGAAGTATAAACAGTACATGAACATATTGTTCCATGTGCCTCACCTCTCTTGTTTTTAACCTTGGTAATACATGCAGCTCAGTGGTCAGCCTCAAGCTGTAGCTGTTTAGCCCTGAAAAAGGGCCCCCCTAATATCTATTGAAGAGCATCCTGGGAAGAGAAGGGAAAAAAAGATCCTAGGATTTCGAAACTGTAACTTAGTCACTAGACTCACTATGCTATCCAGACACCAAATACTTACAGAGTTTTTCTTAATTGTATAGTGTGGCAATGTGGCACATTTGCATAACATTTATACCCCTCAGCTATCCTATCAGCCTGGTACCATTTCACTTGAAGAAAACACTTTGATATTGATTTAATGTTGCTGGCAAAATTAAAGCATATGTAGGTCTTCATTTAAAGTGCCTGATTTTAACCAAGTTCAGATTTTCTTGACTGATTTTTGTATACACCCCGTTGTCAGCTTTCATGGAAAACCTTGGTGTGGGAGCCCTGCTGATACATGCGGATAGGTGTGCAAATGGACATGACAAAACGTTAGCTGCTTTTCACAACTGTGAAAATGTTCCTAAAAATTTACAGGACATGCTAGTCATGAATAAGTAGTAAGCTCCATGGTTTATGAAAATACATTACACAGCTGTGACATAATTTGACTTGGCTGTGTCTCTGGGTATATGACCAACTTGATGCACAATTACATTTTGTAATACATTTATTATTATGATCCTTGACATGTTTCAAGCAACTCTGTGCTCATCATCAGGAGGTCAAATTGCATTAATACAGCATCTGGTATAGTATTCTCAGTAAGTGACCATCCAGTGTGCAGGTTGAGAACCAGTGCACTGGACAGTCACTTACAGATAACACTATACCAGATGCTGTATTAATACAATTTGACCTCCTGATGATGAGCACGGAGTTGCTCGAAACATGTAGAGGATTATAGTAATAAACATATTATACAGTGTAATTGTGCATGTAGTTGGTCATTTACTGAGAGTCGTACCAGGATGCACGGTCAGCAAAACATAAAAATTTGGCTGTGTCTGTTCCATATGGCTTGTATATCTGTTCACGAGTGGAACCTTCTGCATTTCCGTATTTAGCCTTGTTGCTGCATGAAGCCTTGCAATATGCTTGTTTCTTCTTTTCATAATACTGCTACAAAAGTAAATGAATGCTCTGAGTAGACACATGCACTACTGGTCTATTATGATATACAAAGCTGCAAGAATGTGCCAACTTCAAAAACTTTACTTTACACATGTACTTGTGAAGTTATCCTTGCAATTGAGTACTGTGATGATGGAGATGTGTAGTGAGCATAGAGGTGAAGCGCCATGCATATTAAGTATTATCACCAAATAGAGTTAAGTCGTCGATCACATACTATGCCTTTATATTACGTTAATTTCTTATTTTTTACTGTTCCTGTTCGGACACCTATTCTTTTCTATTTTATCTGCTCCATATCTTGCTGATATAAAAATGTGAGCTGCTTTGTGTATAATTTTTGTCATTGTCACTAGCAGAGAGCATAAAACAGTAAAAGGAAGAACTACCTTGCTTATGTATTTAAGGAAATTTGTACAGACTAAACATATGTGAATGATATGTAAATATCAGCTCGTAATTGATACTTTACATGATGCAGCAAATGATGTGCAGTCACTACATTCGTCTAATTGTTAATATGAACATAAATGTGCATTTCATCTATAATAATTCAGAAATTAACAGTTTAAAAGTGCAATAACAATGGTTATTATAATGTAGCCAACACATACAACTGCAGCTGAGGATGCAGCAGGAAAGCCTTATGCAAAACAATGTGAACATACAAAATCATTTCTTGTGAAAAGTCAAGATGCAGTAGCAAAGGACACATAAAGGAATGCTGGAAGAACAGGATGCAGTGAAGGTGTGACCATTATTTTTCAGTGTTCGAAAATCTGTTTGGTGGGGAAATTGTTTGGGGGTTGGAAAGTGATATTGAGCAGGAGCAGCAAGTCCCCAGTTGCATAAAATAAACAAATGTAATGTGTATTCCAAATCTTTTCTCAGGTGAGACTTTTCAAATACATGTATTGTTTACAAGTATTTATATAAGAATGCACTTTTAGTTTATGTTATCAAGAATGAACATGCTGACAGAGTGCAGTAATTAAACTTCCACCCTCTCCACTTTTAAGCCTAACTTTTTATCTTGGTCACTGCCTATTGAACTAACACGTGTAGTTTTCTTGCGATGAATCCATGTTGGAAGATTCCGTTTGCCATGTCCCTTGACGCGTGGGTACAGGCATTTACATCATGGTTTAAAACAGCCATACTTAAGTGCCATTACATAACTGTATTTGCATGACCATATATTATTCATAGTTTGTAAATATTTTGGACACCACTGCATTATTTGGTTAGAGCTGTTGTCAGACATTAGATGTGGCAATTTTGTTGTCTAGTTCATATATACCTTTAGAATTTTTGTAAACCATAATACTTTAACCACCGTGAAATGGAAGTGTGTAAATTTTGAAAATACTGTCCTGAATTTGAAAATGCTGGCATTGTTTCTTGAACAAAATAACATAAACACCATAAAACTCATATGTACGGACGTCTCTTAACACCTACATTCCATATTTTTTACATCATGTTAGATACTGTGTGCTGGTTCAGTGTTCTAATGTGAAATGGACAGTTTCCAAGATAAAGTTTCCTGTAGTCATGTACATATATTGATATATTGTTCATTAAAGAAGGAAGACAGTTTTTTAAATGTATGTGACAATGTGACATGTACACATATATACGGACACACATACATACATACATAGATACATACATACGTACATACATATATATACATACATGCATACATCTATACATGCCTGAATGCATGCATGCATACATTCATACATATACATGCATACATACATAAATACATACATACATATATATGTACATACATACATATATATGTACATACATACATACATACGTACATACATATATACATACAACATAATTTTTACTAAATCTAGGTGGGTTAGCTTGTGGTTGTATATACATAGCAGGATGAAAACTGTATACTAATAATAAATATATGTTACAGTACGAAGTACCTCTTGGTGCAGTTAAGGTCCATACAATACAAAGCTTTAATAACAAAACATTCTTAACCATTATTCTGAGGAATTTATTCTATATGTAAGTTTTGGGATCTTGTAGTATTTCAGGACAATACATAATCGCATGTGAAATGCTGGGATGGCTCAAAATATGAGTAAACACCTTCCATCTCTGGCACCTGGGAAGACTAGGGTGGAATTTGTTTCATAGGAGGAGAATGATCAGATTTATGGACACACAGTTTTAGGGTTGATTTAAAGTTCTGTTATTAGTTAGAGGAAAATCTCTGTAACTCCTGAATAATTTTATATTTTCAAATAAGACATGTTACAGTTTATAAAAAAAAAAAATTAGGAATATTTGCTGTATTTGCATTATTTTAACGTACCAAAGTTTTAATTGTTTAGTGTTTTTATGATATTAACTGTTCTTCTTTTGTTGGTTCAAGGTTATTTGTTCTTTTCCTTTCTTTGAGCATAATGTATTTTTTATAGAATAATTCTGTATCTCTGTCTCACAAAACTTGAAATATTTGGTATAAGGAATCCTACCAATTATTGTTAAATGACAATTTAACCTGTTATAATTTTTGCTAGTGATGTAAATGTACCCTAAACATTTATTATTTAATGTGAGATCCAAGGGCATAATTGCTATGGTACAAGAAGTATTGACTGCATCTGGGCCCCAAGGTTTGAATGTCCCCAGTCTGCCTTCAGGTAACCCAAATTCGATGTAACTCTCGGGTGTTTGCTGCATAATTGTGTAGGTGGCACCAGACTGTTGGGCTGCCCCAGTTGTCGAGAAAGGTTGATAAATTAGTAATGAGATCCTAAATGTATCATATCTCCTTGGAATGTGGTAGTAACTGTGTGTGTCTCAGGTTGGCAGACCTGTATTTCTTTCTGCCTGTGTGTTTAAAGGAATTAAAATGATTGCCAAGCCATTTGAATTTACATAAAGCTCTTGATTAAATAATTACAGTATTACACAGTATCTGCATGTCAAAAATATCACGCTTGAGAGGCTTCAGGTCTCCGATATGGCAACAGAAATTATCCAATTAAAGTAACTCACTGTGTGTGCTTTCTTCTCTTTTTGACACTTGTACCCATGTAAACTAATCCTGAAATTGGACAAAGGTCTACTCCACTTTCTAAGTTGTAAATTACAAAAGGAAAAAGCATCAAGTTATTCCATAAGTGTGTATTATATCATATATCAAACTCAGTGATGGGGCCATATCATCAGATGTGCAGTAAAACTTCTCTATAACTTGGTGTAAGGACTGTAAATGATGTGATTAAATAGAAATTTCTTTTTTACAGAGATAAACCAGTCCATTTTTTAACATTGACATTTAATTGTAAGATGTCTTCATTACAAGAAATAACTTTGTTATAAAATTTCTTTTTACACTGACTTAAGGTCATTTTGTAGTATTAGCATATGGAGTTTCAATGTACTGAAGTGTTCACTGTAGAAAATTTTGTTATAAGGAGGTTTTACTGTAATATTATACAATTACTGTTATCAAATGTAATGGGGGAGAATGTTGCTTAGATAAACATGGTGATTGACTTAGCTTCTCATCAGTTGATGCAAGAGAATTTTTTCAATGAGTTTTAGTTTTGTAATGCTGGTAACATTGTCGTTACTTCTACTGGGAGAGCGAGAGAGGGAATGTGCATTGCTATAATCAGTGGCTCCCTGCAGTGTGGTGCTGCATTGTGCCATCTGCTTGTATATTCTCAGTAAGGCCTGGGAGAAACACTTTGTTTGCTTTAGATCAAATTCCTGGGAAACTGTTCATTGCTGTTAAATGTAACAGTGCAATAGAAGGATAAACCTCCATTCATTGACTTTTTTTACCTTAGGTAAATTACACATGTGTGAGAGAACAGGTAAGGCTAGTTTTCATAACATATATTTGTAAGTAAATTGGTTTTACCTATACATATATATCTTGCAAAATTAACCTGTATATTGTGATTGTAAAGGATTGAAAATAGTAATGAAGTTCCCTAAAAGTATGTTGTAAATTCAAGCTGAAACATTCCTGATGGTGCATATTTTTCATTTTTATTTCTGCACTGTGATATGATTTTACAAAATACACAAAATAAAGTGTAATCTTTCCTGCTTCTAAAGCTGTTTAGATTGCTACCTTCCTCATTTATTGCGCATCAGCAGTGAAAATTTGCTTTTGGTACGACTGAGTCTTTCTAACCATCAAGTGGATTGAAGTTTTAAGTGATTTTTTATGTATTTGGTAATAAACCAGTCATAATCTAAAGGATTAATATTGATATTGATATTTTATATGCCAAACCAAATTATTATTAGCCAGTAAAAAGTTTATATTATTCTGGAAGGAACAGGTAACTGTGGTTTCAGTTAAGGCAGAAAAATTGCTATATTGAAGGTCAAATATAATAACCTGTGTTGGTAACCTGGAAAGCTGGTATCTGATCTGTAGTGCATGAATTACTCATTGTCATTGCTTGTGTATAAACCATGCTTTTGTTTAAGTTTCAAGTAGCGTATGATTTCAATGGGTTTCCTGATTGTGCAGGTCTGTATATCATGGATATTCACATAATTTGTTGTAGAACGTGGTTTTCGAACTTTGGTCTGCATACCCCTATTGGTACTCCAGCCATTGTTTACAGGTATCCAGTTGTAATAAAAAAGGATAAAACTTAAAAAAAAAATGAATGAAACTTAAGCCACTTATATCCGTACAATAAGAACCAACAGGATGCACTAACTTCTTTCAATTTATTTCAGTAATTAACCTCTGCATGTTTCAAACAGGCTTACTATTCATCATAAGGAGGTACTACTCTGTATATGCAGCAGTTGGTACATGTCATGTGTTTTTGTTGACCGGCTGTTGGCAGGATCAGAATGGAACTAAAAAAAAAAAGCCACATATATTTGATAATATGCAACATTGCTGGCAACATTATATAATTCATCCCTGCAGACAGATTTTTTTATTTAAATACAAAAAAATATATTGTGGTACATTGAAATTGTTGAATTCCATTTAATGACATGCCAGCAAAAATAGTATGAGAATCCCTGTTGTTGATAGAACATATTGTCAGCTGAGAACCCCTTTTGTCAATAGCTGGAACATATTTTATGTTCTGTTGACTGTGCCTCTAAAAAAAATCCCAATCCAACCAGGACAACAGACAGTCATCTAAAAAGAATAATAAGTACAAACTGTTGTATACATACGGTTGTACCTCCTGTTGATGGGCCTAGATACGCCCGAAACATGTACAGGTTGACGAAATATAATAAATTGTGCAGCAAGTTGGTTTTTCTTTACACAATTAGCTAGAGCAAAGTTTCAACTTTGACCATTGTATTGTTACCACAGAGTCAAGTTACATGGATCACATTCTCATAATGCATTTCAAATTGAGCTCCATTCCAGCTGTGAAGGATGATGAAGGTTATGTCTGAATAAGCCACAGAAATTACTACTCAATACATGATAGCAATGGGTAGAGCAATGGAACACTTGATACACATATTGGATTTACCTTCAAATGGCCATTTTTCTGCTCCACTGACAGGCCTGGTTTTCTACTTCACCTGGAACCACATTTACGTTTTACTGACTCATATACGTTTGGTTTTGGCTTCTTCTCTGTTTTTCTACTGAAGTACTTTGTCCTGCATTGTTGCTTTTTATCACACTGTTGTTATTTTTGCTTTACAAATTAAAATGCTGTAAAATATAGGTGAATAAATATTTTTGATGCAAAAAGTTTAAATTAGAGAATGAACAGAAGGACTGTGCAAATTATGAAACTCTCAGGATAATGAATTATTCTAATTTTTTCTGTCCTTTTAAACTTACTGGAACATTGAATTTTCTCAGAACTTTGATAAGGTAACAAATTGTTCAAATGAAATCTTTTGGCCATTGTAATATTTATTTCAGTTTTATGCATGCTGTTGTTTAACTGATTAACAAAATGTGTCTTTTGGGCCTTAACCAATTGCCTGTCAGCGTGTTGTGTTCTTCTTGGTTCAAAACTTTTCCATGTGCCTTTTCTGATTTAATGTGACACTAACTCACATAATGTCATGCTCTGGTTTCATCTGAACCATTGTGAAGAATTGTACATATTCCTCTCTTTCTATCATTGTGCCACAAGATATCACACTCTCACATAATATATACATATTACATATTGGTATATATGATATAAAGGAAATCAGTCATGTGATTGCCATACTGGACCATTTCAGAATATATTAATTGAAATTCATGATTGTCATAAATTGTACTTTTGTCTTATACAAAACTGAGGACCTGGAATATAATTAGTGCCAATGATTATAGCGGTGGTTTTAGTTTTTTAAAAATGTTTATTTAAAAACAATGCCAAAGTGATGTGTACAGGCAGGTTTGAAACTAGCTAATATGGTAAAATTTGTGAATTATAGTCTTAGTCACCCCCTGGTTGGACCCACAGGCACTCCATCCTTACACATAAGGAAAGTTTTGAATGTTGTAAACAAAACACAATTTACGTTTGGAAATGAAAGGTAGTGCTATTTCACATTTTCATGAGTGACTGACAGTTTCTATTGGGATCAATTATAATTGGTTTGGAGGCTGTGAGAATTTGTGGAACACAGAACATTTGTGAGGTCTGTGTTTCCCATCTAAGATTCTGTAAGCAGTTGTGGAATAAATGCATAAACATTTTAAAATACCATGAAAAATTCCTAATATCCCTCAAAATATCTGGAGAATTTTTGTCTTGTGATTGGCAAAGCTGGGTTAATTTCTGTTCACTACCTGATACCTCTTTGTTTTCTTGCCTGTAAATGTTTTCTTAGGAAGAGGTTGCTGGGGATATGAAAATTATTTTAGGGGGAGAACTTCACGGAAGAAAGGTTGGGAAACACTGTTGTAGATGTTTGGCTACTCTTCATTTAGTACCACTGATACAGAATATACCACTAACTGTTATCTGTGACCTAGCATACCACTTTTACTTTGGTATCCTGTGCAGGGTATAGCTTGCATGCCCTTAGTGCTGGAACTGTGTGCACTCTCTTTGCATTTAAAATAAAGGCAGTACAATTTTTTTTCAATCATTGTAGCATATATATTGAAGAAGCAGTTTGGTAGACACACACAAATCGTACACCCAATATTTGCTTGTAAATAATGTATTAGGAGGCCATAATGTGTTGTAATAGATGTAGTGTGATTTTAGTGTCATAATGTTTTGAGATTAAATGTTTAATTTGTAGCTGTTGTGTGTTATTCCTTTAATCCAGTCAAAGAGCATGAAAAGTTTCATTTTAAAGGAACTAGTCTAATTATAATGGATTTCAGATATGAAGGACTGTATGTGTGGATTTCTGATGGAATTGTTCTATGCTTTTAAGCTGTATGGTACAATTAAGGAGAAATGAAATCTAAACTAAGAGCTAAATATGCTTCATATTTAATACTGTTTGCCTGACTTATGTTGTCTCATGTTTAGTTCAAACTGTCAGTAAAATTTATATTTTGGAATGGTCCAGTGTGGTTTACACTCATGTAACTATCAAAGAGAATGTAGTTAATTTTTTAATTGTTGTAAATGTGTAATCACAAACCAAAAAAGTCCTTTGAATTGTCTTTGTGAATGGTGGCATTCTGTTGATTATTATACATATTCACCTGTTTGTTTGAATTGATGACGGTTCCGGTTGGCTGATTGGCCAATTGATTGGCCATTGTTGTGTTCGAGATTTCTGTGTGAATGTGTGTTGTGTTTGCAGCTGTATACCTTCCCAGTACTGGAAATGGCTCAAAATGTGTTTAAAAGTGAATACTGAAGCGAAATTTGGCATTGCTGTAATATGGTCTTTGGTTGTGTTGTAAACAGTAGTGATTACTGTAGCTTGTGGACTGGCGGTGACATGGCACTGCAGTGTGTGCAAGATTGTCTGTTGTTGCATTGTTGTCGACATTTGCAGATTGTTGTCTGAGAAGAAAAATTGAAAGTTTTTATTTTGTATTTATTTATTTATTTGTTTTATTTGTTTGTTTGTTTGTAAATGTTTTTGTACAGAGAGGAAATTGATTCATTTACTAATCACAAAATACTATCAATTTCAAATGTCAAATTGTAGGAAGAGTTCCCATTCTCCAAGTCCATGTTCAGTACTGAATATAAAAGACTTTTCTCCCTACTAAACCACAGAAAGTGATCATAATGCCATATACATCTTACTAATGAGTTAAAAACTTATTGGAATGAATGACTCTGTCACAGGTACAACTGACACAGCCAGTGAATTCAACCTCATTTCGATGTTACCAATAAAATATGTTCATGTTTGATTGTTTGTTCTGTCTATGCCTCCAGATTATTCCATTTATTTTGTGTTTAACATTACCTATCAGCAGTACTTCCTCTAACCCCTTGCCATTTTTCAGTGGATGCAAACAGCAATAAAGGAGTCCATTGGACAAATACTTGCATTTTGAGAAATTTGTAATTATACACTGACAAAACTCTGATGTCAAATTCCCAGTGAGACAGAAACAGGAATCATAAAACCATAAGCATTTGAAACAGTCTGGAGAGTTCTTCACTATTTATCAGCACATTGACTACACAGATGGTCTCATATAAGAATTATGTGTATTTCAAGTAAACTTACATATACTTAGGAGACCGCGGTAGCACAGTGGTTAACCTTTTGGCGCCGGAATTATTTTTTTAATTTTAGCACATCCTGTATATAAAATGTGAATAATACAGGTAACAAATAAGTTAGAATTATGAAACAAACTTCATTTTGAAGAGAAAAGAACGGAGAGTATATACTATGTTTAAAATATTCAGTATCTATATTTGTTGAATAAATATATAAAATGCAACTTTAGACGTTAACGGTGCGGTACGACAACTGTAGTTGACATTAGGCGTCAAAAGGTTAAGGTGCTGTGTTACAAATCGGAAGGTCACTGGTTCGATCCCAGCTGGTGTCAGTGGATTTTTTATTGACATAAAGTCCTTCCGATCGCACTATGGCCCTGGGGTTGACTCAGCCTCTAACAGAAATGAGTACCAGGAGTATTTCCTGGGGGTAAAGACGGCCGGTGCGTAAGGCTGACAACCTACCACCATCACCCTGTGCCATTGTCACGAAATATGGGAACTTTAACTTCCTAAGAACCCTCTGGGCCTGTCCAGGCCTGTAATGGGACTGCTTTACCTTTTTTAAATATACTTAACACAGCATAACTGAAATGTCTCTGAACCATTTCCATTGTCAGTAGTTCAGAAATATGTCAGTGATGTTGTGCGTATTACACCATTGTTGAGAACCTGCATGGTACACCTTACATATATTTATCCGCCCTTTTAAATCCACCTCCCCTCCCCCACCCCTAAAAAAGGGGTGGGGGAGTTAATTATTCCTAATAACCAGTAATTGCATTAAAATGTCATGCTTTCTTCTTTGGTAGGAATATAAAATTAATTTTAAATTCTCAAGTAAAGTCTGTGATGTGTAATAAAAAAAGGACCTTATATGACTATCTTGAACACTTCCCCATCTTAGTCACTCCAAGAACCGAGTTCTAAGTTTGTGTCTGAAATTCTCAGAAGTGGTCTTGCAAAAGAAGATGTCTCATTCCTGCAGACCTGTACACATGTGCCAGTAGCATGATGCCTTTTGCATTCCAGTTTCCATCATTTCCTTTCCATTCTCCTGCACATCATCACTGCACTGTATTTTGTGTATCAGAAAATTATAGTGGCTCATATGAATTTGAAAATGATAGCAGTGCAGTATAAATATAGTTCATGACAAGAATGGAGGACTGCTTGCAAATTTTCCATAGAATTTCCATCAGATGGAATATTTACTCTACAACCAGTGTTCTCTACGTAACATCCGAGGGTGTGTTACACTTGTTACACTCCTGTGATGTAGAATTCAGAGAGAACAAAGAATAACCAAAAAATTCTCTCTGTTTTTTACATAATCAACAGAGAGACTGTAACATTTGTCCCACTGATAGGACTACTTGTTCGGTTCCTCAGTCTTCGCATGCACTGGGCACCAAAACATTCACAATGCTGTAATGTTACTAAATGTTTCTTGAATGGTCAGAAGAGGTGAAAGTCATTAGGCACTGGTCTGGGCTGTATGGTGCATGGGTAAAACATCACCAGTGGAACTGCTTTAGAGTTGATTTGCCTCATGGGCTACATTGTTGTCATGCAGACATATCTTGTTAACAACCAGAGTGCTTCCTCGTGATGCTGCATTATTTTCCAGGAATTTTGAGGTGAATGTCCTGTGTGTTGCAAAATGCTATCATTTCCTTTTCTCATGTTCAGAGAGAAAATATTCACAAATCCATGGCTTGTGATACCTCAGTTTACAGTGGAGCTTTGAAGCTTTCAACAACATTGGAAAGGCTCAGACTACCAGGAAGGTAACTGTGAAGGTGACCACAAGATGTAAGTGGTAATTATGAGTATGCAATAATATATTTTATTGCTTTAAACTTGGAAGTTCATTGTCAGACTTTGTATATGTTTGTTGTATACATTTCTCCAAAGTGGAAGGAAGATGAATCAGATCACTGCATCTGGCACATCGTTATCACTGTCATAATGAAACAATTGTACAGTGATGTTTTACAGTTCTTATGGATGTGTACATAAAGATTATTTGTTAGTGCGGTGGTGGTATCTCTGAATGGTATTGGAATGTGCATTCAGGGCCAAACCCATAACATTTTAACTTTTGTAACCCCAGGCATTTATTGAACTTTAGAACTATGTTCTACTGGCCCCAGTTTACTCCATGAACCAATATGGATGTACACTGTCACATCACTCTTTTGACTAGTGCTGTATATATACTTCATACATCAGTTGCATGATTTGGCCAATGTTCAGCTCCTGAGCACCTGCTTGATGGACACATTGGTTTTTGGTGTTTATATAAGTAATTGTTACAGATGCATTATGTACTCCAACCTTATCGGTAGTTTCAAATATGGTGACATATTTCTTAAGTCAAGGCTTTGACTGACTGAGCTAATATGTGCACTAGTAATGCAAGTGTATGTAGCAGCAGTAATATCATCATAAGGATAGATTTCTCACATTCCCAAAAATGTGAACACTGTTCACACATCCCAGATCATGGCAGTGTTAACTCTAAACTTGCTGATAAATTTCAGCCCTGAAGACCCTCTTAGTTATGAGACTCCTTACGCCACATTGTTGTTCTTTGTACATCCATCATTATTTTGAATAGAAAAAATAATTAAATGTTAAAGCTCATACTCTTGTGCCACTATTTGAGTCTGCATGCAGTTAACAAATTTGGAAAGTTTGTACCATTTTGTCCTATGTGTCAATGGAATTTCCAGTGTAAAAGGTGAAGGCCCTCAATCACACCAAGTTTTTGTGTTATATTATGATAAATTTTTAAAACAGCATTAAAATTTATGCAATGATATAACTTAAAACTTAACTGTGCCTGTTGACCTTCACCCTTTACTCTGTGTGTTTTCATCACTATGAGATATCTCTCCTCAAGGAATTTCCACTAGTATTACCACTTGAAGAATACAGCCAAAAAGAAGTCATTAAACAGAAGAAGATAAATACAAAAAAAACTTGCCAGAAGCGATTGTCAGATGGAAGTTGTGTTCCATCATGCATTAAAGGAAAGTGCCACTTCATAACGAGGAAAGGATTGCATTTCTTAATGTTTCATTGATATACTGGTTGTCATATTGCTTGAACCTTGGCAGTGGGACAGCCATCCTATGTCTAAGCGGCACTTTACAGTGTGTGTACCATTTATAAACCGTCTCTACTTTGTATAAGGTAGTGCTCAAACATAGTTTTAAATGTGGTTTGAATTTTACTGCAGCTAAATAAAAATGAGATGCACTCTCAAACACGGCTCTATTTCAAAAAAGAACATAACCCTTTACAGCTACATGTTTCGATTCTCACTGAATCATCAGACCTTCATACATAATCATTAAAACAGAACAGTTCTTCATGCTGTTTGTGCTATACGTCAGTGAGATCTCACTAATTCTCTTTTTTTTTTTTACTAAAATTTTGACATTATTCTATAACACATGTAATTTTTTCTGTTTCTTTTTAAAATTGTCTTCCAATGTTGTGCCTAGATGAACATGCATTTATTTTTAAAACTAAGGTCCGTAATCGATATGAGTAATACAGACCCTGCACGTGGAATATAAACTGAGACATTTTTGAAAGTCAGTTTTGTCATATTATTAAACAAAACTTTAAAATATTATGCATATGCGGTAAAATGCGTACATATTACTTGTTCTTATGCGGTTATGTGTTTTCTACTGAATATAATTTCTATGCATTGTTGTACCTTGCGCGATGTTATACGCACAGTAGGACCTGCCATGCACATAATATTGTGCAATGTAAAACGATTATTCATTTATCTGTCTTGCATATAACACTACGTAAGTTTACTGCAGAGTTCATTTAATTAAATTTTGCAGCCTTACAATATGGATACTTTCGTATGTGTGTATTTAATTTCAGACAGTACCACACAGTTGTGCTGTGCAAGAAGACATTGATAACAATGACATGCAAATAGCCTTTGGTGGTACTGTATCGATAAAGATGATGTACATGTTATTTAGTGGGCCAGGTAGTGTAGTCAGTATAGTGACTGACTATGGACTGGATGGTCTGGGGCGAGATTTTCCGCACCTGTCTAGACCGGCCCTGGGGCCCACCCAGCCTCCTGTACAATGGGTACTGGGTCTTTCCCGGGGGTAAAGAGCGGCCGGGGCGTGACACTGACCCCCCCCTTCTAGTGCCGTGGTCAAGAAAGAGTAGAGCTATACTTCTACTCCCCCTATGGGCCGTATGGCCTGCACAGAGCCTCAGTGCCTGTACATGGGTGCACTTTACCTTTACCTTTTTTTACATGTTATTTAGCAAACTGTCCACAAAGTATAGCTACTACTGTCAGGTTATTTAGCAAACTGTCCACAAAGTATAGCTACTACTGTCAGGCTGTCTGTATAATAACATGTTTTGCAACCGCATCATTTTGCATCTGCATGTGTTCAAATATGTCTACAGAGTGATCCCAGATGACATGGAGTACATCTGATTTTGAATTTACTGCAAACTTTCGGAGATTTTACAAAATGTGTATTAGATTGACTGAATGAGGGGGCTGTTTAAACTGTGACCAGAGGAATTACACAAGAGTGATAAATGAGTTGGATGTTACAATTTCTGTAAGCATGGTGTGTGTTGGATAATGACATGATGAAATTGGAGACGTTCTGTGTATGTGTGACAGTGCTGGAAGATTAGGTGCAGGTATGTATGGGTATATGAAACACAAATAACAGTCAAGCTTCAGTTTTGATCATTTATGTACCAAGAAACAATCATATGCAAGTTTGTCATAATTTTCCTGTTCTTCAGCTTCAAGAGATAATTACAAGTACTGCACTGAGTTAATATGGATGACATTACATCAGTTATTACTAGCCAGATATCATGAGCTCAAAATTGGTATATTTCCACATTTTCCTTTATTTGCTGTTAATATTGATCCTACAGAGTTTGTTTATTGTGAGCACATTCAGGCAGAAGACTTGTATGCTCCTACCATCAAGTCAAATCAACCTATAATGCCCTAAATTCACTTCATAGCTGCACTGTCCAGAAAATTCAAGGTGGAAGTATGAGAAATATTATCTGAATGTGTAACTATCTGATTTAATTGTTAATCCATGTACTCTTCATACTTTGAACAATTAGAACCGTAGTATTATTTGTGTAGGAAACATATTTTTCTTGCAGCTAGATGACATAAACTTTGGCGCTAGAATTAAATGCCCGTAGTGATGTGCAGATAAATGGACTGTGAATGTGCCCTGCGTTGGAGGGTTCTATAAGAGCAGACATTCAGTGTTTTGAGCATTGCATTTAATGTTACATACGTAACTATCAGCACTAAAGGGTTTGTCATCTGTAACAATGGAAAAAGTACAGTTTGTCCAAGAAAGAATGTCAGAGTTTTAATAATATTTATTTGCATTAAATAGATATTAAAGTTCATGTCTTTGAAATACAACAGCAAATGTATTTGAATTTGCTACTGCTTGCCTTAAATGCCTGTCTTGTTTACATGCAGTAATTTGTAATGAAAGCACAGGATTAAAATTACATATTAGGCCATGCCATTGGTTCAGTCTGAGGCCAGTCAATGTAGGATTTGTTGCAGACGAACTGGCAATGGGACAGGTTTTTTAACCAAGTACTTTAGTTTTGCCTCATCATTGTCATTCCACCAATGCTCCATATTCATTCATCTAGCACTATACAATCTGAACAACTGACAGTGTTATTAAATACCATACTAAAAGAAAGCAGTTATAGCATTGACACCACTGACAAAAGTACAGTGTGTGTGTGGTGATAGGTTGAATTGAAGTCAGTTGTGTGTTTGAGGAAACTTTTGGCATGTGTATGGAAAGGTTGCTGCAAGCAGTGACACTGTTTGTTGGTGATATCAGCAGTTCTAAATACATGGTGTGCTGTCTTTTGGCATGTGTATGGAAAGGTTGCTGCAAGCAGT
>Ga0123354_10002681_pt1 | contig 23831 bp, 21 predicted proteins | sample TergutLab28metaG_2_FD_97872 | JGI IMG/M metagenome (GOLD analysis project Ga0123354, IMG submission 97872) | Labiotermes labralis P4 segment gut microbial communities from Petit-Saut dam, French Guiana - Lab288 P4 | ecosystem: Host-associated > Arthropoda: Insects > Digestive system > Gut ... | reverse complement strand
TACGTGGCTGATGTAGTGAGAATACCTGTGCTTGATGACATTCTGTTGCGTGTATTCCGTGATCATTCGATCACAGCTGAGGCCTGTTTAGGAGGACTGTGTGTCTTGAAGAACACATGAAAATATTCTTTATTGTGATGACAACACTGTCGACAAGTGTGTTACCCCAGATAATGGTGACATCCACAGCCAGAATCGAAATGTCTTAGGACTTGGTCACAAAATATTTTGAACTTAATTTCTGAAGCAACAAATTGCACTATGGAGAGCTTGAAAATGAATTTCTTTTCACCTTGTGTAATCAAATCTAAAATTAAAATTTAGTATTGGCAAGTTGTCACTTAATTTTTGCAAATGTGGCCCTTCTGTCAGTGAAATACAAAAACAAAACTGTCTTTGTTACAGTGCATGCCACTTGGGATTGACTATTGTCAGTTTTAGGATTTTTTTTTTTGTTGCTGGGATAATTAAACATTTTTTATGGCAGTGGGTTTTTCTCATATACTTGAATGTAAGCTTCAGAAGTATAGGGTGTGCAGAGATGCCACCAATGAAAGAAGCAGGTCTTAAGAGGAATTATTGAAAGTGTTGGCTGTTAGGTTCCTCACAGTTTATATGTATGACTAGTCACGGAAAAGTAACAGTGTGTCTGTGCTGAAGATCTTAACACCATTTCTATACTCATGAACTGCAACAGACATTTGTGTGGTGTATGTCTTGTTTTATGCACTGAAACTCATGCTTGTGCATTCTGAAATATTATGGGAAGGCAAATTTGTCATCTCTATACTTTCCCCACATTATTAGAAAGTTAAAAGTCATGTAGGGTGAGTAGTTATTGAAATTCTTATAATTATGATTGTTGCAGCAATTCTATGTGGCCACTTCACGTCAACTAAAGAGGTTAGAGTCAGTTTCAAGGTCTCCTATCTACTCGCACTTTGGAGAAAGCATCCAAGGTAAGATGTCTCTAGTACAAGTGGGATGGTAGTGGGACAGGTGGAGTGAGAGAGAGTAGCACAGGTAGGATGGCAGTAACATGGTGCCATGTTGGTTAGGATGCTGTAAGGGCTTTTATACCGACAGGTCAAGTGTAATTAAACACAGGCTTTTAACTCTCATATCCATATTCCAAGTAACTGTAATGTGTATTTACAAATTTGAGGATACATTAAACACAGGAGGGTGAAATTCATAATAGTTCTTGACAGAATACTGTTGCTACCATAAATTGAGAGCTGTGGGAAGCATCATTGCAGTAAATGTGTGAGTTACTGAAGCTGTCTGTTGATGTACGTGTTCTTGTTGTGTATCTCTGAGAGTATGCTGAAAAGTGAAGTGAGTTATTTATTTTGTAACATCTTCATTAATAAGTCAGTTGGAGGAAGCATGTAATACTCGTAAGTGGCATCATCCTCTATGTGGGATACCATAATTTAACATTATATTTAAAAAATGCACTTTTCATCTTTAATTTTTCAGTCTTCATCTCTTACTGGATATTTTCCAAACTATCTTTGCAGGTGCACCAACAATTAGAGCATATAATGTGCAAAAGAGGTTCACACAGGAATCAGAGGAGAAGGTAGACTTCAATCAGGTCTGCTATTGTCCCAGTATAATTTCAAACAGGTTTGCTATATTTATTTTACAACACACTTTTAATATTTTTATATTCAGCCGTTGTAATCTTTAAAACTACAGTTTCCAAGTTTTTTGACTGCTGCATGTGTTCACTTCGACCTTTGACGTGAAACACTTGGATAAACACGTTTGTCATCTAGAGAGTTTGCTTATTTTGGGTGGGGATTCATGTTTTCTGGGTTGTAATGTTGCATTATTCACTGAGTGGTTCCTTGTTTTTTGAAGGAACTTCCACCGCCTATTTGTTTTCTAGAGAGATGTATGATTTCTTGTATTTTTTGGGTCACATCATATGTAACAGTACTTATGATTTTTTGTAAGTTGTGCAATATTATGTGAGATTTTGAGGTTCTTGGGTAGTGTTGATAAAGGTACAGGTCTGTGGGGATACTGTGACGTGTTGACTGGTAAATAATTACTCACCTTTAACTATTTATTGGTTTGCAAAATATACCATCCCAAAAGCCCAGGCTGTCCATAGGATCCTGTTTGCATATGCCAACAGTTATAACAAGAAACGTTTCTGTTTAATTAGTATATACATGTATGTGTTCATGTTTTTCCAACCTGATGAATATTCACAGAAATAAGTCTGACAGGAAAATAACTTGGATGGTATTGTGCTTTATTTGGAAAACTTGGCACTTTCGATCATGACTACACCATTCTGTGGTTCCATGTCCGACTAGCTGGATTGACTTTTCATTGTGGGTGCAGTAAGTTTAGTGTTGATGATGAATTTTTGAACAGATAAACCACAGTGACAGTGGTTTATTGAGACCAAAAATGTGACCTTTGCCCTGTGTCACTGTGATTGTTTCATGTAGTGGTTATAGAATATGCAAGTGGATGTAAAATGTTCGTTTTTGAAGTGACACAAATAAAATATGACTTTCCGTTTATATTTACATGTTCACAGATGGCTAGCCATACGGCTGGAAATGGTGGGAAATTTCATCATATTCTTCGCCTCATTGTTTGCTGTACTGAGAAGGGACACCATGAGCCCAGGGCTTGTGGGTCTGAGTGTCAGCTATGCTTTGCAGGTAGAGCTTGGAAACCTTCCTACAATTCTGTATGATTCCCTTGTAGCAGGAAGAGGTTCTTGTGAGAGGAAGTACTTCGTAATGTGAAAATGGCTGGTGTAATTCTCATTTAGTTTTTATCCGTACTTGAATTATTTTATGCATTTGGTTTTCAGTAATTTCGTAAAACCACCACAGATGCTAGTCAGGTGTTCACAATTGTTGAACCTTCATTACAAGTGGAGTGGCCAGTATCTGTTTGTTTTTTCATTCACACTGCACTCGCAGCCTCGTGCTGGTACTGATAGAACAGTTTTTGGCTGTACCATAGCTCAGGCATTTAGGCACTGGCCCATGTTCAGTCGCAGGCCAGTGCATGTGGGATAGGTGGTTGACAAAATCAGGTTTTTCTTCAATTTCAGTTGTCACCTCTCGGTATCAATCCGATCAGTGCTGTCTACTCATTCATCTGCCACCAGCACTGCACAATATTAGCAATTGACAGAATCGTTAAACAAAAACTTCTCCTGCCATCTTAGCATTTGTCACTCAAGAAGCTTTTGTGAAGTAACATTTCTACGTGATTGGCTAGATACAGAAAAGGGAAGATACTTCAGCATCTCATCGTAGTATATTCTATGTTTCATGTGGAGCAAAGAGACCTGTGGTTTATTCGTTTGGGGAATAGACGGTTTTAAAATGTATTAATAATACTGTGTATAATTTAATTAAGTTTTTTGTTTAGATTTAGACTTTCATGTAACTGAGAAAGCAAAACCTGCTTTGTATTCCTGTGCCGATATCTGTACATTTTTAAAACCTCTTTTTTTTATTATTATCAGTTTATTTTAAATGTTTGTTTGTAGTCACTTCTTTCACATCTCATTTTAAATTATTTCACGAATCCAAATATGTGCACCCCAATTCAAGCTTTATGGTCTGAGGGTGAAATGCTGGACTCTTATTCACTGGATTTTGAGTTCTAGTTTTGATGAGTGTATTTGTGACTTTTTTTGCTCACAGATTAAAGCCTTTACCTCTGCAAAAGCTGCAACTTTGGAAATTCTCTCACTGACCCCTCAAAAAAGGTTTAGAGCCTACATCATGTTATATGTATCCTTTGCTGTTGCTCATTGTCTTGGTCAGTTTATCAGTGGGTGTAACTGAATCTTTCTTGTGGGTGGGTGCCTGTAACTTGAAAAAGTCCTATGTCCTTGCCTAGATAAAAGAAGTCAGAAGCATCAATACACCATGAATAGGTACAATTCAGGGTCAGTATCAACGCAGTTTTTTTTTTAATATATATTGAATTGTTAACCTTTAGTTTACTAATGGTTCCACTTGGAACTGTAGTGAGTATTTTTGAACTCTTCCAATGGTTCCTCTTTGACTGTTGATTTAAGTACCCTTGCAGAGAAATTCAGTGAGTTGGGACTTGCGATTGGGGTTTAACTCAGCATTTAAAGCAAGTACATATTTAGAATGACCTTGAATTGTATGATGATAAAAGCACAGTGGAATGACACTCATCAAAGCAGCACACCATGACTGTAGACACTGAACCAACAGAGCAGTGTTCTTGTTCACCAGGCATCTGCAGTAAAAATATGTAGGCATTATTATCATTCAGTATTATATCGCTAAATTCATATGGTTTTATTTAACATTTTAGATCACACAGACACTTAACTGGTTGGTGAGAATGTCCTCAGATGTGGAGACTAACATTGTAGCTGTGGAGAGAATCAAGGAGTATTCGGAAACAGAGCAGGTAAGGAACTGGAGACATCATTGGATGTCCTACAAATATACATGCATTAAATGGATGAGTAGAGAATTGCTGTTTTTAAGACTATGTAACTGTTATGGTAACCACATCTTCACCAGTAACTTCTAACTCAGTTATATACTGTAATTATTTTGATGGGGCTAGTTCTGCCCTCTTGGTACGGTGAATAGGCAATTGGATGGATGACCAATGAATTGTGGTTCATTTCCTGGCACCTACAAAGAGTTTCTTCTGTTCCTCATTGGGACTAGATTTGATGTCTAACTTTAGGGAATTCATACAGTGTACTGCTTACCAGTTTTCAGGAAAATCTGTGAAATGGAAGCCAAGGTAGAGCTAAAAAGGAGTAACTCTTCACGTAAAATGCCCATGATTATTGACCGATCACAACGAAGCTTTGGTTATTTGTAGCAAGTGGGAGTAGAGTCCCAGATGTATATTTTCAGGAAAATTTCTTGTATTGGAGATAAGATACAGCCAAAAAGGTACATTTTTCCAACAAAAGTGTCCTTAATTATTGACTGATCACAAGCAAACTAATAGCATTTGTAGCAGATGTGTTCAGTGTACCACGTTCTACACGATCACCCTTTTTATCTTGTTTGTCCCGACGTGCTCAGTCTGGTAGGTGAACCTCTTTTGGGAGATGGGTGTGGTTCACCAAATCACAAATAGTTTTATTTTTTTACTTATTATTTTTTTATTAATTTTATTCTTGATACAAAATGAAAGGTGTGCTGTATCCAGTTAAACAACTAAATCATTTTTTTTTAAATAACACAGTCACTTGTACTCCCTCATTTACATCACACACATGCAGCTGCTTTTTCACTGGACTGCTAGCATCTGGTGTCCGCTGCTAATGTTTCCTCATTTAAATCTCTCCCTGCACAACCCCTTCTACCTATCACCAACGGTTCCTGAACATACATTGACAGATTAAACTTACAACGCATGGCCATGAACCATCTATAACTGATGCCAACAAACCTAAGAAACAGATGTACCAAAAATGATCAGCTACAACATATGAATTATCAGGATAGTCCCTTGAATGGAAGGAAGCCAAGATACTGCAGAGTGGTACACTGCTGTTCAAGGAAAGTCCCCCTAACTTAAACTTCTGACACCAATGTTGATACCTTCTGGACAGAACTTCCACCTGTTGTGCTTTGAACTCATGTTGTCATTCCACATAATTTAAAAGATCATTTCAGCTCCATACCTGCGTGTCTTGTCATACGTTTGTAGTGTATGCATGTGTTTATTATGTTTATTCATTTCTCCTACATATTCCGCATGCATAGGTCAACTTTAATGAGAACACAGATGTACAGGAATACAGTTTTGATATAAAATGTTGTAGTGGATGTGCATAATGTGAATAAAATTAAAATTACAGTATGAGGCAGTTAAACATAGTTGCAGTAGAAATGCCTGCATTATATTAGATGTGGTAAACATTTATACCAGTTTTACTGTTTATTTTTGAATATATTATGTTAATGCATGGCTAATGTTGTGTATCACTATGTACTGAATCTGATGGGTGTGTGTTCACATGCATATGTGTGTAAACGTAAACAGTGCCACTTTCATCAGTATGCTACATCTGGTATAATATTAGCATTTCTATTGTAACTATATTTTAGCTGAGTGATGCTGTAATTTTACTTCTGTTGTATTTATGCACAAGTGTTGTAACATTTTATATAAAAAATGTATTGCTTTGTATAGGTATTCTCCCTTGTATCGGTGGTCTCCCCCCAAAACATATGGGAGAAATTACTGTGACATAATAAATAGTTGTGAATAATATATGTGCAGTTTGTTGGTATAAATGTATGTAGTCAGCCTGTTGCATGGAACATGTGCAAAATTAAATTTTTTTGTATTCTTAATGCTCATCCAGTTGCAGGCTGTGACACTTTGCTTACCTGTTCTTTGTAGTTTCTTAATTCTCAGCACAGTACTTCCATGTAGAGGTTAATCAGAATCCAGTTCAAGTTTTAAATTTATTACAAAGGTGAGACTGCCTGGCTGAAAAACTGGCAGCAAAAATGATGTACTTTTGATGTTACAGGAAGCACCGTGGGATGTACCAACCAACCAACCACTAAGCAACTGGCCGGACAATGGACAAGTGGATTTCAAGGACTATCAAGTGCGCTACAGAGAAGGACTTGATCTGGTGCTGCGAGGCATCTCCTTTAGTGTTAAGGGTGGAGAGAAGGTGAGTTAATTCATACAAAGGCACATAAACAAGCAGTTGTGAAAGAACTGTTTTTAAGATTCTCAATGACTGTTCGTGTATGTTCATGTATGTATGACCCCCAAAATTTCTCTCATTTCTTTATTAAAGAAGTTTCAGGGTTAAATTCAAAGAACTGCTATTATCTTTCTGCAGTTGGTGCTTATTTAAATAGTATACAGAAAATCAGACTTGAACCCCAGAAGTAATGTTTGAATGTGTTTGAATTCAAGAGATATGGGGATTGGGTTACTTGAATATTCTTCACAGAAGTTATGATCTATTAAATGATATTGTCAGTAGCTCAGATAATATAGCACCAAATGGTGGGATTATTAGTGGACATAGTGTGCAAAATGAAGAGGTTACACCCCCGAGCATGTGGCTTGAAATTGCAAGAAATGTGAGTGAACACCCTGTCCCTGTCAGGTCTCTAACTGGGGCACTTCATAGATACAAGTCAGAAGTGCTCGTGCTTGCTGGTTTTATGGGCATCATGAATCGGAAGATACCAAGGATGGCTCCTCCCGCAGCCTCCTATTTGCACTGTTTTTTTTTTTGCACACTACTTATTGCTTATAGGATGTGTGAGTCTTTAATTTGAGGTCCAGTCATTGCAAGATTTTGCATTGTTATGCCTCTGGTGTTTCACTGTAACTGTTTGCAAAGTTGTACAGTTATGATAGTCTTAATTTGTACAGTTATGCTCTGTCAGCTGGTGGTTGTGCAGCATTTATTGGTTTTTTAACAGTGCTTTCAGTAGCTGAGATTTTTGTGTCATAAGATGGAATGGTGTGAATAATGAATTGGTAAGGATGTGGAAGTAAGAAATTGTGTAATTTGAGATAATAATCCATGATTTGTGTGGAGGGACTGAGGAAATTCATGAAATTCCTCAAGTATGATAGTCAGACTGTGGGCTAGGAATGAATAAGGTGTTAGGTGTGAAATTTGATGCTTTCACAATGGAAAATGTTACCATGATTTTGGTTGTAGTTCTTAACTGTAATGTGGTGTAGTTAGCATCATTTTGGTTTGAGGAGCATGCTGCCTGTATCTTCTGTGCACTAAAACCTGTCCACCTGTTGGACTGCAAATGGTATGACACCCCAGAATAACACAGTATTAAAAGTCTTACAAGTTGGTGTCTCCTTGATTTTGCCAATTTTATCTTGCAGGTTGGTATTGTCGGACGGACAGGTGCTGGAAAGTCATCACTTACATTAAGCCTATTTCGCATTATCGAAGCTGCAGGTGGGCAGATTCTTATTGATGGTGTGGATATCTCAGAACTCGGTCTGCATGCTTTGAGGTAAGTGGAAATTGAGTATCAATGTGTTTCTTATAAGACAGCAGTGATTAAAATGTGCTTTAGTTGGTAGACATAGGTTTACAATATGAGTTTTGTGGTAAATAATTAAAAAATTTTGTTCATTGTTTGAAATAACGAGACTAACTTGAACAATGAAATTTTAGTTTATTATCCAGACAAGCAAATGCATTTGTTGGTCTGGATAATAGACTGTACAAGATGCACGGTACATACATTAAAATAAATGCGATTTTAATCTAATAAACCCTTGACACATTCTTAAGTAGCGTATTTAATGGCTTGAGAATCCCATGTGAAGTCCCAGACGAAGCTTTTAATTCCCTGGCAGAGGCCACAGGAGACTTGTATAGTTCTTTGGCTTCTAGTGTGCCCATTATCCAAATGGGGCTTGCTACCGGAAGTTCCTTGAACATGTGTAGGTACTTGCTGTTTGTCAAACTTAACTTCTAAATTTAATTAGTAAATAGAGGTTACTGAAACAAACAACAAAGTCTTAATAAATACAGGCCCAGAAACTAAGTATTTTAGAGATATTTTATTTTGTTGTTATGGTATCAACTTTGAGCACCTCTTAGTGAAACAGTGAGAAACGAAAAGCAATTTCCTTTGAAGGAATGGTAATGTTGTGAAAAAATAAAGGAACTGAAATATGTGACAGTTCTACAGAATCCTACTGTATGATATGTGCGTGAACTTGTATTCAGAACTCTAGAAACAGGCTGCTGCAAAACAGTGTTAAGTATCTCTGAAACAGTTGGTTTCCAGACCTATATGTATTAAGACTTTGTTGCTTGTTCCAATGAGCTGTGTTTGTCCATTTGTCCGTATAATCTGGAAACACTTGTATGTGTAGTTCTTAAAAGTGTTTTTGTATGGGATTCTTCGAATTTATGTTGTGTGTGTGTGTGTGTGTGTGTGTGTGTTTTTTTTTTAATACAAATGTGGTGTATCTTGATTAATTTATACAGGCTGCGTCAGTGAATCGAGCGATTTTTAAAAAGTCATGAACAGTAAATGCTTTCATTTATTTAGTTTGAACACACATGAACACAATATATATATAAAAGAATTTAGATTTTTTCACTTTGAATTTAACAATTTAACACATTGAAAACAAAAGTCCTACTTTCCAAAAATAACATCATTCAGATGACCACCATTCTACTTTAGGCACTCGGTAAGTCTCTTGCGAACATCACCCATTACTATTTGAAGCATCTCCGCAGGAATTCGTGTGACTTCTTACTGAATTCGATATTTCAACTCCTGAACTGTGTGGGGTGCTGGAGCTTTAAAGACTTGAGATTTCAGATACCCCCAGAGAAAGAAATCACGTGCTGAAAATTGGGTGACCTGGCTGGCCATGTGATGTCCCCATATATGGAGGTAACATGGCTAGGAAACAAATTCCTCACAGCTGCCATGGAATCTCGTGCAGTGTGGCTCGTAGCTCCATCTTGTTGGAAAAACATTTCTTCAGTTATTGGGTGATGAGCAAGCTCAGGACCTAAGAAGTTGTCCAACATGTGAACATAACATGGTCCAGTCACAGTTACAGCCTTTCTCATTGTCAATGAAGTAAGGACCAATAATTGGAATTAAGATATTGCGCACAGTACTGTGATTTGGAACTGTGAAGTGGTCTGTCATGAATTTCTGTGGTGTTTGTGGCAAACCAGTAGCGGAAATTTTGTTTATTAACAAACCCAGATAAATGAAAATGAGATTCTTTGCTCATCAATGAGGTGTTTACAAGCTCTTGGTCTTGATTAATTAACTGCAAAAAAGTCTGGCAGAAATTATCTCTGTTTACATAGTCACGTTCTTGTAGTGCATGAGTAACTTGAAGTTTGTAGGGGTAGAAGTGAAGATATTGTGTAAAATTTGTCAAACGCTGGCTTCAGACAACCCAAGTGACACAGAGTGGCGTTGCGCAGAACGGTGTGGACTTCTTTCAATGGCCTCTCACACTACCACAATGTTCTCAGGTGTACATACTGTTTTTACACTACCACCTTTCTTCTTTAGTATAGAACCAATAGCGTCGAAGTTTTTGAACCCAGTTCTTGATGACAACGGCTGATGGAACAGCACGATTGAGATGTATCCCGAACTCTCTTCGAAATTCACGCTGAGCGATAAACAGAACTATCACTGTTTTTGTAAAATGCTTTCACAGCAAAAGCATGTTGTGCTTCAGTCCACAGCTCTATTGCAACTAAAACGCTTTAAAGTTGGCAGCAAAATGGCAATAGTGGCATCCTCTTCCCCAGTGTTGCTGAACCAGAGAAAACAGTGTTGCAAAATCACCTGATTCACTGATGCACCCTCTACTTAAAAATTACAGATTAATGCATCCGGTTTGTTTTCAGACCCCTCCCCCTCCTCCTCCCACTCTCATAACCATTTCTTGCAACAGAGTAATTTTCCTGTGTTACATCTTAGGTGACGAGAGCAGTGACTATGACAACTGCTGTCATTCATGCTTCCTATGACTTGACCTTAGTGAATATGCCATAACTGTTTTTTTGTATGTTCATGAGAAAATATTGTTTGTAGCCATAAGACAATGTTGGTTTTTGGATGATCCTTGCATAAAGTGTTGAGAAAGAGCAAGTTTGCAAAATGATGTAACAACAATTTTAATAAGGTAATTCTGTCATAATAGGTCACGATTAACAATTATTCCTCAAGATCCAGTCCTCTTCTCAGGAACGTTGCGTGTCAACTTGGATCCATTTGACCGTCATTCTGATGTAGAAATATGGCTGGCTCTGGAGCATGCTCATTTGAAGGCCTTTGTAAAGGGATTGCCAGACGCACTAGAGCATCCTGTATCAGAAGGGGGGGAGAACCTCAGGTATGCTGAGATTTTAAATTAGTAATTCTAGTAGTGACTGATATACTCCAAGCTTGCCTGGGGTATGGTTTGAGTAAACTGTTTGCACAGTACCCCGAGCTTTCATGGGGCATGGATTGAATAAATTGTTTGTGGGCTGTCAGTCATTTTGTAGTGGGGTCAGAATTAAATATTTCTGGGGCCTGCTTTGTTTTCTGTCATCATGGTTGATGTGGTAAGGAACTGCCATTTGATACGTGTACAGTGTGTGACCACATCCATCCTTTGGTGCCTCATCTTCATCAGCGTGCTCATTTAGTGTAACAACATTGCCCAAAGCCAAAGTGGGTCTCTGAAGTGGTGGGTTTTTGACTAAGCTGTACCACAACTGGTGGCAGAAAAACATTTTTAGTGACCAACAGATGTGACAGCTGAATTGTCCGATAACTGAATAGCCATGGAATTGCGAGACAGATTTAGCCTTTTTAATGTGGGGTGATGGTTACCATGTATAAATTTGAACCCTTATGTGGATAACAGAATCTAGTAGGGGGATGATGAGCTTGTGAGGGTTGAGGTTGGGAGCAGTCTACTGAGATATGATGAAATGCAAATTAGTATGTAGGTACCAGCATTTCAGAGGAGCTATTTACTTCAATCTCCAGGTGATCCAAGAAGACTAGAATCTTCAATGATCTACTTGTATTTGTGTATGAATTTTTAAAACTTTATTAATGTTTTGGACATTGTGAATTTTGAATTTCTTGCAACTCATAAAAGTAAATATATTCAGGATATATAGGTAATTTCAAAAGTCAAACTTTGCTTTATACATGGTCTTCAAACTTCAGAAGTTTTTGAACCGTCCTTTTTTCCAACTGTGGAGGCATATAAAAAAAAAGTGTTGCATTAGTGAGTCCTAGAAGTATGGTGAAATGGTATTAAAAAAACAGTTGCAAGTGGATGTTGTATTCATATATTTAGGTATGATGCAAAAACAAAGTGTGTTATATTTTGTATTATTTATCATCCTTAACATGCTGTTATGTCAAGTGACATATAAGCAAACCATGCAGCAGAGAGTTTGGAGCAATATTCAAAGACAGGTGAAAGAAATAACAACTGGAAGGGGTTTTCTTGGATTGTATCCAGTATATGAAGAAGAAATATTTCTGTTGTCACATATTTTGCAGATATTTGTGGTAATGTTAGATGTAGAATTCATTGTGCTGTTATTTTGTTTCATGTAAAAATTTACCATTAGAAAGAACTTGGGTTGTGGAAAAAATGTGAGGATATAGTGAATTATACCATTGTCATAAATTGACGAAATCTGGGCATTATGTAATTTTATGTAAATTAAATTTTAGGTTGGTTTAGTTAAAAGATGCAGAAGTTTGATTGCACATGCTGTGATGAACAGTCTTGATTTCTTTCCACAGTGTTGGCCAGCGTCAACTGATATGTCTGGCTAGAGCTCTACTTAGGAAAACAAAGGTCCTCATTCTCGATGAGGCTACTGCTGCTGTTGATTTGGAAACTGATGACCTTATACAGGTATGTGTTCTGTCATATGCGAAGGTACTGCACTGTTTGCATCATGTGAGAGTGAGTGGCATGGTTTGTACATGGAGTTCAATGGTAAGCTGAATCTGTACGCGTGGCAAGCTTAACCTTTTGGCGCCGGAATTATTTTTTAATTTTAGCACATTCTGTATATAAAATGTTAATAATACAGGAACCAAATACATTAGAATTATGAAACAAACTGCATTTTGAAGAGAAAAAAACGGAGAGTATATACCATGTTTAAAATAATCGGTACCCATATTTGTTGAATAAATATATGAAATGCAACTTTGGAGTTTAGCGGTGCGGTACGTCAACTGTAGTTGACATTAGGCGTCTAAAGGTTAATGGTCTTATGTTTCCTGATACAATAAATATGTTGACTTACTGCATATTGGAGTAGGGGATGGAAATGACCACTTTTAGTTCTCAGATTTGCCTGACACCTGGTCAGCAGATTACGAAATACTGTTCGAAGTTAATTAGCAGTTGCAGACAGCTGATGAGGGTAGTCCTCCAGCTTGGGGGTTGTGCGAGGTGCTAACTCCTTCTCACCAAAAGAACTTACCATGTGACGAATCATTCACGAATGCCTCAGACTTGGACTGATCCTTTGGTATGATGTGAAAAGTAGAAGGGTACATGAGGTTCAGCATGTGGAACATAAGGGTTAGACCAGAGTTATTTACTACAGTGGCCAGGGAATTAGCAAGGTATATGTTAGATTTTGTAGAAGAGGTTAGGTGGGACAAGGGAGGCACTGAACAATGAAGAAATTAAGAACAGATTGAAGTCAAGGAATGCTTGCTATCAGTCAGTATAGAAACTTCTGCCTTCCAGTGTGCTATCCGCAAATGTAAAGATTGAAATACACAGAACAATAATTTTGCCTGTTGTTTTATATGGGTGTGAACCTTGAACTGTCACACTGAGAGAGGCACATAGGCCGGGGGTGTTTGAGATTAGGGTGCTGAGGAAAATATTTGAGCCTAAGAGGGACAAGGTAACGGAGTGGAGAGGGCTATACAATGAGGAGCTGTATGAGCTGTACTTCTTACCAAATATTGTTGCTATGATCAAATCAGAATAATGAGGTGGGCGGGACATGTAGCATATGTGGGGGAGAGGATAGGGACATGCCAGGTTTTGTTGGGGAAATCTAAAGGAAAAAAAACACATGGAAGACCTAGGCATAGATAGGAGGATACTAGATACTACTAAAATTTATTTTCAGGAAGCAGGGTGGGGAACACAGATAAGGTTGATCTGGCTTGGGCTAGGGACAGTTGGGGGCACTTGTGAATGTGATAGCAATGTTCGTGTTCCATTAAGTGACTCTTTTGCATGGAGTTAGTAAGCTAGCTAGCTAACTAGTTGATTGGTTGTTTGGTTAGTTTCCCATCCTGTCAGTTTGTTTGAAATGAAGCATGTCTGAGAGTTGAAGGAGATCTTTCCACCATCACCCCTAACATGCAGAAAGTGACATAAAATATATATAAGTATTACATGTATGTGTGGAAGTGTAAGGCCATTAACCCTTAGATGCCTAACGACTTATATATATATATATATATGTCATGCAGTGAGCCCTTTAAATAGCCGACTGGCCATTAAAGTGGATGGGTGGGGGGGATTTAATTCCGGCATCAAAGGGTTAAGCTTGCTTTGACTTGGAGTTCAGTTGTCAGTTGAACTGCATGTATTAAGTGTGAATGAGTGGTATTCTCTGAAAGCTTCATTTTCATCTTGTGTTTCTTTGATTGATGATATACTTTCATCTAATATCACCCTCAAGATATGTAAGAGTCCTGACTAGTGCAGTAGAATGACAGGCACAGTAGTTCTGTGCATGAGATTTGAGGTTCTTTTGGAGTTGTATATTCAGCTGTGGTCTTCTAGGATTTGACACTGTGTACGTGGCATTGCAGAGGACCGCAGCTTAAAAGTTTTGTCCATAGTGTACATTTTATTTCCAGTACAAGTTTCTGATCAGTACCATTGAAAGGGTTAATTACTGTCCATTTGCTGACCTATATGTAACATAAGCTAGTCTTGCAACTCATAGACTTTCTGGGCTTTTTCCATGGTATGTATTGAAATATTATGTACTACATTTTAGAGACAGGTTCGGTACCCGTCTTCAGACTTCTTCCAAATCAGCTGTCATGACATGGTGATTATTTACACTGTAATTAAACTCATGAATATCAAATTAGATGTTGATCCAGTCCCTGACACTTATTGTATTTCAATATACACATTGGAAATAGTGCAAAGAGTGTATGAGTTGAAATATTATATGTGGTGTGGCTACAAAATAACCAGACTGATGTTAGAACATTTTTTATTAAAAAAATTACACAATAGAAATGTTGTCACCCTCGGTATACTCCCCTCCTCGATCCCTAGACCGCTCCATGTGAATCTTTCACTGTTGGAAGCAATGCTGCAGGTCATCTTCTGATAACTTATTCATGAGCTCTGTTGCATTTGCCTTCACTGCATCTATGGACTCAAACCTGGTTCCTTTTAATGCAGACTTAATCTTTGGAAATAAAAAAAAGTCACATGGGGCTAGGTCAGGTGAGTACGGTGGATGTTCCAACATGTGCTTCGTCAAAAACGTCTTGACAGACAGGGTGTTGCGTGCTGGTGCATTGTCTTGGTGAAGAACCCATGAGTCGTTCTTCCATATTTCAGGTCTTCTTCTTCTCACCCGTTCATGAAGGTTTGTCAGAACCTCCTTGTAGTAGACCTGGTTAACGGTCTGACCTTCAAGCACCCAATCCACCTAAACAATCCCTTGGATGTCGGAAAAAACAATCATCGTTGCTTTAAATTTGGATTTGCTCTGCCATGCTTTATTTTGCCTTGGTGAACTGGGGCTCTTCCAGTGCATGGATTGGCGCTTACTTTCTGGATTGTATTGAAAAAACCATGATTCATCACAAGTTATTACGTTCTCTAAAAAGTTTGGGTCATTTGCAGTGTTCTGAAGATTGTGAGCACAAATGTTCAGTCAAATTTCCTTTTGTTCAGGAGTGAGAGTCTCGGCACCATCTTCAAAGACACTTTTTTCATGTTGAAATTGTTATGTAAAATCTCTAGAACAGTTTCCTTGTCAATGTTAGTTCAATCGGCAACCGCTCGAATGCCCAGGCTATGATTTTGTTGAACAGTTTCACCGACTTTTTCGATGTTAGCATCTGTTTTTGATGTGCTGGGACGACCGTGGCGCTGATCGTCTCCAATCTCTTCTCTTCCCTCTTTAAACCTTTTAAACCACTCGAAAACTTGAGTACAAGACAGACACTTATCACCATAAACTTTCTTGAACAAATTGTATGTTTCTGTAGCAGATTTTCCAAATTTCACACAGAATTTCACATTGATATGTTGCTCCACGTTAACACTTAACATGATTCCGACGGAGAACAAGAACATGATCCACTTCAAGCAAAGACTATGGCCAAACTGTTTGCTGCACAACTTTGAAATTATAACCGTGAATGGAGGGGAGAGCACAAGCCAATAGCACACACCGCTCGCTGTTGCCAAGTTTACAGGGAAGCGGAAAATAATTAAGTCCGGTTATTTTATAGCCACACCACGTACACCATTATCAGAACCCTGTAGAATTGTATAGGCTAGTTTTTCCATTCTTAAGACAACAGAAAACAGATAGTATTATTTTGCGTCTGAAGGTTTGTTGTTCTAACAGTTGCATGTATTTTTTTCAGACAACAATCCGTAGTGAATTCAAAGACTGCACAGTACTTACAATAGCCCATCGCCTGAACACAATCATGGACTCTAATAGGTGAGTGAATGTGATGATTTCTACGCATACACACTGGGAATTAATACTGATCCTTGTCATTTTCAGAACTTGGGTACTACTACTGGCAGTAGTGTTTGTTACTTGAAAACTGGTATTTATCTTCAAAGACAGTATGTCAGTTCACTAAACTAATTTTAAGGTTATATATGCAGTCACTTCAAAATTACCAGTGAAGTTGGAGGAACACTGTATGTAATATCCACAAGCAAGGGGAAAAGAAAAGCAGGATGGAAAAGCTCAGTGGCACATACACAAAATTCATGTTCTGAAAGTGGAGGGCAGTGACCATTTGGGTGGATGGTAGAATACCCCTTCCACTGAAGTACTTTTTTCATGTTTATCTATAGTTTACACCTATTCTTTTTTGGAAAATGTTTCTTTGTTCTTGTGTTGTGCACGTGCACCCAGGCCCCCCTCACACACACACACACACGCCAGTTGAAGCACAGTAAGAAGCCGAAATGGGTTGTTTTGCATTGTAAACCAAAGCCAATATAGATGCTGGGAAAAGAATTAGGAATGGAGTTCCCATGTTTTCCAACAGATGGCAATATGTTTATATATGAGCCAGTACATTTTTATGGATGTGGCAACATATTGTTGGCATAGGAGTGGGGATGATGGTTGAAATGAATGTCAAATGAACAGAATAGGATGTTTCATGTGGTCCAGGATGTGGACAAATAAGGGTGCTGATTAGCACTGTGCTGAATCTTCAGATTCCATGAAAAGGTAGGGAATTGCTTGACTGACTGAGCAGTTACTAGCCTCTTAACAATGAATGTTCTCCATGGAGTTAGATCAAAACAGGTGGTGTATAAAGTTATCATATTGAATACTGTTGTGTCCTGGGGGATGGCTGGTCCCTCGGATATGCTGTTTTGTGAGTGGCATAATGTAAGGAATATTGAAGTGCAGGTTGTAGTCTGCAACGTACAGTCACAATGAAACAGCACAGTGACTTAAAATGTGCTTTGAGTGAAAAAATGTAGTGGAAACTAGTTACAAACTTTGCTGATCTGGTAAAATTTGCATTTTAAAATGAACAGTTTAGTGACCTTGCAAAGCTGATGGCTGATGGGGTACTTTTCTGGCATCCAGTGTTAACTGTGAATGGGGTTGGTAATGGATATTCTGATGGGTATTAAAAGCTTTCAAGAGAATGAAAGGTTCATTAGTCTAGGTATTGTTTACACAGAATGGGTAAATGCCAACAAAAGGAAAGAAGAAGTAAATTAACTTAAATTAATTTTTTTGATTGCTGTACAGACTGTATTGATATATATATTTGCTTTGTTAATTATATAAGAATAAGACAATATTTGTAATATTGTCTTGTTTGTTTTTTTATTATCTTGTGTTGTTGAAACATACACTTTAGTTGCTGCGAGAATGACTGTAGTAACAACAAAATAGTGTCAGTAGTTTCAGGTTTGTAATTGTACATACACTCAATGTAGTGCTCACATAGGTTACCGTAACTGGAGAAAAATTTGCATAACTTGATATTTTTTGTTACAGGCCATTAAAAATTAGGGGGAACATTGGTTGTAGGTCCAGGTCAAGGTCTAGTTGAGCAGTAGATGTGTGTGTTATTTATTGAATGTTGTAAGTTGAAATAGAAGCGATACTTGCCATGGTGGTGATAATCTTTGTGGTCCTTAGATGATGGCATTGATGATGAGAGATGGTGGTGTCAGAGACCAGCAGTAATTCCTTTGAAAGCATTAATTTATATTCTGCTAATTCAGCTGAATTACAGAGTATATGCAAAATTCAGTTTTGATGTCACCCTCTGTGTTAATGATTTGATCAGCCACAACACACAGCACAGCTTGACGTGGTGGCCCATCCACCACACATCAACCCTTGTACCTTAAAAGTTAGCATATCTAAGACATCACCATGTCTCAACATACTTATATAAAAATCACATACACGGAACTTAAAAGCAACTTTACATGCAGACTTCTTGTCACCCTTACTTCAAAATATAAAGTGTTGAATGCTTCCACTGTTACAAGATATTACTTTTTTGTACTGCCCATTATGCATAATTAATATAATTACGAGTCATATTCGGAAATCAACGTCCGGTGGGCTAGTGTGGGCAGTCCAGTAAAAATGGCAACCTGGCACTGGCACAGTACCGAGCGATAAACAATTGCCTCGTCTCACACGACGCGGCCAGCCATTGTGCTTAGTTCTCATTGTGCTATGAGCATGTTAACATGTGTACTGCTTTAAAAACTCCGGGCAAGTGTGAGATTCGCGCAGTGATTCGTTCTTTGCAAGCTGAAGGTCATAGTGCAGCTAAAATTCATCACAGAATGAGTGCAGTGTATGGACCAAACTGTATGAGTGACAAATGTGTTAGGGAGTGGTGCAGAAAATTTCGCGATGGAAGAACAGATGTGCATGATGAGGGGGGTCAAGGACGGCCATCTATAGTGACTGACGACCTTGTGCAACACGTTGACAAAGTGGTCGCGAGCGATGTCGATTCACTATCTCTGAACTTTCACTGGAATTCCCTCAAGTCTGTCGAACGGTTTTGTATGAAATTGTCACAAAAAAACTTGGCTACCACAAGTTTTGTGCCAGATGGGTGCCAAAAATGTTCACTGATGTTCACAAAACACAAAGAATGGCGACAGCTTTGACGTTTTTGCAATGTTATCACGATGAGGGGGACGAATTTCTTGACAAGGTTGTGACAGGCGATGAAACATGGGTTAAGTTTGTCAATGTGGAAACCAAAGAGTAGTCTCGACAATGGATGCACACACATTCACTGAATAAACCCAGGAAATTCAAACAATCGTTGGCAAACAGAAAGCTGATGGCAACATTGTTCTGGGACAGAAAAGGAGTGCTGTTGATCGAGTTTATGGAACCTGGAACCACGATAACATCAGAAACATATTGTGAAACTCTGAAAAAACTGCGCAGAGCCATTGAAAACAAAAGGAGAGGAATGTTGACGTCAGGTGTTGTGCTTCTGCACGACAACGTACGCCCACACACAGCTGCACGCGCACAGGCCCTGCTCCAGAAATTTCATTGGGACATGTTTGACCACCCACCCTACAGCCCGGACCTCGCCCCGAGTGATTTCCCGGTTGAAAGTCTGGCTGGGAACACAGCGCATACGTGCAAAGACGAATGAGGAGCTGATGGATGGTGTCAAGGACTGGCTCAGCTCTCAGCCGGCAACTTTCTATGATGCAGGGATAGTGAAACTTGTGTCACGCTGTGACAAGTGCCTCAATTCAGAGGGTGATTATGTCGAGAAGTAGCCTAATTATGTAGCTGACTTTTGTGTATAATAAAATATTTTTCCTTCTTGTTTTTTTTAACAGCCCACCAAACGTTGATTTCCGAATAGCCTACGTAATATGGTTGATAAACCCTAAATAATTAAGATGACATACACATACGTAAGTGCTATAAGTGATTTCATTTTACATCTTCTAGTGTGGTTGGTTGTCAAAGTATGATAAATGTTTTTGGATCATTGCTCTGTTTATATTTTACAGGGTGATAGTGTTAGACGGAGGTATGTTGGTGGAGTATGACACACCGGAAGCACTGCTACAGAACAAGGCATCCATATTCCATAGTATGGCCAAGGATGCTGGTTTGGTGTGAACCTCAGTGAAATGACAGCTTATGCTTTTGTGCCTTGTTATGAGATGCTGCAAGTGTTCAGCTGGGGCCTTCATCTGAGATGCAATCTTACACACAATAGAGAGAGTGGATGCTTCGCACACATTGACAACTAAGGGATGCAGTGCAGTGTCTGTGGAGGAGTTCATGTTGTGTGATATTTGCTTGGTTTTAGTGATATAAGTGTAAAATATAGTAAAATATAGTAGTATGTAGGTGTAAATTCATCATTCAGTGGAGGTTTCATTTGAACATGGAGATGATGTCAGCTGTGTGTGGTCTTGGTATCGTTAACATTACCACAGCTTGTGTAGGGAAAACTTGCTTTAACATATTTAAGTGCGTATAAGTCACTTGTTGCTCCATAGTTTAAATCCAAAAATGGGGTTATGACCTCTATGCATGTAGGTTCATTTTCATTTGAGAAATGACAAAATTGTGGCCCATTGCCATTTTGCATGCACTTCACTCATATTCTTTTACTTCCCACGCCACATTATGGGCATACGTAACATTACCGAATTGAAATGTGTAATATAAAATATTTGTTACTGAAAGGTAGAAGGAATATTTGAAAGAAATATTCAGTGTCATTTCTTTTTAAAATGAAAAATTATATTTCCAAAACAAATGGTCATTCATTTGATTGTATGAATATGATACTGACATTGTGATTTTCTAATTGATCCACTACAGCAAGCAGCACATGTAGCTATCCCACACAGAATTTTTATAGACAGAAAATGTAGTAATGTGAGTATTACATGAAGTATCAGAATGGACATAATATTTAAAGTGTATCAGAATTTGGAGTTACAAAACTTACATTTTTAAACATTTTTGTGTTCTGTGTTCAGTTGCATTACTAATTATTTATACCAAGGCAATGTATTGGATGTACTTACATTATGTTGTCAGGCATGTACTTACAAGATTCATACACAGTTTTGTGCTCTGCAAAAGTTGTAGTACTTGTTACACACACCAAGGCAGTGTGTAGGTTGTACTTACAGTGTGTTGTCAGGCATTGATAACATTCATGACCACGGTTTTGTGGTTTGTTAACACATACCAAGGCACTGTGTTGAATGTGTTTATGATTTGTTGTCATGCAATGGTTGGTAACATCCATGCCAAATTTGTAAAGCAAAAGGATTGCAGTTGAGTACTTATTTCAGTCCTTTATATTTACACTAAGATAGTAAAATGTTTGTAGTTTTGGCCACTACATAATTACTTAAGTCATTAATTATGAAATCAACATTTGAAGAAGTGTTAATCTTTAAAACGGAAAGATTCATTTGTGTGATGTGAATGCAAACATTAAATTGTAAGCTGTGAACACAGTTTGTAAGGATAATTTTGAATAATAGTATGGAGTGTATATTTTACATACCAAGAAGTAATGTGAGTATAGGAGACAGTTGTTTCTTGTTACTTGGATTTTACATGCATATACCTCTGCTGATGGAGATTAAAAAATTGTGATGGAACCATATGTTAATGCAGTTCATGTCTGTATCAAGCAGGTGGAGTGGAGAATAGTGACCACCCTTTCTTCCTAAAGGATGAATATTTTGAAATGAAATGATTTGTCCACGTAACAGTCGTACAGTTTGATAATGTTACAAAAATGCCTTAGTAGAATTCCAGTCTGGAACCATGTAAGAGAGCTAATGTATTATAGCCCACCCATGTGTGACAGAGCTGTTGATGAACAGGTGATGGAGCTACCAACACTGAAAAGAATAGTGACTTAATAGTCATGTAGGTGGCAGGACATGTAGAAATACTGAGAAGAGATGGTGGATCTATTATTACTTCATTTCTCCTTTTCCTGTGCCATTTCTGCTCATCATCCCAGTGTACATAATCTTCAGTATTCTGTATTACCTAATGGTGTGGACTTGTTTGGTGCAAAGGTAGCAGTCCTTTAGACTTGAACCATCAAACCCAGGATCAGGAGGCTGAAACGATAGCCACTACACCACAAGACAAATGAGAGAAAAGATTTTGGAACTTTCTGATATCGTCACATCATAAGACTATAATACAAATGCTCAGACATAGTATCTTGAAGCTTACTCTTTTCAAAGTTGCATGTTAAGGACTGGTAGCTTTGTCATGCACGTGTAGTGAAGATTTGTGAGCAGGAAGAAGGCTTGTTGCAGGTGTGGCTGTGAATGTATATGAGTTGGAATATGTCATCTTTTGAATCAGCTGTGAAGAAGTATGAGGAGGTGCTGCTGAGTTAGGGTAAGCACTGAAAACATCGTTCATTTGGAGTCTTGCTGGGTAGGGAGGGGTGCCCTTGAGATTATTCATGGCATACCACTTCAAAGACTGTTACAGGGTAGTGGCTTTTCTGCAAGAAAGCAGACTGTTGCTGAGCAGCATGTACAACTGTGCATATCCAATAAAATAGGGGAAAGCCCGACGTGGTATCAGCAAATGCACTAGGAGGTGCTACAAGGGAGGACAACCAACCCAGTACATGGGAATTCAAAGTATAAGGCAAATGTCATGGTTTAGCTGCAGCAAGCTGAGCCTGGGTGAGGTAATCTTCCTCTCATGTGACCATCAAAGGCCATAGATGAGTAGTACAACCTAGAAGACCACACTCGAAGCAGTTGGTTTTAATTTTGCAGGGAGGTGGTTTTGGAGTTGTGAGAAACAGGTGGAGAAGGAAAGGTGGTTGAAATTTATGAAAGCAAATCTGGGAAAACAAAATATAACAGAGGACACAGGGTGAAAGTCCAGTGGCCTTTTGGAGGTGTGGCAAGAGAGAGACTGGGAGAACGTTCCTGGTAGTAGAACAGGACAGGACTGCTGAGACACTGATGGTAGGATTCTTCCAGGGACCACAGTAGTGATTGCTGGGTCAAGTACAGGGCCCCAGAGGATACAGCCATGACAATAAGTCATTCCATATTATTCATGAATCCAGAAACAGGAGCTGACACAAACACTACTGAATCCAGGTGGCATGTAAAAGCCACCCTTAATCCTTACAATAGAAAGTGTGGCCATATGCAGCACTTGGCAGAGTACATGTTTGGAAGGAAATGTAAGGATGAAGGAGTGGACGCATTCTGTAAATGTATGCTACTGATCAGCATAGATTCAGTTAGTTCCCAGGGTGTGGAGGAAGAAGTAGAGTGAAGTTACATAAACTGACCTAACCTGACATACCCCAACCTGCACCATACTTAAAACTTGCCTAATATAACATAAATTGTCTGTAGGGAACTTTATATATATATATATAAAAACAAAGGCCTCGCCATTTTTTTAATTATCATATGAGGTCAAAGTAAATAATTACGTGTTTTCAAAGTGAGTCTGCACACACACGTGCATACGTGTCATTCATTCAGAAGCAACATAACAGTTCTACTTTATATCTTTGTCACAAACCTTTGGTGTTATATGAGTGTTCCATGAATGTGTGAGTGATCTGTGTACGAGGTCAGTTCTGTTATGCATGTTTATGCAGGTGGCAGTTTGAGTTTCCTTGTCCTAATTTTTATTGTAAGATGACAGTTACTAAACATATTGCACACTCAGGGGCTGGAGTTCAAGGTGATACTGTATGCTCATTGGAACCCATTTTATCTTACTCTGTACTGACCAAGTTGCTCAGAGATCCACTTTTAATGTGGCTCAATGGCATTTCCTTTTCTCATGTCCGCTTGTTGATGTCCAGCATATCAGTTCCCCCATTTTAGCACACAACCCCCCCCCCCCCCCCCCCCCCCCCCCCCCCTTCTATAAAAAAAAAAAAAAAAAAACAAAAAATAATATTTTTTTCTTTCTAAAAAAACACCCCAAACACAAAAAAAAATATAATTACATAAAAAAAATAGGGTGG
>Ga0123354_10002680_pt1 | contig 23835 bp, 23 predicted proteins | sample TergutLab28metaG_2_FD_97872 | JGI IMG/M metagenome (GOLD analysis project Ga0123354, IMG submission 97872) | Labiotermes labralis P4 segment gut microbial communities from Petit-Saut dam, French Guiana - Lab288 P4 | ecosystem: Host-associated > Arthropoda: Insects > Digestive system > Gut ... | reverse complement strand
GTTAGTGCCAACTTTTGCGAATAGAGGGGTGTCACGTGGTCAGCGCAACGGGTCCCCACAGCCGTTAATCTCTGTTTTCTAGACCTGGAGCCGCTACTTTTTTCATTCAAGTAGCTCCTCAATATACTATACAATTTAAAATTATTAGATACGAGTTATAAATACATTTTCATTGATCTCTATACAGAAACCATGATTCCAAATTAAACCTATATTCTAAATACTCTTCCACGGAATAAAATGAACGTAATTTAAGAAAGCTTTTTAAGGCAGGTTTAAATAATTTTATCTCATTTGAAAGAATTTTTATTTTTAGTGGTAGGTGACTGAATAACTTTACACCAGAGTAATAAGCTTCCTTCTGGAATATTTTAGATTCTTCTTGCTATGTTCTGACCATGCTTGGAATGTTCACCTGGGTCACTGTAAGAACCAGCACCAACTGTTTCTCTCCCATCTGCCTAGCAACTACTTCCCCTCTGCAAGGCTTCCCACACTTCCACCAGTCATCACTGAAACCTTCACTCTCTTTTTCTCTACATCACTTTGCATTTTGCATCCCATTTTGTCACTGGTGTTTATGAAGAGGTGCCCAGAGAAAGTAGTATGGAGACGGCAGGCCCAAATAAATTGTCACCACTTGCATTCATATATTTCCTCAAGTGTGTAAAAAACTCCGGTGTGCATAGTTTCTGTACTAAATAATTGTCACAATTTAGACAAGTTTACAAGTACAAATCGTCATTGTTATCGTCGTCACATCATAATTATCATCTCCTCCTCCTCCAGCCATTATCATCGTCCTATTTTCCTCCTCCTCCTCCTCTTTCTCCTCCAGTTATAATCGTCATCATCATCATCATCATTGTCATTATCATTATCTTGATCATGCAAACAAGAATAGTACAGGTTACATAGCATAACTCAAGCCAATATTTAATGTGCTTCAATGACAATCTAAACAAAAACTGGTAAACTAAAGAAACAAATCTCACCTTGACACTGAAGATTGAGCCCACAATCAGACCGTGGCTCTCCGAAACAATTCCCACAGCTAAGCTGGCAGCACAGAACCAAATGAAGCGACTTAGCTCCAGAGGTTGTGATGACAAAACATAGGAGATCAAACAGAAAAGCATGCCAAGCAGCAGCTGAAATATGAAGTTGAGCTACCTTAGTATCTGAAGAGCAAGTGAATATTATCAATGACTCAACATGGTAAAGAACTTGTCAAAACTCTAGAATACACCACATTTTACATGAATTTAAGACTATCCTAATTCAAGGTAACTGAATCACATTTTTCTGATGACAAAAACATTTGTCTCACTATGACATTCTAGAATCATGCTTATGCATGTACAAATATTAATCTCAGTGACATTAAATTCTCCTTATAACAGACCATGAAGGCCCACAGGAAGAGTATAATTATAGCTGTACTCTTTCTTTAACCTGCACACTAGACGGGATGGGTGGTTAATGCCGTGTCACAGTCACTTTGTCCCCGGCAAAGACACCCAGTGCCCATTGTACAGGAAGCTGGGTGGGCCTCAGAGCTGCCCTAAATAGGTAAAAAAAATCTCAACTCCACTGGGGTTCACACCCCACATGACAAGTCGCTGTAGTGATTACACGTTTCCAGTCATTAATCTAAGTAGGTCCAGCAAACTGTTAATCAAAAAATATTTTGTATCATGTTGGAATTCTGATGAAACAAAATAACTGTGGGGACACCCACATTGTAGCTCTCCTTCCGCCGTCCAGTAATCCGCAAGACAGCACAGCAACGCTCCCTCTCTCTTTCTCTCTCTCTCTCTCTCTCTCTCCTATCCTTCTCTCTCTGTAACCCCAGTCTCTGCTCACAGCTCCAAACCAAGCGCAGCTTCCCATCACGGCACCTCAACAAGAGTATTCATTCGACTAGCCACGCCTACCAAAATCTGCCACCTAACCAATTGCAGGGCAGGTCGAACAGCGAGAAATCTGTTTAAAAAGGCCACATTTCCAGCCTGAGAACAGCTCCCGGTTCTCATTGACACTTCGTGTCGCTCATCCTTTCACCACCCACCGGATCGCCCTGACTTCAGGCTCACTGAATGGGCCAACTTCCAAAATCAGTTGGAAGAACTAATTCCGTTCGATTCTGAATTGCACAGCGAGATGGCAATCGACATATGCGTTGAGAACTTCTCTGGCACCGTTCTGAAGGCTCCGGCAGCGTCAACTCCCAAGCGTGGCCCGCGTGACGACCCACGGCCTCCGATACCGGCCGGCATTCAGGATGAGATACGCCTGAAAAACCGGCTGCGGAGGCAGTGGCAGATCACCAGGGACCCCTCTCTGAAAGCCGAGGTCAACCGCCTGCAGAGGTCGGTGACCCGCCGGCTTAACGAGTGGAGAAACGACCAGTGGAGCGCTACACTCGAATCCCTCGATCCTGAAGACCAATCGCTGTGGAGGATGACCAAGCGGGTGATGAGATTTCCTACTCCATCTCCCCCCCCCCCGGTCACCTCACGGGGAATCGCTCTCTCATACTCTGAGAAAGCCGAAGCCCTTGCAGAAAATCTGGAGGCTCAGTTTCAGCCGGTGACCGATCCTTCAGTCCCGGCAGTTATTGAGAAGGTTGGCGTGGCGCTGAGGTCTTACTTCTTAAGCCCTGCCAGCGAACCCCAGTTAACCACCCCTGATGAGATTCACGAAGCCATCAGGGGTCTCAAGGTCAGCAAGGCTCCGGGCCCGAACGGTATAACGAACAGGGCATTGAAGCACCTTCCCAAGCGAGCGGTTTCCCTCCTCGCCCTATCTTCAACGCGGTTCTCCGCACCATTCACTTTCCCCAAACGTGGAAGCACGCTCGAGTGATCTATATCCTTAAACCCGGGAAGGATCCAACACTGCCCTCTTCGTATCGACCCATTAGTCTCTTGGACACGATTGGTAAATTATTTGAAAAGATCTTACTAGCTAGGATCTTGCATGTAGTAAACGAACGCGGACTGATGCTAGACGAGAAGTTTGGGTTCATACCCAGACACAGCACGTCCTTGCAGCGGGTCCGCCTCGTTGAAACAATAACCAGGAATTTCGGCGAAGAGGCTCATCGGCGGAGTTTTCCTCGACGTGGCCAAAGCCTTCGATACCGTCTGGATCGATGGCCTCCTCTAGAAGCTAACACTCATCAACTTCCCGTCTTACGTAGTCCATACAATCTCATCCTACCTCAGGGATCGGACTTTCGAAGCGTCCTTTCAGACGGCCACGTCATCTCGTCGAGGCATGCGGGCTGGGGTAGCTCAGGGTGGAATGATCTCGTCTGTCCTCTTCAGTCTGTACGTTAACGACATGCCCCCACCCTCGCACCACGTCGAGTTGGCCATCTACGCGGACGACACGGCTATCATAGCCACGTCCCGCAAGCCGACGCTGCTTGTCAGCTACCTGGAATCATATCTCAACGACCTTCAACGGTGGTTGAGTGAATGGAGAATCGCCATTAATGTCTCTAAGAGCACCGCGATAACCTTCGCGCGTGCCGAACGGCGCTTTATCCAGCCCCGACCAGTAACACTCTTCGGTGAACCAATCGAATTGGTCGACACTACTCATTATCTGGGGGGGGGGGGATAACCCTAGATACACGACTCACCTGGTCGCCTCACATCGACCAGGTCAGGGAGAGGACTGCTCAAAGGGTGGGTATGGTGGGCCCCCTTCTGAATAGGAAGAGTGATCTATCCGGCAGGAACGGAGTCCTGTTATATAAGCAGCTCAACCAGCCCCTGATGGACTATGCGTGCCCCGCGTGGAGGTCCGCTGCCCGCTTCCATGTCCGGAAGTTACAGGTGTTACAATCCAAGTGTCTTCGCCTCACTACTGGTGCCCCTTCGTACGTAAATAACAGGCAGATACACGAGGATCTGGGCGTTCCGCTGTTTCCCGACCACATCAGAGCCCTGACCGAGAGCTTTGACCCAAAGTTAGCTGATGTGGGGAACCTCCTAGTACGGCAACTCGTCAGATACTTAGGCTGATCGAGGGTTGACCCCGTCGCCTGACGCGAAAGCCAAGGGCGGCAAGGGACAACAGGCCAGTCGAGGCCATCGCCCGCGATGGCCAAGTCGACTAGAAGAATCCCGTTCGGCGCTGAACAGCCGAGCGCCATTCCGTTACCCTGACTGATGTTTTCCGTGATATTCCTCAGTTGTAAGGAAATGTCTGTGTATTCGATGAAAAGTCGGGGCACGGCCCGCACTCCCCTCCCCAAGGCGCAGCGGCTTCACCCAAGCGCCTGATAAACGTCACATAACTCCAGTATGCGACAGAGCCAGTCTGGGCTCGGAACCCGGACAGTCAACCAAGCAAAGTTTATCAATCCCATACCCAGTCCAGTGCAACCTAGGCCCTAGTCTTTGGCAAGATCTGTCAAGGCCCTCAGCCTGACTTCAACATAGTTAGCGTAAGCACAATCCCCTGTTAGAGTTTAGGTTCCTGTTACCGATCCCAACGATGCGGTCAAACGTAGGAATGGCTAACAGACAGGGGACGTCGACTTGCGCTTCGCGCACGTCTCCGCCCCCAGTTAACACTTTGGCTTGGCCTGAGAACATTCAACGCCCACATCAAGAAGAAGATACATCAATAAGGACTAGTCAGCTCCAACATCAAGAAGGGCTAGCCAGCTCGGTACATCAAGAAGGGCCAGTCTGTCCCGATACATCAAGAACGGACAGCCAGCTCCGATACTACAAGGAGTAATTTGTCTGCGACGACCAAAAGGAGTAGGATTGTCGGTGACAATCCAGAAGGGAGTAACGTCGTTTGACACCCAACATCACGACACCTAAGGAGCGTACAGGGACCTGCCGTGCTGTCCGCTAACAACTCTCTACCGACCGCACTAGTCACCGCCACGCATTCTGCGAGCCGTCTGCTACGCATCTCGCTGCCCACTTCCACAACCGACATGACGGTGCCGCCATCTGCCTGGGTTCCACCGCGCAACCGCACTGCGCACTCCCGAGCGAGCCGTCACACAGCGCACAGCTCACGGAGCGAAACTAGACTGACGTATCATATTCACGACTGTAAAAGTAACGGTTCAACCGTACTGTACGACCTTAAGACAAAAATAAAATAACATTATATTTGTTTTACTGTGGTTGTCACTCCAACAATCCTACAGTATCCCACATAACTTTATCAACCATTCATTCGTTCACTTAAAATATCATTTCAACAATACCATCACTACTGACTTGTTGTTCACTGTTGAAGTACTGTACCTGGAAGATGGAATTAATATTTCCATCAAAAATTCTGGGAACACCCTATCAGACAACACGGTATCATAACCCAAGACCACAGTCTGAACCTTCACTGATGTAAAACACAAATCTCATTGTATGATTATTTCTAGTTACATTCTCTTTCAGCATTAGGTTACACAGTGCTGATAACACCCACTTACCATGGATGGTATAGAGGCAACAGTGATGGCCAAATAGTAAGCCTTTAGACCATACCACCTGTTGAAGTATTCTCTCTTCAGCATCTTAACAGCAGTAGGAACTGGAGAGAATGTCAAACAAGACAGCATTAGATCATTCCGCTTAATTTTAGAAAAAAATTCCAACCCTCTTGTTGCAGTAAGCAGATATACACCTCTTCACTGCCAGTTTATAAATTCAAGTTAAATAACATGCCTTCACTCTTATTTTGTAAAATTTGATGTCATTTATATACAACTTCTCTCATCAAACATTTTTACCATTTTTCCCTACCTAACATTTTCCCTCACAATTGCACTCAGTATAAATCTCACATCTTAGTGCTACCATTTGTTGGCTCACATACAGCCCCTTTCTTGATAATTCTTTGCCATATCAGAACAACACTCTCTTACTCATCTACCCTCATGACAAGGGAATATTTGTACCTATCTACGAAATTACATGCCATCACATCCCATCTCCATAGTCACCACTCTTCAAATCTCAACATATACCTTGTTATACCTACAATTAAATCACATTTCCTTATGATTGTAAAATAAATGAATCATAACATTGTGTGGCAAAAACTGGGGAATATACAAATAGCTACTCACATAGTAAAACAGGGGACATGATGTGAGTATACAGGAAGAAAACAAGCACACTCAAGCAGAATTTCATATTGGTAAAAGGCTTGCTTCCATCATTACCACTGTGAAGAAATATGCAACCAAGTAGCACAGCAGAGAACAGATGGTGAAATATCTGTATGCCTAGAGAAACCTGGAATGACAGCAAACTTTCATGATGAAGTGCAGACACATGACACCAACAAATGCACAATTGACACATAAAAATATGGTCTTATTTCCCCCTACATTTTTTGGAGTCACTTACGCCATTTTGAGGGAGCTTCCTGCCAAAATTTAAAATTTACAAAAATATAATATATTACGAAAGTTATTCATATTATATTACACTATTACTAATTTAATCTCTTACATTTAAGTAAGTTTTATTTTTGGTGCAAACTACGTTCAGATGGTGTAAATGATGCTGAAACATATGGGAGAAACATAAAACTATATTTTATATGTCAAATGTGCATTCATTGGTATCTTGAATAAATAATTTTTTCAAGATTCACGGAAAAAACAGTTTCAAAGTAAAGATTGATGTCACACTTATTTAATCCTTTCTGTGACATGAATGAGACTTCTGCATGAAAACATGTCAGTTTGTTCTGCATAATTACTATGTTCAACAGTGTCATGAGGAAAAAAATCCTTGGTCTCTTCTTTTATTTTCTTTCTTAATTTAAATTACTTGTATTGTGTCTACCATGGAACGAAATCCAGTGCAGTGGAAATAATATCTGCTGAACATAAATCAGCTTAGAAAGGTAACTGGTTCAATGTGCCGACCTTTGATATTATATATATTTTGAATAAGTGAATTATAAGGAACAGACAAATTAACAACAGAATGGTCAGACACACATGTACCTTTCAAAAAACATATATATAATGCAGACAAAGTTATGTACAAATCCATACACAGAAAAGGCACTCACCACTCCACCCCCCACAAGTCTTTCAAGTAAACACATCACTTATTGAATCAGTTAATAGAACAGGAAAATATTATGAGCCTTTGAACTATTTTATAGTTACATACTTGACATACATCAGATATGGATGTGTTCAAACTAATAATCTTATAATACTAAGAAATATCAGAAACTTGTAAATTAATGTCTGGTTGCAATATGAATTCATGTCTTTTAATGAACATAGTATATTATCTTTAAATATTTATTTCTGCATTCACTATATGCATGCAGTTCTCTCATGCTTATTGTTTGCAATGTTCATAATTCTTTTAATTTATCTCAACCATACATTTCAACACACTTCATACTTGAATAATCTTTCCTAGATAAAGTGTGTAAAATGGTCTGTTTTATAGAGTTAATAGTGCAGTTACAAAACAGGGCTGTTTTGAAGCTAAACATAAACATGCTTTGCAACATCATTATGTTTGATTTTTACAAGGTCTATAAACTTACAAAATTTCGTTTCTGTTGTAAGAACAATCGTCGTAACAAGATGATGAACTGCTGTAAACAAGAAGTAGGGAATGTGTAGTCTTTATTAACATCTTCTGAATCCATTAATGAATGACTAAAAACCGCAGGCCTTATAGCTACTGTTTCCTTCTGACCTGAAAAGATCAAAGTTTCAACTTCACCTATAAGCAATATAAGAAAGGTGTATATATATATATATATATATATATATACACGCAGATATTGAAGGGACCAGCCATAAGGAGCTAGTAACATCCTTGCAACTGGGAGGATAACTGGGAAATGATGAAACTCTACAAGAAAGTTGTATGTGTTCTGCTCACTGGTCTTTGCTTTACTGGCATGCAACACCCTTACAAATTTTGGTTACCGCAGAATGTCAATTTTAGAGAAGTAAGAGTTCGATAATAGTAAACTGTAGAGCAATATATTTTGATTTACATTCACTTCCTCTACTTACAAATCTTTGTAAGTGCCTTTAAGCTGTCAGAATTTGCAACATTTCTTCTAGCTACAACCATTGGATCCAGCTTCTTGTTCAACTTCCCATTTTGGATTTCAGCAGACATTATCTTCACATTTTCCACATATTCACCTTGAATCATCTCCAACACTGTCAAAAGTGATACAACAAAAGTATAAAATTCAATAATGTACACATCCATCACTGGGCCTCAAGAAAGAAATCTATAAAGAAATTAAATTAGTAGCTGAACTGAACATTGGTACCATTCTGTACCAAATTCATGCCCAGTAACTCATTTTTATGACATTGTACAGAGAACTTATTTTGGATACATGAAAACCAGAAGTTATATTGCACTAGTACTAAAAAAATTAAATTCATTTAAAATTCTTTAGCCTACATCCCCCGTACCAAATTTTGTCGATTCCTATTAATAATTATAATGATGAAATTACCAGACAGACAGAGACACAGCATAGGAAAAGACATTATGTTGAAATAATATATTTATTTTATACATTTCTTCACAAAATTGACATTAACATTTAATTTCTCCTTCATCTTTAACATCCCCATTCTCCGTATATCAGCATTACCACTGGATTCCTACAGATACTTTTTTTTTTGTGGCACTGTGGCCCAACGTGGGCAATGGCCTCCTCATTCACGAGTTTTTCTATATCACACACAACAACACACCACAGTTGGTAGGACTCCTCTGGATGAGTGATCAGCTCATCACAGAGACCTCTACCTGACAACACACAACACTCACAACAGACAGACATCCTTGCCCCCGGCGGGATTCGAACCCACATTCTCAGCAGGCGAGCGGCCGCAGACCTACACCTTAAACCGTGCGGCCACTGGGACCGCCCCTGTAGATACTTATTTATGGTGAATGAAAGAGAATAAGTGTTCAATACTGAAATAAAACCAATGGTTATAATACATACATTCAGAGAAGAATGAAGACAGAAGAAGGAAGGGAAACCACTGTACAGATAATCTTCATTCAGATATGTAAATTGAAAAGTATTGCTAGAACAGGTTACCACACAAGAGGAAAATATATCTGGAATAAAATGTAATTAATGTCATCAGAGGATGTCTCTTTTATAAAACACGGGGCCACGACAATATAGCCAGAAGAGTGACAAGGCTAGCAGATGGACATATAAAGAATCACTCTTCAGGTCTTGGCAGGGACAAGAGATTTTTCCGTTCCCCAAAATGTCTAGAAAGGCTCAATAAGTGACACTTGCTTTTCCTCCAAGATTAAAGCTGCAGTGGTGGAAACCTAACCATTTATTTCACCTAGTGCTGAGATTAAGAATGGCTGGAACTATATTTCCATTCTCCCACATGCACTCAACTGTGCATAGGAAAACTTTACCTTTCTTTTGTATAAAAAATATAAACACTGATCTCATAATATAGTACAAACTGTGATGTCCAGCACTGCATGATCTAGAAAGCTATTTTAACTGAAAATTGACAAATATAAACAACATATTTCACTGATTCATCAACTGGCAGCACCCAGCATCATTTCTGAGATGTCAGTCATTAATTACTGGTGTTTTGTTGGTTATTTAGACTATACATATACCATGTTATATCAGTAGGAGTGAGAAAAGACAAGACAGTGCAGCAGAAAAAAAAACAGGGAAAGGTATCAAGTAACAAATTAAATGTTTCAATTAGTCCATGAGGTTGCTAGGCACCCTACAACACTCATTAGATATAATTTTCTAACATCTGGAAAATTATAATACCTGGCAAACCTTTGGTATCACAACTTTTACTATAATATATTCCTCCACAAGGCTATAACATGCCACCAGACAACAGCATCACATTGTAACACAGAAAACTTCAATGTGAAATACAAACCACATTCTAACTATGTCCAGCCCAAGCTTTATTGATCCTTGTTTCACACCTTTTTGCTTTAGCGCCACTTGCCAATTTATGCCACTTCTTTATTTGTGTTCTCCAATTTTTCGTTTAACACTCTTTGGCTGGCTACATTCTATTGGGCAAACGCCTAATTGCTTATGGAAATATCATATTTCATTTATGACTTTATGATTTACACCTGCTTTCTCTGTAATAAAATTAGGGCATAGAACAAGGGCTGGGTGTACTCAGACAGCTGTGTACCTTAGAAACAAAGATGCATTATATTTACCATAGTCTGCTGGATTGTAATGCTTGGGACAATGGAGGCCCACTGAAGACATAAATGGTATAAGTTGCTGTGAATCACCGTGGTATACACAATGTCCTTTCGCAAGAATATACACCTGGTCAAACAGCTGGAAGTGAGATGCAGTGGGTTGATGTATTGTACAGATTATTGTACGACCCTGCTGAGCCAGCATCTTCAGTAGTGATATGCACTGTTTTATTGCAACTGTGTCTAGGCCCCTGTAAATTGAATTTTATCATTTTATAAAAGAAGTTACTGACTGCAAATTTGAACATCATTTCCACAGATTAGTACATAAACATATTTGTAAGCCAAACCTTACCATAAAATTATAATTAGAAATTAATGTCACCAATGAGGCTATGGAAAGAAATCGTAAGGATAGATAACAACCACGCCTCCCTAAGCTGTTACTCTGCACTTCATATAACTAGGAAGTTCAAAGGGACACTTGTAGTGATAAACTTCACTAGATAAAACATCTGGGTTGGCTGACATACAGTGAGAGTGATGGCATGGAATATTAGAGTATGCAGATGGGTCATCACTGTCATCCACAGAACTTTTATCTTTTGCCTCAATGTAAAATATTCTTTCTTGTGTTGCTACTGTTCTTATAGCTGCCAAGTTCAGTCTAACAGTTATCATGCCCAATTCACTTTAAATACCATGACAAGAATTTCCAGGTTTTCCACACCTTGTCCAGTAAAATGTTGGGAAAATAAAAAGGTACACTGAGAAGTGTGGGTAGTCAGGTATAAGAAAGACAAATTATACTTCCCAATTTCTTTGACAAAGATACTGGCAATGTATCCAGAATTAACAAAACACAATAAAATATTTCTCCTTACATCAGTTACTGTTACTATACATTTTGGGTCAGCCCATTAAAAATCAGTGGTTACAATATGTGCTACTACATTTAATATTATAAAATTATGTATTTTTCCTCACCAGTTTATGTATGTGTTTCACATGATTCTCATAACATAGTGATTACAGCATTAACTGCTTGGTCTTTAACCCCTTACCCTGTTAACATGGAGAATATGGTGAGCTCCAATTTCTCATGCCAACTGCACAAAATCTGCAGCTGAAAACTGTTTTTGAGTGTCCTTAAGAATGCGGGTTCAGTGGAACAAGGGATTCACTGATTAATACCACACTAAAGTATTTCCTTATGTTAAATGGAAACACAAAACTTCCAAATCATTATTTACAGAACTTGTTGTTTTTCACACATTTTAACACCCCATAACTTTTGTAGACATGTTCATCCAGTTATCAGGCATTTGATGTAGAATCCTTGAAATTCTAAAGTTTTGTGACAGTGGTTTGGTATGGGTAACGTCATGTATTACAAGATTGGGCCACTGACTACAATTTGCTGACCTGCCCTAATGATTGCAGCAGTTTACACTGTTCCAGTACTCAGCAGAATATGTAGTTCACTGTTGTCAGTAGAACAGAGTAAGTTATGAAGACTGATATCAGCAAGCTTCCAACATAACAATCAGAGCAACTAGGAGACAGAACTCTGAGTTCAGCAAAATTGTCACTTAAAAACCCATGGGAATGGCAATGCTGGGAGCAGAAAGCACTTGCTGGGGGATGCCACGCCAGCCAAAGTTTAAGAAGTTGAGGTCATCTTTTACAAGCCTAAGTGACAACATCACGTAATGTCATCCGTCTTTATCACCATCTCATTGGGGTGCAGTATGTCACATAGGCCCTATCTAACTGTTGTAACCTGTTGAGTGTGTGAACTGGTGATAACCAGCCTTAAGGCTTTGAAATTCTTGTAGAATGTTGAATGTGTGAAGTCAGGTCAAGAAGGAACATGTACAGAGTAACTCCAGGAAATATGTAAATATAGTTTGTAGTAAGAAATCAAAACTTAATTTTTAGAGCAACAGAACACACCAACTGCCCCTTCCTCAAATTGCTACCCACATTCTTACCAATGGTAAAATGTTAGGTTATATTTTCCAGCATTTAGTCAGGAATCCAAGGGAACCCTGGACTAGTTGGAGCTAACAAGATTCATTCCCTCCAAATGCCTGTTTATTATTTGGTTAGTAGTGTACAATCATGTTAGTCAGACCACTGAGCTTTCAGTGGAATCCTCTGCAAGGTACCACCACAGCCCAGTAATAATGTAAGAACATTTTCTGAACAATTTCCTCTGTCTGTTTTCTGCAGGATTCAGGAAACTGGCAGTGTCTCCTTACTGACACAACTTTAGACAACAGCCAGTGCTCAAGGATTCATCTTTCCTCATGACAGCAGTAGTGGTCTGAGTCATGTCAAAGAAGTGAAAGATTGTCAACTAAGGACTGGCTAGCATGACTGACTTCTTGTGGTCTTCCTTATTTCATGCATTTAGATAATGTTTGTTTGCTGTAAACATGAGGAACAATATGTACTTGGAAAGAGATTTTGTTTCAGCCTGTCATTTAAAAAAAGTTTCTTCTATCTTTCACAAGATACATGTAAACTTGAATCTCTACTGATGACAATGGTCACATCTACAAATATGGGGCAAAAACTGTTTCTGGTTCATTAATTACAGTCACTTCATCATATCTCCATACTACTGAATGGTAGCCAATTATTCAGCTGTCAAAAATAGCAACATTACTGTACAAAGAATAATGCAATTACATTACCAGTAACCAAATTAATGAACAAACGAACTACTCAATTTCTGTGAATATAATAAACCCCTTCACTTATAATACATTACTAGAGTACAATATAAAGTTTAAAACAGCAATACAAAACTGAATTCCTTTTCCATTCATTAATTTCTCCAGGATCAAACAAACTGAGTGCATAATCTTAAAATTAATCATCAGAGACTCTAAAAAATTAACTTTTTTTCCAATGAACACCTTAAATTAAGGTGCAATAACATTTCTGATTCTTATATGCCAAATGATGCAAAAAAATGTGTTTTGGAATTTGAAGTGGCCGTCAAAGAGATTAACTTCTTTCAACAGTGGGTTATGGATAGGAATGACAGTCTGCAGAATAAACCACTGTTTAAGTAATTATCAGCCACAACTGAGACTGGGTATTATTCACAATGACATTTCTTGACTCTGACACAAATAATGTGGTTTGCATGCAGAATAGTCCACAATGTATTTATCCAGGTCTCGAATCAAAGACCTTTATCACAGAATATAAGTATCTAACCTCTTGATCGCATTGCCCTACTACTCATTTATTATTAGTGTACTGAGGTCAAGTAGAGGATGACAAATCCCAAGGCTCATCCCTTTTAGCCTACAGTTGTGTTCTTCTCAAAACCCTTCTGTCGACATTAACCATACCAATACATTTGCAATGACAAAGGTTGACACACAATTATCACTAAAAAATTAATGTAAAAAGTTGACCAATAACTGGATGGAAGTATGGATAAATATGCCGGAAACTGGAGTGTAAGTGTTTAAAAATAAGATGGAGGGGTGTAGATCCAAGCATCTTTTTTTCATAGCCTCAGAAGACAATGTAGCTCACAATTCAGCATTACCCTTTCAGTCAATATCACTTACAAAAATTTTGAAAACAAATATTTAGGTTAATTAAGAACACAAACGTAACATTCTGTAAAAGTTTAATGCCAACAACTTAAGATTGCAGAAACTCTCATTATCATGGCAAAGGGCATAACTTACAAAATAAAATCCATGACACACTGTGGACAGAAAAGCACGTTAAGTGAAGTGAAAATCACACTTGCAATTAAAATATTTATTGCTATAACAGTGAGTAAGTTTGTCACTGATTAATTTTTTTTCCCCCATGTTTTCCTCATCCCTGACATTTGCCTAGGACAAATTTTATAAGTATAGGAAATACATTAAACTAATGTCTTCAACCACACATATGCTATACGTATCCTCTTTCAATTACCAAGCCTATAATTAAGTTATTGTCACTATGGGTACAATACATGAAATTCCACTCTTTAAGCTCCTCCACTTCCAAAATCAATTCCCTTGCTGTTAATGAACAGCCAGACTTCGAGGAGCCTAATAAATGTAAATGGACATATTGCAATGAAATTTTCCAAATTATGGTACATTTATATTTTTCGTGATTATAACATTGATATGTGAATTCATGTAAGTTTCTGAGACTGGATAATGAAACAAGATGACAGAAGGAAAAACAGAAACATGGAAATTTAAATTTCTTGTCATGTTGCTGATCAAAACCTGAAAGAAAAAAAGTAATGATCTTAGGAATGTACGAGATGAATGAAAAATTCATGTTTATCAGGTACAGAAGAATCCAGCACACAAAACTCCCAAAGAGATATGAAATGTTTAGAGACAAAGACGATGATAAATCTCTATGAGAGAACAGGCCAGTTGTAGCTTAGCACAAATATGAAGATGAAATGGTGGTGGTGGTGGTGGTGGAGGTGATGGTGATGGTGGTTCTTGTGGTGATGGTTCTTGTGGTGGTGGTTCTTTTGGTGGTGGTTCTTGTGGTGGTGGTTCTTTTGGTGTTGGTTGTTGTGGTGGTAGTTCTGGTGGCGGTGGTAGTACTTGTGGTGCTGCTTCTGTTAGTGGTGCTGAAGGTGGTAGTGGTAGTGGTTCTGGAGGTGGTGATGGTCGTGGTGCTAGTAGTAGTGGTGGTATTAGTGCTGGTGTTTTGTTGCTGGTTGTTTAAGTGGTGCTGTTGGTGGTGGTGCTGCTGGTGGTGCTGGTTTTATTAGTGGTTCTGGTGGGGATGGTGGTGGTGTTGCTGCTAAGTGCGGTTGTTGTTGTGATAGTGGCGGTAGCAGTGGCGGCAGCGGCAGTGGTGAATGTGGCGGTGGTAGTGTTTAGTAATGCTCATATATTCATCACAGATATTTAATGTGATTCTCCGTGACAAAACGGTTCCAAACTGTTATTTAAATGCCAAGCAAGAAGAGCAGCATTCTACTGTTTATTACCATTACCCAATGCGTAATCCATAGTACATGTCAAATGTAACTAGAACTCACGTTGTAGGTTCGTCAAGAAAGATAACTGGAGGGTTGTTGACCATTTCCAAGGCAATAGACAAACGCTTCTTCTGTCCACCTGACAGACATTCAGTTCTTGTGTTGCGGCACGAGATAAGCCCGAGGGTGCAGAGTATTTCATCGATCTGAGGACAACAGAATGCAGAATGGTGACTGAAAAAGTTCACACGAAAGATATAAAAACCTGTCCTGTTGACCGGTGCTTGAACTGGACCGGAACGCCGTCCCGGTGGATGCAGAAGCTGATATTCGGTATGTCAATTGAAATGTCACATACCTTTGTGAGCACATTTCTAATAACGGTACGTAGTTCGTGGTTTTCGCCGGTACACATCTAACAAAGAATAACTTCCTGTTTATGCAGAATGCTGCAACAGAATGTTTTGTTAAATCGCCTTTAGTACAAGAAACAAAAAGTAATTACGGATTATCATTAGGAAAGTGCTATTTAATACACGCTGTTTATTTTTCCAAAAACACATCTCCCAATTGATCTTCTTGCTGTGCGGTAGTTCCCTGGAATTTTGATCGGAAATGAACCATAATTTCGCAGCGGATATTTATTAGTGCCTCTATTTTCGACCCTGACATGCTTTTTCGTCCCTCAACGAGATGATATTCAGATTGTAGTTCTAACGAACTGCAATGTCGTGTGTAACCTCTTTACCTCACTGCAGTTACGGTTTATTTCCGATCACTTACAGGATTCAGATGCATGCGAGGGATAACATTTAAGAGATGTGATTTTTAAGAAATAAAAGGCCAATATTTTGGAAAATAAATGAACAAAGAAACAAAATTAAGAATTCACAACATTACAGCTAAAGCAGCATTGAAATTTGGAAGTGAAGCTTGGGTACTGAAGAAAAGAAAGGAACAACGTTTAGAAGCAGCACAGATTAAATTTTTTAGACACTTACTTGGAATAACAAAACTAAATAAAGAAAAGAATCGATGTATTAGGGAAAAAACGGAGCACAGAACACAGTAAAGGAAATAAAACAGTACCAGTAAAAGTGGCTAGAACACGTACAAAGGATGGACACAAATATAATACCAAAACAAGTACTACAATATCAACCAAAAGACGAAGGAACATAGGATGACCGAGGAAGAGATGGAGGGACTGACTTCATCTTGAGGATTAAGGAACAGGAAACACGCCTAACCCTTCATGAACATGATGATGATGATGATGAAGAAAGGCCAATATAACCGGTATTTTACTGTTAATAATCCGCAATTTTTTTGTGTTTTTCACATTCAGCCCACTTCAACAAAATAGCGACCTGAAAACAATTACATTTTATTGCTGCATGCTGAATAATACCATTTATGAAATCGCAACTGTGTCTACCAGCAATTACGAACGCGGTTTTAGTAAAATAATTACAGTTGGAACAGCAAAATAAAACTTTAATTGTTGTAAGTTTGCTTTTTCATAAATGCAGGTTGACCGACGATAAACTACTTCGATCTGTTTAAATGTATAATGATGTGTTTGTTCCAAACGACAGAGCTCAGAAGGCAGACAAGCGGATAGTAGAACAGTCAGACAGACATACAATGAACATTGCTGGGCAGTAACAATAATAATTACAGACTGTTGTAGAAGAATGTGTCGTGATGTTAGGCCACGTCATTTTTATTACCAAACCTACAAACATGAACATATATATATATATATATATATATATAATGAATATACCTGCAATCTGCCCTCTTCTGTGATATTACGCAGCCTATATTGTTAATTCCTTACTGAAGTTTTGGGAGAGCCTAACGATCCTGTCTGCAAGGGTTAATAAATCCAAAAAGAGAGCACTAACTGTTACGGATAAAAATACAACAATGTGTAAATAAGGAAAAGAGGAATATCTTTCCTTCTGTTAGTAGAATATGCGCCTGCACAAAAATGTTCCCATGAAAATGAAACACGTGGTAGCTTCAAAATGTTCCTAGAAACACTTTATTTCTGATAAATGCAAAACGGTACAATCATTTAACCTGTGTTTCCTTCCAAATAGTCCCCTTTGTGCAAGTACACATTTCTGCCAGCGTATGTGAAGGTGTTTGAAACATATCTAGATGCCGTTTTACGAAAGCCTTTTCAGCTCTTCCGTCGCATTCTTAAATATCTCAGTAGCATAGCAAAAGAACCTTCCCTTCGGTGCTGATTTCAGTCGAGAGAGCAGATGCAAATCGGGTGAAGACAGGCCAGAAGAGTATGGGGGATGCTCCAGTGTTGTCACGTTGTTCTTTGATAAGAAATCCTTGACCAAAACTAATCGGTGTTTTGGAGGATTGTCGTGAAGGAGAAACCAACAGTTAGATCTCAGTTTTTCAGGGCGTTTCTTTCTAACCGCATCCCTAAGGAGAGGAAGGATGTCAATGTACAATTTCTTTATTCACAGTAACAAATCCTGTAAATGACACAGCGAATTCTGGGAACTTTTCGAGCTACCACGTAGTACTGTCCACTGTGCACATAAATCAACAGTTACTACGAACATCAAGTGAAGAGTCCTTGAAGCCCAGGTAGGGGTCATATGTCATGTCACAAGAACACACGAAAAGGCAGAATGCATGAAAGGAACGGGCATTGCAAGCAGAATTTCTGGAAGAATATTTATATAGCTACAACGCACATTTTAGGCCGATGTCAAAAACGCGAATTCCATAAAATATTACAAGGTTGTGTTGTTGGATCACAACTAAAAAGTAGTCACGCATGGCCGAGGTTAAGGTTATTACATACTAGCGTCTGCTCGTGTATGTTTAAGAAAGGAGATATTATAAAAGGCAAAATTGAGGCAGGGTTAAGGAAACTTAAATATGCAGTTTGACAGCAGATGAGTTATGGCTGAAAGTTACAGTATTCAGGAATGTGAGACTATGCAGTGTGACATAAAACTTACCGACAATCTGAAGAAATTTACCCGACTCCTTCTTCATGATAGAAGACCCCTACACATTGAAGACGGGCGTAGTAAGTAAATCCGAAATATGGATAAATTTCTACCAAACTACACGTTGTCACTACCAGAAAACAATAATATTCATAGTTCCCACCATAAAAACTTTAAAATTCGCAAGGTCTTTGACTGAATAAATACGCGTTTCATTCACACCTCAAAACGTGGTTAGTACCAGCATGTGTCAGATAGCATTAATCATCATATGGCTGCAACACGTACATAATTTCACCTTTACTAAATTCCAAATATCTGAAAGATTATTTTCACAAGACTCAACCCCTTGCGTTAGCCTGACAGTGTACCAATAAAAAAATCCGTCAAACACAACTACATTTTTCTGAAACATCTGCTACAAGTTTCTTCTTCTAACCAAGCCATAATAAAGCTGTACAAGGAGATAAAACGTGTAATGGAGAACAGCATGTCATATTAATCAAGAGTGAGGTATCAGACCTGCCACGTCATTAGTATTTTGATATCCCACAAACTTTTAGGTATAATATCCATAGGAATACGATGGCTTGAAGCAGTACTTGTTCATCATGGACTGATATGAGTGTAATTCATTACAATCGTATAAAATATAAAATGATTATATGTATCACAATTCGTGGTTGTAAATTCAAGCAGTGCATATGCAGCGACAGTATCGATAACTTCAAATAACGATATATGTAATCGATATCAACATTGTAGCTTTAGCGAAGCACAGGCTGAGAGCTCCTTGATGATGGTTTATGTAAACCGAAACATGTTGGAGCAAATGTTATAATTTTAAATGATTTTAACAGTTTAACAATTTTATAATAATTGTGGGCATTAGTTGGACAAATAAAGAACTTAATCTGCTGGTTGTGATGACTGCAGTTCATACTTTTATTGCAAATCTAACACAACGCGATGACGAATGTAAAAAAGCCTTGTAAGGCAGAAGATATGACACTCATGTTGGATTGCATATGAATGCATTACCATAAAACATTAAAATCATTAGATTTCACGGGATAAGATTTGCTTTTATGGGACATTTCTAATTTATTTATAAATGTGTGAAGGTAATTTTAGAGAAGCTTGGCACTTCGGCTGGATCAGACAATAATTACTTGAAGTGATCTGAACTTAAAACTGCCTGAGAAGTTGTGAAAACTGTAATGGTAATGTCTAATTGACATTTGTCATTTATTCGACGTGGTACCTTTGATAAGAAGGTTTACTTAAAAAATCCCGCAACAACGCAAAGGAACTGTCGGATGGTAAGGAAAGTAGGATGGAAGATATAAAACACTGCAAGGAACAGAATATTCCTCTTCCCAATGTCGTGAAATTTACTGATTTTTTCCTCCCTGGGCCAGGAAAATCAGCACCTGCAACTTACATATTCTCAGGTATGAGAAATTTGTACTGACTTTCGGAAATCGAATGTATTGAGCCAAGTTCGAGCCTTACTTCACTGCAAACTGAACTTCAGTATTACCTGCAAGGAATTTTATGACAAAATGAATGACAACATAAAATTTCCCAGAAATTTGTATTATAGTGAAAAGTGTGCAGCGAGGGTCCAGACACTTACTGCCATACAGCGAGGGACTGTCAGATATCAGAAGGGTAAGTTTATTAATAATTATAACTTTACACATATATTAATTAGCTGGAAGGTAAAAGTAACCGCCGTGTCGCCCACAATGTCCAAGCGCTCCGGCGCACAACGAGTATAAGAAAATTTTAAATTAGGAGGAAAAAAGCACCTATTCATGCCACTGAGCCAAATCTCGATTCACAAAAGAGACGATTCTCTGCCTTGCCAACCTTCATTGCTACTTTTCTTCTTCCATTGACTCTACATCTCTGGGTGGGACTTGACTTTCTGTATGACGTTTCGTAACAGTTATGCTTCTTTATGAGGTTGGGTCGTAAGCCCCACGCCCAGAACCCAACTTGGAAAACTAGGGTATCCTTTTAGTCTCGGTCATCCCCTTTGACCTGTCCATCATGGGAGGCCCTACCAGTACTTAACACTACCGTCGGCATAGCTCTAATGGTCATTTGACCACACAAGTCGCACCACTACTTCAAAGTAAGAGATATCTTCGGTGAGATCACCAACACACGGATCTAAATATTAAAACTGGCAGCTGCCACAATGACACGAGGTTTCCTCCACCTGGAACCATGGCACGTCCTCCACGTGCCACCTTACTGACCACAGTCTCCTTAACTATCAGGCACGGATGTGGGCTGGAGTAATCGCAGGTAACGCTCAAACTTTTAGCAGAACTGGACAATCTTTTAGATTGGCCAACTTATTGCGAACATATTTACATTTTACGGCAGCTCTGTCCTTTGCCTCCGCCACATGTAACACATCAATCTGCTCTGGGAATAGTAACACACTCATTTAACGCCTAATAATGCCGATAGAGCCTTCAGATCTAACTACCATAAATTAATCTCACGACAACCGACTACACAAACAGATGCCCACAATCTCAGAGATTTAGGAGTGGAGTCATCCCACGCTTTTCGCGGGACTAAGACCTTCCGCGACAAGAGAAAATCTGCGAACAATTGACCGCTCCCTCGCCTCCACACCCACCCACCCCCACCCCAAATATAATGTTTAATTTCACCGTTTCCCTATATTAATGCTTGTTTTTATGCCTAAATCCCTTTTATTCCGATAACCACAAAATAATGAAAATAAAAATGAAAAGAATTTTAATTTACCTTTAACGTACATTTAATACTATTTTGCGCCCGGTCGCTGTCGCCGGTCGGGGTCTCTCTTCTTTGCATAAAAATAGGAAATCGGAGCTGCTTATCTTTTTCTTCAGCTCCTCACTTCGACATTTGCACGAAGCTTCTCTTAAACCTTCTAGAATACTGTGGGAAGTTCAAGATATATATATATATACTTATTTATTTCCCTATATATTTATTTATTTATACACATATACATATTGGGAAATCGCGCAGAACGAAACTGCGAAAAGCGAAGGACGCCTGTGGGCTTTGAACTCAGACCTACCTCACTGATGATTGTGGCACACCTAGATGCTATATGACGTCTGTAGTCCATAGCCTAGTTGTCTCTGAATATGTCAGTAGGCTTCTCTTACAATTATGGCCACGAGTGTCGTCGCTTCTCCTAACAAACGTTATTAGAAAAAAGCTCTTCCAAAGTTGTTGGGGTTTTTATCAAACCTTGAAGATGAGACCTCATAAATAACCCTTCTGGCCCCTCCCATCGGCGTTATGCCATTTATTGCCGTATGTTTGCACGACGGTGGGCAATGTAATACCGCCAAACCTCCGAAAGTTCGCTGGCTGGATAAAGCATCATTTCCAGGTTCCGTCTAATACAGTTTCAATTAAATATTTTTCTAATTTATGACGGATCACAACTATGAATTGTGTTACATGTCAGTGATATATGCACATAAGACAGAGCAGGCACTGACATACCCCATCATGTAACACATTGTTTCCAATCTCACTTCTCATAAGAAAACGACTGCCCTGGTTTGTAACACGGAATATGACAACTCGCATTATGAGTTCGCAAAATACCCTTAGAAACTATATAGTTTTATTGCCTTACAACCAGCTGTTTTTCAGAAGCCTTCAATTCGTCTCCCAGCTTCAGATTTGCTGCAATCTGCATGCTCTCTGCCACTGTGAGGTAAAGCTGGACCAGATCTTCCTGCATGATGTAACTTGACAACTTGCTGAAGAATTTCATCTGCCTGGGATGGTCATTGGTCTTGATAGTACCGGCTACGCCAGCTGAACTATAAATAAACAATCATGTAGAATTTTTTGTTTGTGTGAACGTGCTTCACTGATAAAATAATATAAACAGCCAACTAAATGCAACGATAACAAACTTTATTGATAATTACAATCCGCTCAACATGTTTCGGGCGACAATTTCGCCTGAAACATGTTGAACTGATTGTAATTATCAATAAAATTTGTTATTGTTGCATCTAGTTGTCTGTTTATATTATTGAATCATGTAAAAATTTCACTCATACTTAGCAAAAACGTTCAATGAGGTTTAAAATTTTGTAGAATTTCATTTTTATTTTCCTACCGTGCATCTTTTACACTGCCAAGGCACTGTTGCTCTCGGTTACAATATGTATGTAAGTCATTAACCCTTTTCCTACTAACGTGGAGAATATGGTGAGCTGTTAATTATGCCAGCAAATGGCACATGGTATTTAACTCGGCGTTTAAAGGGTTAAAGCACAAATCACAACATTATTACTCTTAAGGTGGATCCACACTTGTAACGTTACAAGTGTGGACCCACCTTCATACAAGTCACCGTAGACACATTCCGGTGATGCTAAAAGGAGTCACTTTAGCGGCCTAACGTTTATTGTAAGCAATGTGCATTTCTGGAGTGGGGGGGGGAAGGTTATCGTTGGGACATCTGTGTATGACGGGTCTGCGGAAAATCAGGCAACAGTACAGAGAGCTTGAGGATCTCATAAACATATCCATCACGAGTTAGACCTTGACAGACCTGTTTCGGCCTCGTCCAACAGTCTCTTCAAAGGTCTTCCAAGTCGTCTTCGTCAGTTTGGTTTGTAATTCAGCGCCATTTTTGGCATCCTGCTGTTGTTCATTCTTGTCACATATCATAGCCAATTTGATAAGTATCTATGCATGGCACGGCACCATCCACACCGTACACACGACCTACGCAGCGGCTCTCAGGACCACCACCCTTCCAAAAACTCGGTGCAGAAATCCATATGCTGCAACTTAAAATCTAGTGCTCCTGATGATGTGCGTATGCGCCCGAAACATGTCGAGCTAAAGAAACTTCAATAAATTACATTTTACATCAAATTGGCGTTTAACTTTATTTCGTTTTTGTAATTATGATGTCGTTATGACATACGAGGAAATGGGTAGAGAAATGTTGCAGTACGCAGGAATTAGCGACCCATAATTAACACCGAAAGAGTTTCTGCTTTCAATTGTTCCATCCACAACCACATGCAACAAAACAAGTACCTTTAGATTGGTAACGCCAGTGGCTACGTTTAAAAACCCGTACACATTACCACAAGTGCTCGAGCATTCCTTTGTGTAACTATTCCTCTTACATCCGGCTAGGTCTTCAGCCATCACAGCGGGTGCTTCGTCATGTAGCAAATGGATAATTCGGCGTAGAAGTACTGACAACAGTTTCACATAGCTGGAAGCTACAGTTACGACCAAATAATGCCATTCCACTTTTGGACTTGGATAGGGCACTAAAAAAATATACCTTACAAATTGTGAAGAGAGAGAGAAAACCAACAAGATGCAACAATCAGATGTTTATTATCAACACTGTCTCAACATGTTTCGCTTCGCAGTGCTCGCTCCCTACAACGCAGCGCCCCACAACCGTTACCAAACACATCCAGCAGAACCAGCTCAGCACACCGCATGCAGTAACACACGGTCTTTGTTCTCCTGAAGATGGGCATAATGATGCCCGAAACATGTTGAGACAGTGTTGATAATAAACATCTGATTGTTGCATCTTGTTGGTTTTCTC
>Ga0123354_10002679_pt1 | contig 23835 bp, 19 predicted proteins | sample TergutLab28metaG_2_FD_97872 | JGI IMG/M metagenome (GOLD analysis project Ga0123354, IMG submission 97872) | Labiotermes labralis P4 segment gut microbial communities from Petit-Saut dam, French Guiana - Lab288 P4 | ecosystem: Host-associated > Arthropoda: Insects > Digestive system > Gut ... | reverse complement strand
TGCGTAATAGGAAAAGAAGGCGACAATTACCTGCTTAGCGACCCCGTTGCAACGGAAAAAGTAACTATCACATCACAGGATTTGCTACGCGCACGATTCGCAAAAGGCTCTTTTCCTCCGATGGGAAGATTATATTGGATAAATTCTTTGCCAAAAAAAATTCCCGATATGAATGAACTTGTGCGGAAAGCAATTCTTAAAAATTGCCACCGTATGATTCACGAACCTAAGCAGATACCTTTTATAGGCGTGAACGCTTTCAAGTATCTCGGCAACCGGATTCCCCAATTTCCAAAGCTATACGGCGAAAAAAAAGCGGCTTTACACCTGGCGCAATTGGTTCTTATGATGGAAGAGATAGGAACAGGTGGTGCAGGATTTCGTTTCCTTTATGCGGCTTTTTTGCAGGAAGCAGCCGGTATAACAGGCATTAGCGAGCTGAACGACTTTTCGTTGCGACTGACGGATATAGGCGACCAATGGAGAATTTTTGCTGCGGAAGCCGGGCGGATTTATAAAAAAAGAGCATCCATAAATGTTGATTATCAAACAATTGGCGACCATCTAAAGATGATTGGAGAGCAGGAAAAATTGTTTTTTACAGAATTAGAAAAACTGATTAAAAAGTATTCATAAAATGAAAATAAAAGATGTACCGCAGGAATTGCCCTTTTATGAGCGTCTTACATTCCGAGATATAGTTTATGCTATTGATGAAAACGGCGAATATGCGCCTGTTATCAGCGACGGATGGGATATAAAAAACGACGCTGTGAAAATAGCTCATGACGACTTAGTCGAACAATGCGAAGAGTTACGCAGGCAGGCTATTGCTAAAGAAATCAGTCCGCTGGCTTACCACATGAAAAAAGCGTTGCAGGACGTTGCCCTGTTATCCGCATATTCGGGAATTCCCAAACGAAAAATCCGGAAACATTTAAAATATGATGAATTTATGAAATTAGACGAGAAAACATTGTATAAATATGCTTATGCAATGCGAATTACTGTTGAAGAATTAAAAAGTGTAAATGATGAAAATAAATTATGATCACCGGATTTCCGCTCATTGCGAAACAGGGGTAACATCCGGACTGTTGCGATTTTATGGATACAATTATTCCGAACCGATGGTTTTCGGATTATCTGCTTCGCTCTATTTTGTACACATCCCATTTGTTAACATTTTGGGATTTCCTACAACAGCATTTCGCCCTCAGCCGGGCGTCGTTTTTTCGCGCCTCATGCGATTGCTTGGATTTAAAATTCATAAAAAAACATTTGCTAATAAAAATAAAGCAGTTCAACAATTAGACAGCCTGTTGGAAAAAGGTATTCCTACCGGATGTGTAACCAGTACGTACCACTTGACATATCTACCTACGGAGTACAGGTATCATTTCAATGCACATAACATTTGCGTTGTTGGCAAAGAGGGTGATGATTACTTGGTTAGCGATCCCATTTGTGCGGAAATACTGCCCATTTCATCACATGACCTGTTGCGCGCCCGTTTTGCAAAAGGCTCTTTTCCTCCGCGAGGAAAACTGTATTGGGTAGAATCTTTGCCCAAAAAAGAACCCGATTTGAATAAACTGATGCGCAAAGCTATTCTTAAAAATTGCAAGCGTATGATTCATGAGCCGGGACCTGTGCCTTTTATAGGTGTGAATGCTTTTAAGTATCTCGGTAACAGAATACCTAAATATCCTGCGATGTACGGAGAAAAGAAAGCTACTTTGCACTTGGTGAATCTATTACGCACGCTGGAAGAAAGAGGAACCGGCGGTGCAGGATTTCGTTTCCTTTATGCAGCTTTCCTGCAGGAAGCAGCTAAGATAACAGGTATCAGCGAGTTGGACGATTTTTCGCAACGACTGACAGATATTGGCGACCATTGGCGGGTTTTTGCTATGGAATGTGGACGCGTTTTTAAAAAACGTTCTTCAGAAAACACAAGTTATCAAACAATTGGCGATCTTGTTAAGGAGATTGGGAAAGAAGAAGAATTGTTTTTCAGGGATTTGGAAAAATTGATAAAAAGTCAGCCGAAATGACCAATACTGTAGTCCATATAGAAAACTTGCACAAAACATACCCTCAGGCTTCGCATCCTTCGGTTGACGGCTTAACGTTGTATGTGGGTGAAGGCATGTTTTTTGGATTATTGGGTCCGAATGGAGCAGGTAAAACGACTACAATTTCAATTTTATGCGGATTACTTCCTTATGACGCCGGACAGGTCATGATTCATAGTCTGGACGTCCGCCGCAAAATGGCTGATATAAAACCGCAGATTGGAGTTGTTCCGCAGGATATTGCGCTGTATCCGGAACTGACGGTGGTTGAAAATCTTCGCTTTTATGGCGGCATGTATGGACTTTCATCGGCTGAATTGAATAACCGGATAGAAACATACCTGCTTGATTTCGGGCTGATGGAACACAGTCACAAGAAAACAGGACATCTTTCAGGAGGAATGAAGCGGCAGGTGAATCTGATTGCTGCGTTGCTGCACAGACCGACACTGTTGTTTTTGGACGAGCCGACTGTCGGAGTAGATGTACACTCGCGAAAAATAATTTTGGAAAACCTGCAAGAACTGCACCGGAACGGCATGACAATCATATATACTTCACATGATTTGAAAGAAGCCGAACAGTTATGCACTTATGTCGCGTTGATGAACAAGGGGCAAATTGTCTGCGAAGGCGTCCCTAACGAGATCATCGCCGAAGCGCCGACATCTTCCCTCGAAGATTTATTTATCATAAAAACAACACAATAGGAAATACACAAGAAAGAATAATGAAGAATCTTGCAAACCTGATATACAAAGATTTTCTGCTGCTCGTCCGCGACTTTTGGGGAATGGTGCTGCTCTTTCTGATGCCTTGGACATTGGTAGTGATGATGACTTATCTTCAGGACAGTACCTTCCGTTCGGTTTGGGATAACCGCTTGCCGTTGTATCTGCTTAATAATGATAATGATTCGTTAGGGATAACAGTCAGCCGCCAAATATACGCAAGTAATATTTTTGATGTATCAACCACTGCAAAAGGTCGTTCTCTTACAGAAAAAGAAGTCGAAAACGCCGTTTTGAAAGGCGATTATCTTATCGGCATAATTATACCGGCGAATGCAACAAAAGTTTTACGCGAACATGTGCGGCGTGGAATTGACCGCGCATTTAACGGCGAAGCAGAGGAAGACTCCGTCACAATGCAACCGCTTGAAATAAAACTGCTTATTGATCCTGCAACAAAAGAATCTTTTCGAGTATCGCTGATTCGCGCTATACATGAGAATGCGTTAATCGTACAAAATCAACTTTTACTTTCCGAAATCACACGACAAGTGAACCGCATTGTTCCCATTCCTATCAATCTGAATATCAATTCCGGAGAGATAATAAAAATCAATGAGGCGTATGCCCAATCCGAAGAAACGAAAATCAAACCCAATTCCACTCAGCACAACGTCCCTGCATGGAGTATGTTCGCTATCTTTTTCATTGTCATCACATTATCAGGCAATATGATACGCGAACGCGAAATAGGTTGCTTCAATCGTTTGATGACGATGCCCTGTTCCTTTAATCAGTATATATTCAGCAAAATAGCCGTTTATTTGGGCGTTTGCCTTTTACAATTGGTTCTGATTATTTTTACCGGTATATATTTCATTCCTATGCTCGGACTACCGGCGTTGAAACTTGGACACAGTCTGTGGGCTTTGGCGGCAATATCCGTTTCATCATCCTTAGCCGCAATTGGTTACGGATTAGCAATCGGAAGCGTTGCCCGCACAAATCAGCAAGCAAGCATATTCGGAGCTGTATCCGTTATGATTCTGGCGGCAATCGGCGGCGTGTGGATTCCAGCCTTTGTTTTTCCGCGTTTTATGCAAATAGTCAGCAAAATATCGCCATTAAATTGGGGATTGAATGGTTTCAACGACATCTTCGTCCGCGATAGCGGCTTACGCGATATTTTGCCTTACTTTTCTGCATCTATCTTGTTTTTTATAGTTACGATATTTATTTCGTATTACAGTAATCGGCACAGGCGGTTGTAAAAAACTTTTTGAACGCTGACGACACGGATATTACTGATAACTGCTGATTTATTCCAACGGTTTAACGCGAATATTCCGAAATTTCACTTCAGACCCATGACCAAGGAACCCGATATGTCCTTTTTTGTTGAATAGACCCGGATGTTCTTTGTGGTCAGGAGTGCCGTTTTTAACCGCATCGCGTATGTTACCGTCAAGGATAACCGTGCCGTTGAGAGTAATTTTAATATTGTCGCCTTTGGCAATAACCTCTTCTGTGTTCCATTCTCCTACCGGCTTGAGGAATCCTCGTTTAGCGGGAATTATGCCATAAACCGATCCGTGATATTGATAGGGATGCAGGTCTTTATACATTGGGTCTTCATTATCCAATATTTGCAATTCCATTCCCACGTAGGCAGCATCTCCTTCCATTGGCGTGCGAATACCCACTCCGTTGTTTGCGCCCGGCGTAAGCATAAAATCGAAGCGGAATATGAAGTCATCGTACTCGCTTTTTGTGTAGAGATTACCTCCCGACTCATCGGACGGAATGAGGGTGATAGTTCCGTCTTTCAATGTGTAGTCCTTCGTGTTGCCTGTCCACTCGAACATATTTGTACCGTCGAACAGGATTTTGAAACCATCATTTATTTCTTCGGGCGAAAGAGTAAATGCTACAGGACTTTCCAATTCCTTCACATAAATATTGCGATAATACACTTTGCTTCCGTGGGCTTGCAGTTCGATTTGCTCTTTCGGGAAAATTGGTTGCGTCCTGTCCCAAAAATTTTCGAGCATGACGTTGTCTGTAACAAGCTCACCGTTAAGATACACCGTTACGCGGTCGCCAATCATTTTGATATAAAAAGTATTCCATTCGCCTAAGGCATTGTCGGCGACTTTCAAGGGTTTACTCTCATTCGTTTTGTTGTTGTACAATCCTCCGGAACCAACCTGCGCGCCTACATCCACGCGCGACGTATCCCAAATCTGCACTTGCGGCGTTCCACGCAAATAAATACCGGCATCGCCATTTTTGCCGGAAGGATCAAGGCGCCAGTCGATATACATCTCAATATCGCCATATTGTTTGACGGTACAAATATTATCGTATCCTGTTCCGTCGAAAACAAGCAGTCCGTTTTCCACTTTCCAGTCTCTGCGCATTTGTTCGTCGGCTTTTACCTGCGCTTCTACCAATTGGGCAGCCGTCATTTTTGCACGAACGATTGGATTTTCGACCAATCCTTTCCATCCCGTCAAGTCTTTTCCGTTGAAGATAGAAACAAATCCTTCTTTCTTAAGATTCTCAGCTGTAGGCATTTGTGCCTGCAATGTAAAAAAGTTTATGCTTAATAAAAGCAAAACCATCTGAAATAATTTTTTACTATTCATAACTGATAATTTATAATTTATAATTCATAATTCATAATTCGCATATTAATTTTCATTTTACTCACAAACCGCTTATTGTCCCTGTCCCGCTTTGTCTTTCAGCGCCTGAATTTGTTTTTCCGCTTGAGCATTCAAGTTATCCGCTTGCTTTTGAGCTTCGTCTTTCAACTTTTTAGCTGAAGCTTGTGCTGCTGTTACTGCTGCAACTTTTGCTATCGGATTGGACGTTTTATTTGCTTTATCAATTAAATTTTGCCCTTGCGTATCCGCTTCGGAAACCAATTTAGCGCCGGCATCCTGTGCCTGTTTCCGGATGTTTTCAATTTGCCCGTTAAGTTTTTCCGATGCCTGATCGGTTAAAGAAGCGCCTTGACTGTCGCCTTTCAAAGCAGAACCGGCAAGATTACCCAATAACTGATTGGCGGCATCTTTCAGGTCTAAACTGAATTTGGGGCTTGTAAAAGTTCCTCCAATTTTAACAGTTACATTGTTCATGTATTTATTGGATAAATTTCCTGCGAGATTGACTAATGCCGTATAATTAATCGTTTGATCCAAACCGGTTGATCCTTGCAGATTAATTTTCCCCTGTCCGAAATTAACGTCGAATGGTTTGGTTGTAACGCGTCCGCTGTCGATAGAAAATGGAAGTTTCAAATCTTTTATTTTCATATCTTTTAGGGATTCGTTATTCAATGTGGAAGCCAAGCCGTTCAATACAGAATTTCCGGTAATCGCCACATTCCCTGAAGATAATAGACCGCTGGCGGATAATGCAGTGAGATTAGGCATAAAGTCTTTTCCTAAAGGTGAAGTCATTTGGAGTTTGGTGGAATAATTGCCTGTCAGGTTTTCGAATATAGGAGCTAACTGTTTGATTGTAACAAATGTCGAAGCAGTTTGTGCAAATGAAACTTCCTGAACATCCAGATTCAATGAAACATCGGGTTGCTGCGGATTTTTCGCGGTGTCGTAAAAACCCGACACATTCATTTTTCCTCCTAAAGCATTCATAGCTACATTTTTCATTTCAGCTTTTCCGTCTTTGATTAAAATTTGTCCCGTCACTTGGTTCATATTTAACTGATCGAAAATCACTTGCTTGAAATTACCGTTTAGCGTGAAATCTAAATTTTTCGGTATTTCAATCACTTCCATTTTGGTTGTATCAGTAGCGGAAGATGAAGCGCTTTCGCTCATAAAATCATTGAGGTTTAGATAATTGGAATTAACGGTCAATGTTCCTTTCAAAGTTTGATTTTTCAAAAAGTAAGGAAGGAAATTTTCTAATTTGCCATTAGCTGCCAAGTCATTTTTTCCGATTTGTACTGATAAATCAGTTAAATTCACGTACTGAGGAGAGAACGAAAGTCCGGCGTTTTGAACCTGAATATTTTGTCCTCCGGATTTAACCTGCATATTTTTAACATTCAATGTTCCGGCAGCTTCGACTTTATCGTACTGCGCTTTGTCGATATACGACATTCGCGTAGCCAATTTCAAATTTGCAGATAAGTTGCCGTTTAATTCCATGCTATCTAATGGATAAACTTTTTTCACCATGCCTAAATCCAAATTTCCTACAGCGGATAAACGAATATTAGGATCGCTAACCGGCGTACTTAGATTTAATTGAAAATCAAGGGGATTTCCTCCCATTTCCAAATGCGTATCTGAAATATCTACCAAAGTATTATCCATGCTGCCGCCGGCGCTGTAGGCATGAATGTTCGTGCGAATATTTTTGACCGACTCAGGCAAATCCGGATATTGGAAAGTTGCGTCTGAAACAAGCAGTTTAGCATCGAATGCGGGCATCGTTTCTCCTTTCATCACACCTTTTGCGCTTGCTTCCAAAGAAACTTTTCCCGACGCTTTTAAGTTTTTGAAATCTTTTGAATACATAGCCGGTACCAACGACAGGATGTCTTTGAATTGCGTATCCGGAGCGTTCAGCCGAATATCCATATCCGTACTTAATGAGTCCGGAAAACTTACCCAACCGTCGAGATTTGCTTTAATTTCATTGAGTTGCAGCTTATTATCGGAAAATGTAAATTTCATATTTTTTAAATCGGCGTCAATAGCAACATCACCTTTCGCGTTGGCTTTCGATAAAAAAGGAATCTTATTCATCAGAAAATAAAGCGTATCGACGGTGAAATTAGTTTTGATTTTCGTTTCATCGGCAGTCATATCGCCGGAAAGAGTCAGATTGATATTTTGCAAGCCAACATTCATTTTTGTAGAATCATCGTCAAAATAAACATTGGAATTGCTAATGTTTACTTCTTTCAACTTGAGTTTGAAAGAAGAGGCTTCCTCCGGTTTAACCGCTGCAGTTGTATCTTCTTTCATAATTTCCCAATTCGCCTTTCCCGATTCGAGGATATGCGCCCGCACATAAGCCTTATCGGCTATAATTTTCGTAACTTCATATCCTGAACTTCCGAATAAACTTTTAAGATTAACCGTAGCGGAAAGCGATTTGGCTAAAAAAAGCGTATCGTTTTCAAATTCGCCTGTTCCGGTAATTTTCAAATTGTCTAATGAAACGGAAGCGTTAGGAAAGCTCCGGAAAAAATTCAAGCCCACTTTGTCAAAATCAACATGAGCATCAACGGTTTGATTAATTTCCTTTTTAACATAATCAACAATCTTCCCTTTAAAGAGGAAGGGGAGAGTAACCAAAATAACCAATAATACAAGCAAGGTAATCCCTGCCACTTTTAAAAACGTCTTCATAATGTCTTGTCTTTTTATATGTTATACAATTTCATAAATTATTCAAAATATGTCCCATTCGTTCTTTTTTTGTTTTCAGATAAAATTCGTTGTAAGGATTAGGCTTAATTTCGATGGGGACGTTTTCCACAATCTGTAAGCCGTATCCTTCCAAAGCCGCGCGCTTCACAGGATTATTGGTTATCAGTTTGATTTTGGATATTCCCAATTCACGAAGTATTTGTGCGCCGACTCCGTATTCTCTTTCGTCCGAATCGTGTCCCAGATGCAAATTGGCTTCCACCGTATCCAAGCCTTCTTCCTGCAATTTATAGGCTCGCATCTTATCCATCAAGCCGATTCCGCGTCCTTCCTGATTCAGGTAAACGACAACGCCTTTTCCTTCTTTTTCAATCATTTTCATCGAAAGATGCAATTGTTCCCCACATTCGCAACGCAACGAGCCGAAAGTATCTCCTGTCGTGCAGGACGAATGCATCCGAACCAAAACCGGCTCGTCTTTCTTCCATTCACCTTTTATCAATGCAATATGTTCCAATCCATTGGATTTCTGGCGGAAAGGAATTAAGTGGAAATGACCGAATTCCGTTGGCATATTCACCATTTCTCCTTTTTCTATCAAGGTTTCAAAATTTAAACGATAGGTAATCAAATCTTTAATGGTGATTATCTTGATGCCGAATTTCTCGGATACTTTTATCAAGTCTGGTAGACGCGCCATTGTTCCGTCTTCGTTGATTATTTCTATCAATGCTCCTGCCGGATAAAGTCCGGCTAAGCGGGCTAAATCAATGGTAGCTTCCGTGTGTCCCGCTCTTTTCAAAACGCCTTTGGAACGGGCGCGAAGCGGGCTGATGTGTCCCGGACGTCCCAAATCGGAAGGCTTTGTGTTTTTATCTGCCAACGCCTTAATGGTTTCGCTCCGGTCGTGCATCGAAACGCCGGTCGTACAGCCTCCACCGATTTTGTCCACCGTGATGGTAAACGGCGTATCAAATTTCGATGTGTTTTTTGAAACTTGCATTTCCAATTCCAGCTCTGCTGAGCGTTCTTCGGTGATAGGCGCACAAAGAAGTCCACGTCCGTGCGTCATCATGAAATTGATCTTTTCGGGCGTTACTTTTTCGGCAGCTATGATAAAATCGCCTTCATTTTCACGATTTTCGTCATCGACCACGATTAGAAATTTTCCTTCCTGAAAATCTACAATCACTTCTTCAATAGTGTTTAATTTATCTGAAAACATATTTTTATCATTTTTCGGAAATATCTTCGCAATCTAAATTCAGATTTCTTAATTCCTTAGTTATTTCTTCATTTACTTTTATTGTCGTCTTTATATCGTTATTGATTTGATGCTGTTTAATAAGATGAAGGATATAAATCAAAATACCTGCGGGTAATAAAACAGCGCAGCTCCAACGTACTGCCGGCTTATTCAAAAACGATAAATTATAAGTATTTATTACCGGATAATCCATTAATTTTCCAATAATTAAATTTTCATTTGAATTGAGCATGTCTTCAATCCATTGATTCATGGATGTTAATAACCGGTCTAACTGCGAATCTCGGAAATCTTGCTTCCAGAATGAAATATAAAATGGTATCTTTCGTTTCTTTTCCAAATAAAGGCTTGCCTCTTCGTTCCATTTTTCCATCAAGCGGATATCTTGGGGATAATCAGGAAAATCCATAATTACCTCTTTTTTGAGATAATTTCTTATTTCCCGTTTGCCTAAAAGCTTTTGCAGCGCTTCTTTCCAAGCATCGGGATTCATCACTACCGAATCATTAACTGCTTTGTAGGTAAAAAATACGCCCAATGCAGCCAATATTGCGGAACTTAACCACATTCCTTCCCATACATACCATGTGCCTTGTCTTGCCATTTTCCATCCGTAGGTGTCAATCGTATAATACAAAATGAATAAGAAAACAGACAGGATAGCCGGCAACCCTAATCCGCCTTTCCGGATGATGGCTCCTAATGGCGCTCCAATGAAGAAGAACAGCAAACAAGCCAAAGAAAGAGTAAACTTCCTTTGCAGTTCTATTTGATGTCCTCTGATTGTCTTTTGCAAAACAGACTGATTACTCATCTGAAAACTAAAATCATTAGTGATGCGTTCGGCTTTCATCTTAGCGTCGTTCAATATTTGAACCTGTTTACTTGCCGGAAGACTATTATAAAATAACTCAAAATTTTTAACCGGCAAGGTGTCCACCGATTTACGACCATGCAACTGAGAGGATTGCGTCTGCTTAAATGTGCGCACATAAGCTTGATCAACAAGAGAAGGACGAATTGTCCTGGCAATACTGTCGTCTTCTGCGCTTGCCGTTCGAATATACGAAGTTAATTGAGGAATATTTTTGCTGATATCTTTGCCTTGCATCATAGATTCGTCAGCCATATTGAAATTACTGTCAAATTCTTTGAGCATTTCGCGTATAGTGAATGTTTGCCTTTGAAATGAACCATGCTGGTTTTGATTAAACCGCGAGCGATTCGTTTTCATATTCTGAAACGATTCGCCATTATACAAAGTCAAAATCAAATATTTTTTATCTTCCGACATTTTCAGCCGCCCCGAATCGGATACCATAACCGTCATATTATCATATCCTTCGGAATAATCATAAATCATCACATCCCGCAACAGTCCGGTTTTATCTTTATAGCGCACATACATATTGTATCCCGGAATATCTTTATAAAATGAACGTTCGGGAATATCCAATTCCGGCGTTTTTATTCTGAGCGAATACATGATAGTCCACAACTTTGTTTGAGCGCCGGGTAAAACATTGTTTTGAAAAACGAAAGCCAGACCGGCAATAAAAATCACAAAAATAATCAAGGGTTTCATGATCCGCAAAAGTGAAATACCGGACGCCTTCATTGCCAGAAGTTCAAAATGCTCTCCCAGATTTCCGAAAGCCATCAATGAAGCCAACAAAATAGCAATAGGAAAAGACATGGGAACCAAATAAATAGCAGCATAGAAAAACAATTCGCCCAAGACTTTAATTCCTACGCCTTTTCCTACAATATCATCTATGTATTTCCATAGAAACTGCATCAGAAAAATGAAAAGGCAGATGCTAAATGTTGCCATCAGTATTGGCAAAAAAGTACCAAGCACAAAAGAATAAAGTCTTTTTATACGAAACATGAACTCTATATTTGAATCACAAAGGTAGTACTTTTATGAATAGTATTGTGAAATATTGCGGTTTTTTATTTACAATCCCAGTACTCTCCTCAAAATTCTAAATTGAGTTTCCCATAAAGCGATAGCGCTTTTCATCTCATTTTCTTCGGCGAAGTCAGTAATTTCTAATGCAATTCCTCCTGTCAGTTCTATTTTATGCAAGCGAAATTCAAAAAAAGTTTCCTGATTTTCATCTTCCAACCAATGAAAACGAATGTAATGATAGGGAACCATTCCTGTTACTTCGGCTTCATTAGCATGGTTTCTCCATTGAAAAGTGAATAGTTTTCCATCTGCAACAACCGAATCTGCAAACCATTCGGCTAATCCGACCGCTGTGGAAATATATTCCCAAAGGCTGTTTTTACTTGCTTTATCAAGTACAAATTCAATATTAAATATCTCTTTTTTCATCGAGCGAGCTAACAATTAGCCGCACAAGATACGATATTTTTATGAATAATCCAAAAAAATTATTTTTCCCATTCCTTTATCTTCTCCAAAAAAGAATAATCAGTCATATCAATACGTAGAGGTACCAAAGCGGCGTATCCTTGCTCCAAAGCCCATTCGTCGCTCAATTTATTGTCAGGCTCCTGATTCAAAAATTCGCCTGTTAACCAATAGACCGGTCTTTCTACAGGATCTTTCATTTCCACAAATTCTTTCGTCCAGTAACCTTTCGTTTGGGAACAAACTTTCAAGCCTTTTACTTCCGAAATATCAGGAACATTCAAATTCAGACAGATTCCTTCAGGAAGTCCGCTTGCAAGCACTTTCTCAGCTACTAATTTCCCGTATTTGACAGCCTGAGAAAAATCAGCATTGAGAGAATGGTCAGTAAGCGAGACGCCTACGGATGGAATACCGTTGATGCAACCTTCAAATGCCGCTCCCATTGTTCCCGAATAAACAACACAGATTGCCGCATTGGAACCATGATTGATTCCCGATAACAACAGATCCGGTTTCCGGTCTAAAATTTTGTTCAAACCTAATTTTACGCAATCAACAGGAGTGCCTGTGCAGGAATAAACCGTAAGACCTTCTTCTTCTTTTAATAAGGTAGCCCGAATGGGATTGAAAGCAGTAATTGCACTCGACATTCCCGACCTCGGTACGTTAGGCGCAACCACTACTATTTCACCTAACGGACGAATTGCATCTATAAGATTAATAAGTCCTGATGCTTGTACGCCGTCATCATTGGTAAGTAATATTAACGGCTTGTTTTCTTTTATCATAACCCAAAATTTGCACGCAAAGATACAAAAATAAAATAATAAAATTATTAACTGAAAATGGAAGTTTTCAACATCCCCTATTGTTTTTTGAGGCAAAAAAACTGTTTCTTCAATAAAAAATAGTATTTTTGCAAACTAAATTTGATAAAAAAATTTTTATGGGAAAAATCATTGCTATTGCAAATCAAAAGGGAGGAGTAGGCAAAACTACTACTGCAATTAATTTAGCGACTTCGTTGGCGGCGCTTGATAAGAAAGTGCTGGTAGTTGATGCCGATCCGCAAGCAAATGCCTCTTCAGGATTGGGCATCAATGTGAGAGATTTGGAAAAAACTATTTACGAATGTATTATTGATGGAGTTGAGCCGAACGAAGCAATTCTTCCGACGGAAATTCCAAACCTTTGGATTCTTCCGTCGCACATTGATTTAGTAGGAGCGGAAATTGAAATGATAAAAATTCAGCAACGGGAAAAAATATTGAAAAGTGTACTGGAAAAAATAAAGGATCGGTATGATTACATTTTAATTGATTGCTCTCCTTCTTTAGGAGTGATAACCATCAACTCATTAACGGCTGCCGAGTCGGTAATTATTCCGGTACAATGTGAATATTTTGCTTTGGAAGGAATATCTAAATTACTGAATACCATTAAAATAGTCAAATCAAAATTGAATCCGAAATTAGAAATCGAAGGATTTTTACTGACCATGTATGATTCCCGTTTACGGTTGGCAAATCAGGTTTATGACGATGTTAAGAAGCATTTTGGAAATTTGGTATTTACTACTGTTATTCAGCGTAATACTAAGTTAAGCGAAGCTCCGAGTTTCGGACAGCCTGTATTATTATACGACCCCGACTCAAGAGGTTCGCAGCATCACATGCAATTAGCAAAAGAATTGATAGAAAAAAATAAAAAATAAACGATGGCAAAACAGAAATCAGTTTTAGGGGCGGGCTTGGGCGCCTTAATCTCAATGGATGATCTGAACACCGGAGGTTCGTCTTCCATTAATGAAGTGGAATTATCGAAGATTGAATTGAATCCCGATCAACCGCGTTCGATATTTGATCAGGAGACTATAGATGAATTGGCTGCTTCAATCAAATCCATAGGAATCATTCAACCTATCACTATCAGGGAAGTACAGCCGGATAAATATCAGATTATTTCCGGAGAAAGACGATACAGAGCTTCATTAATAGCAGGATTGGAAACAATTCCGGCTTATATCAGGAAAGCCAGCGACGAAAATATGATGGAAATGGCGTTGATTGAAAACATTCAACGAGAAGATTTAAATGCAATTGAAATCGCCCTGACATTTCAGAAATTAATCGACAAACACAATTTCACGCAAGAACAATTAAGCGAACGTATTGGGAAAAAGCGGGCTACTATTGCAAATTTTTTACGAATATTGAGATTACCTGCCGAAATTCAAATCGGATTGAAAGATAAAAAGATTGATATGGGGCATGCAAAAGCGCTTCTTTCATTGGATGATGCTTCCGATCAATTAATGCTGTATGAACAAATTTTGGAATATGGTTATTCGGTGCATCGAACTGAAGATATTGTAAAAGAACTCAATAGCGCTGAGTCTACTGAATTGCCTGCGGAAACTCCTCAAGCAACAAAACCCAAGCATAAAGCCTCCGAAGAATATGATGAGTTGAAAAATCAATTAGCCTCTTTTCTGGGGGTTAAAGTTTCTCTCTCCTGTAACGAAAAAGGCGCCGGAAAAATCAGTTTTTCTTTTGGTAATGAAAATGAATTGCTGAGAATATTACAGATTTTTGATTCTACGATAAATAATTAGTAATTTCGTCAATTCAATCAGTATTATAAAAATTTGAAACAGTACATCAACCTTATATTGGTTTTATTATTTATCTATCCTGTTTGTTGTATAGCTCAAACTGCCAATACAGCCGGAAAAGACAGCATTTCGACGGCGGCAAAAGATTTTATATCACGAACAGATTCGGTGCGCATTGATTCGCTTGCAACCGGTAAAGGACAAGAGAAGTATAAGGCTAATTCGACAAGGGCATTACTTTACTCTGCAATTTTCCCGGGTTTAGGGCAAATATATAACAAGAAGTATTGGAAATTGCCGTTAGTTTACGGAAGTTTTTTGGGATGTATTTATGCAATTACATGGAATGGAACTCAATACAATGGATATAGAAAAGCTTATCTCGATTTTATTGATGACGATCCAAACACCAAATCATGGGAAGACTACCGGTACGGCTCTTATAAAAGCATAGAGCCTGAAGACTGGACTCCCGACATGAATAGTAAATTTTCAAGCGCTTTGAAATCGGCAAAAGATTATTATAGACGTTACAGGGATATGAGTTATATCATTACCATAGGAGTATATGCTATTTGGATGATAGACGCTTATATAGACGCTCAATTATTTGATTTCGACATCAGTCCCGATTTGAATGTGCGCATAGAACCGGTATTATTTGACCGGACGCCATATAGTGACCGTTCATTCGGGATGCAATTAAGTTTAGTTTTTTAGATAATAAAAAAAAATATATATGAAGATTTTCTTTCTATTACTTACTTTTTTTTCAGGTTTTTATATATATGCACAAACTCCGGTCAATAAATCCGACTCCAGTTTCGTTTCTTCGGAAGCACTTGAATCTGATTCCAGTATAGTCGTTCCGGAAGAGTGGGATACAAATTTTAATAACCTCTTAAATTCATGGTATGTAAAATCTTATACAAATAGATTAAATGCTGCTGACTATGATGAAAACGTTCAGACAAGCGATTCCGTATACATGGAAAGACTGTCCAAATTACCGAATATCATTGAGTTGCCATACACTGCCACTGTCAGGAGATGTATTGATTTATATGTTGAACGCCGGCGGAGTTTTGTAGAATATATGTTAGGCTTGGAAACTTTTTATTTTCCAATGATCGAAGAAACTTTGGATAAATATGGTTTGCCCTTGGAATTAAAATATTTGACCGTTGTCGAATCCGCATTGAATCCAATTGCTCTTTCCAGAGCCGGCGCTTCAGGACTTTGGCAATTTATTATATCGACAGGGAAAAACTATGGCTTGGAAATTAACAGTTTGGTCGACGAACGACGCGATCCTGTCAAGTCGACCGATGCAGCTTGCCGGCACCTGAAAGACTTGTATGATACGTTTGGAGATTGGAATTTGGTGATTGCCGCTTATAACTGCGGAGGAGGAAATGTGATTAAAGCCATCAAGCGGGCAGGAGGAAAAAAAGATTATTGGGCGATATATCCTTATTTGCCAAGAGAAACCCGGCTATACGTTCCGTTTTTCATTGCTGCAAATTATGTGATGAATTATTATGCCTCTCATAAATTATATCCCGTACAAACGACTCTACCGACTGCTACCGATACGGTAATGGTTAGCCAATTGATTCATTTTGATCAGATTGCCGATGTTTTACAAATTGACAAAGAATTAATTCGTGCGTTAAACCCTCAATACAAAAGAGATATTATTCCGGGAAATTATCAACCCCAAATTCTGAGATTACCTGCAATCCAAGCTTACGCATTTGTTGAAAAAGAAAATGAAATTGCAAATTACCGTACAGACGAATTGTTTACTAATCGCAAGTATATTGAGAAAATCGCTTCGGATGACCGCCGCGAAAAAATAATTCATAAAGTAGCTTCAGGAGAAACGGTACTAAAAATTGCAAACAAATATGGAGTAACTTCTTCTCAAGTTCGTAAATGGAATGGTTTGAGATCCAATAGAGTAGCTATCGGAAGAAAATTGATTCTGTATGTCGATAATGGAGGATTTTCTCTTGAAAACAAAACAATACACTCTGGTACCTAAACTATAATAATTCTCTGGGTATGGATGATTCGGAAAAAATAAAATCAACGGATGATGAAATGATTCAGGAGGCATTTGATCGCTTACTAATGTGTTACTCCCATTCTAATCACCGTCAGAAATTTGAGATTATCAAAAAAGCGTTTCATTTTGCCAACAAAGCGCACAAAGGAGCCAGACGGCTTTCGGGAATACCTTATATTATGCATCCTATCGCCGTAGCACAAGTTGTGTGTGAAGAAATGGGATTGGGATCGACTTCTATTTGCTGCGCCTTATTACACGATGTAGTGGAAGATACCGACTATACGGTAGAAGATATAGAAAGCCTTTTCGGTTCAAAAATTGCACAAATAGTTAGCGGATTAACAAAAATATCAGGAGAGCATTTTGCAGACGCAGCTTCTACTTCTGCTCAGGCTGAAAACATGAGAAATTTGTTAGTAACAATGTCGGATGATATTCGGGTAATCCTTATAAAAATTGCCGATCGTTTGCACAATATGCGGACTTTAGGGTCGCATTTACTGGCGAACCAGTTCAAAATCGCCGGCGAAACCATGTTTCTATATGCTCCGTTGGCGCATCGTTTGGGATTATTCGGTATAAAAACCGAATTGGAAGATTTAAGTTTCAAATACGAACATCCCGAAGAATATGCGCAAATCAGCCGGAAGTTGGAGGCGACAGCGACTAACAGGGAGAAAATTTATGACAACTTTACGACCCCTCTTTATTCCAAATTAGATGAATTAGGCATTGCTTACAGGATACAGGAGCGGCTCAAATCGGTCTATTCCATCTGGAACAAGATGCAGACAAAAAAAGTTGATTTTGATGCGATATATGATATATTTGCCGTCCGGATAGTTTTTGAACCCAAGCCGAATATAGACGTAAAAAAGCAATGTTGGGATATCTATTCAATAATCACCGATTTATATAGAATACATCCCGGCAGGATTCGCGACTGGGTAAGTCGTCCGAAAGCCAATGGATATCAGGCGCTTCACTTAACGGTTATGGGTCCTGACGGTCGATGGGTAGAAGTCCAAATACGCAGTGAACAAATGGATGAAATTGCTGAAAAGGGATTTGCAGCTCATTGGAAATACAAAGAACATGGCGAAAATTATGCAATTGATGAACAAACCGAATTAGAACGCTGGTTAGAGCGGATACAGGATATTCTTGAAGCTCCAAGTCCAAGCGCTATGGATTTTTTGGATACAATAAAATTAAATTTGTATGCTTCCGAAATATTTGTTTTTACACCCAAAGGCGAAATTAAAACTTTACCGCAAGGATCTACAGCGCTGGATTTTGCTTACGAAATCCATACCAGTATGGGCGACAAATGTATCGGTGCGAAAGTGAACCATCAATTGGTTCCTTTGACTTACAAATTATCTTCCGGAGATCAAGTCGAAATTTTAACATCCCGTTCGCAATTTCCTCAAGAGGAATGGTTGAATTATGTTATCACTGCAAAAGCGAAAACAAAAATCGAACTTTCACTGAAAAAACTAAAGAAAGAAAAAATCAAGCAAGGGGAAAAGATAGTGGATGATTGGTTGAAAAAATACAAGATTGAATTAACGAATCCGATTTTAGACAAACTCCTTGCTTTTTACGACTATCTCAAAAAGGAACAGCTTTTTTACGCTATTGCCGAAAAACAATTGGAATTACCTGAAAATCCGCAAAAGGTACTGAAAAAAGATAAATCAGATAATTTCCTGTTGCGATACATGAAACATGCTCTCAATGCAGTTACTCCTTCATCATCAGGCAAAGAAAACGTTGAAACTAAAAATTCGGAGATGGTGTTAAATACCGGAAAAATTGATCGAAAAAAGACCTATATCCTTGAAGAAGAAGGCTATCAAAAAGAATACATTCTTGCGCCCTGCTGCAATCCGATTCCGGGAGATGAAGTTTTGGGATATATCCGCGACGACGGACAATTGGAAATACACAAACGTTCTTGTAATCAGGCACTTACTATTAAAAGCCGTTATGGTAACCGTATTATTTCCTGCAATTGGGCAGGACATAAATCGTTCTCTTTCCCCGGCACGATCAACATCAAAGGCATTGATCGCATGGGTATTTTGAATGAGATTACCCAAGTGATTACCAATGATTTATCGGTAAATATGCGAAAATTGGTTATAGATACTAACGGAGGCGTATTTGAAGGAACAATTGGAGTTACTATTCATGATGTTGATGATATCAATCTATTAACGAGTCGCTTGCAGAAAATAAAAGGTATTGAGAGCGTGAAAAGGGTGATTGAGTAAAAAAAATCTCTTTATCAAAAATCTCAAATTCATCAGCATCCATCCATGCAGGAAATTTCTCGCGAAAATCATCCAATAAATCTTTTCGCAGGACGCCGGTAATTACCGATTCTTCATTTACGACAGATTCCATCATTAAATTTCCTTTGAAATCAATCAAAACAGAATCTCCGTGATGATCATTGTCTTGTCCGTCTTTTCCAATCCGGTTCACTCCGCAAACATAACATTGGTTTTCCAGCGCGCGTGCAAGCAAAAGTGTTTGCCATACTTTTGCACGGGCAAGGGGCCAATTAGCAGGACAAACCAAGACGTCATATTCGTTTTTCCGGTTTCTAATCCAAACAGGAAAACGTAAATCGTAGCAAATAATAAGCCGGATATTCCACTCTTTATAAGGAATAACCAATCTTTGGTCGCCGGCTGAAAAATGTTGATTTTCAAAACCCATCCTGAAAAGATGGCGTTTATCGTAGAACCATTCTTTTCCTTCGGGTTCGATGAAAAAACCACGGTTAAAAATTTGTCCGGCATCATCTTTTGCCAAAAAACTTCCACATATCGCTAAACCGTATTCTTCCGCCCAGCGATGAATGGTTTTCACGGTTGTGCCGTCATTGGTTTCCGCTAATTCAATAGTTTGTGTTGAAAATCCGGTAGAAAACATCTCCGGTAAAACCGCTAAATCGCTTTTACCGGAGAGTTTTTTTATAAGATTTCCATATTGTTCGAAATTCTTTTCTTTATCTTCCCAGAAAATTTCAGTCTGAACAAGACTGATTCTCAATTCATTCATTCAGTTGATTGCAAATTTTTTAGGATGTTTAGCCTTCACGTCCTTATAATAACTTTTAATTTTCTCCATATCACTTTTAATATCGCCTGTCGGATGAAAAATCTCCGCAACGCCGACTTCTTTTTTTGAATAGTCGATGTAAGCCAAAGTTATCGGAACATTGGCATTCAAAGCAATATAGTAAAAACCGGTTTTCCAATGAACGTTTTTACTTCGTGTGCCTTCCGGAGAAATTGCCAGTTGCAAATGGTCTCTCGAATGGAACAGTTCCACCATTTGGTCGGAAACCGAAGCTCGTTTTTTCCGGTCAACAGGAAGCGCTCCTAAAGAATTTAAAAAATATTTTAAAGGAAAGACGAACCATTCTTTTTTCATCAAAACATGCGGGTTGCCGCCGATTGATCGATAAAAAGCCATTCCGATTACAAAATCCCAATTGCTGGTATGCGGCGCTACGCAAATAACGCATTTTGCAGGGATTTCCACCGGCAATACATAGTTCCATCCCAACAGTTTAAGGAAAAAGCCGTATATTTTTCGCATGATTATTTTGTAGCTTCAATCATCGCCCGAAAATAACCGATTGATTCTCCTATTCCGGTAAACGGATCATCCATGTAGCGTTCATATTCCAAACTGACTACACCTGTGTAGCCAACAGCTCGCAACATATTGATAAATGCAGGAATATCAATCAATCCTTTGCCAACTTCAACCGAACGTCCGGCTTTCGTTGAACCGGTCACATTTTTCAGATGAACATCAAACACGCGGGATGAGTATTTTTGTAAATCGGCAATAGGGTCTTTGCCGTTCCGGTAATCATGACCAATATCCAAACACATTCCAATTCTCGGATCCAAATCTTTTACGTGATTCCAGATCTGTTCGGCATCCTGATAATCAGCCTGATCCGGTCCATGCAAATGAATTGCAAAATTAAAACCGTATTCTTTCACTTTTTTATCTACGTAAGGAAGCAGGTCGACACTTGGTACGCCCACAATCAGCCTCACTCCTACTTTCTTAGCGTATGCAAAAGCATTGTCTACTTCTTCTTTACTTTTCATATATATCGGTCCTACAGCATAACCGGTTATATCTTTAGCCGCCAACTTGGCTTTGAAATCGGCAATCTGCGCATCCGTACTGTTTAGCGGTAAATGAAAATCTTTGATACAGAGATAGTGAATATCCATTTTTTGCATTTGATCCAAAGTTTTATCCACATCAAATTTTAAGAATGAATAACCGGCAATTCCCAATTTGAACAGTTCGCCTGTTTCCGGTGGTAATAAAGTTCCTTGTATTTCCTTGATTTTGATATTTTTGAAAAATACTTCATCGCCATGATCCTGCAAAAGGATATAGCCTTCGGCGAGATTTCCGAAATTAGGCCAGTTGGCATATTTACTGTATGCAACCAAAGCATTAAATTCCTGTGTATTTCTTGTATAATCAAGAATTTTCACATCATTCAGATAGTGTTGAACTCGATTGCCGTTTACGATAATCATAGCCGTATTAAATCCTGTTTCATCAAAGCGGTAGTTTGGATTCGACCGGTCGGGCGCAATCAAGTCATAAAGCGATCCCAACTGACGATTTCCCTTTACACCTAATTTTGCATCGGGATGATTTTTGTCGTCAAGTATCTGAAATTCGCAGCCGATAGCCGACCCGTCGCCTTTATTCAAGTCGGGATCAACAAAATATTTAATTCCACTGTTAGCGCCTTTGGTAATTTTGAAATCGACTTTCAATATGAAATTTTTATATGTTTTTACCGTGATTATATCGCCTCCATTAGCAGATTCAGCTCCATTACTTGGCTGTACGCTTAACATTCCGTTTTGAATTGTCCAACCTTTTTCGGGAAAAGTAGCGATTTTGGCTCCACGCCAACCTTCGGTTGTTTTGCCGTCCCACAGCAATGCCCATCCGTCTTGTTTTTCCTTAGCTGTCAATGTATTATCTTGGCTGCTAAGCGGTCGTACCAAAACGACGGCAAAAAATAAAAAGATTATTCTTAAAATATTTTTATTCATTTTTTTAATTCCTGATTATTAATTCCTAATTCCTAATTCCTAATTCCTAATTCCTAATTTATAATTTATAATTTATAAAATTCCTCCCACCCCGAACGCGGCGGAATTTGCGTCAGCATCGCATTTGCATAAGCATTATTGGTAATCTGCTTGGTATTCCGGTCGAAAAGGATTTTTGTATTCAGTCGCTGGGCAATTACTCCAAGCGCAAATATCTGACTCAAAGAACCATGAATTTCAAAAGGCGACCGTGTTTTTTCCTGACCCTGACATGCCAAAAGAAAATTAGCAAAATGGTTGGAAGGACTTTTGGGAACAGGAGGTAATTTAGATTCCATTTCTTTCGCTTTTTCCGGAGGAATAATCGAAAGCGTACTGCCGTGCGAACCGCCCTTGAAGATTAAGTCTTTGCTGTAAATAATTTTACCGGGGTTCAACTTAGCCGGCTGCAATTTACCTCCTGCTACCTGCGGAATGTTCGGATCAAGTTCTGAAACGCCGTATCCTTCCGGTACGGCAGGAATATTATTAACTCCTTCATACCATGTAATATCAATGGGAGGCATATTTCCGCGTTTGGGAAAACGAAACAATAAAGTGCTCGCTTTCGGGAAAATATAATCATTGTGACCTTCAGCTTTCAAAGGATTCACTTCGTAAGGTAAACCTATTTCCAGAAATTCATGGACAGTATCGAGGATATGCGCTCCCCAGTCGCCCAATACACCCATACCGAAATCGTACCAGCTGCGCCAGTTTCCCGGATGATATTTTTCGTTGTATCCGTGATGCATAGCAGTTGTCAGCCAAAGATCCCAGTTCATGGTCGGTGGAACAGGTTGTGCATCAGGATAGCGGCTCATTTTGGAATCCCATGGATACCAGCGCCGGTCGGCATTCATGTGAGCGGTTACTTCCGTTACATTTTTGATAATACCGGCATCTTTCCATGCTTTAAACTGGAAATAGTTGGCTTCTGAATGTCCCTGATTTCCCACTTGTGTAACTAAATTTTTTCGTTTCTGAGCCGCTGCAATCATCAGTTCGGCTTCATAAAACGTGCGTGCCATAGGTTTTTCCACATAAACGTGCTTTCCCTGCGACAGAGCCAGCATGGCTACCGGAAAATGAGAAAAATCAGGAATAGCAATGGAAACAGCTTCAAATTCATTTCCAATCTTGTCGAACATTTCCCTGAAATCTGTGAATTGCTTGGCATTAGGAAATTTATTTATCATCTCCAGTGTATGAGGAGCGCCTAAGTCCACATCGCAAAGTGCCACAACATTCGCCAAACCGGTCTTGTCAAACTCAGTGATAATTTCGGCTCCCCGGTTTCCTATGCCAATACACGCAAGGTTGATTTTGCGATTAGCGCCGGCAACCCGCGCCGTACTGGCAGCCGTCATCGAACGTAACTCACTCATATTGCCCAAAGCAAGTCCTGCAGTAGCTAATCCGCTTGTTTTTAAAAAAGTTCTTCGTGAAATCATAGTAGCAAAATTATTATAAAAAATCAATGCAAAATTAAAATTTATTTCTTGGTTTTCATAACAAATGTTTGTTTTTTTAGAGCAATGCGTTGAAATAAATGTTCAATTTGCCTCAAACTCCATTCAATCTTCAAACAATTCTTTCAAATCAATTTCAAGACCATCAAAAATGCCGACAGGAACTTTGCCGGATAGTTCGTAAGTTGTTCCTTCATCATATTTTCCTGTTTCCTGCAGGATGTAAACGGTAAGACCTTTCTCGTTCGGATAGACCACCCAGTACTCTTTTACTCCGGATTGTTCGTATAAATCATATTTTTCCCGCAAATCGCGTTTGGCAGTAGAGGGAGATTGCACTTCAACAATCAAATCCGGAGCGCCGATACAGCCGGCGTCATCTAATTTACTTTTATCACAGATGACACAGATATCCGGTTGTACGACCGTATCAATCTTTTCATTGGCTGTTTCGCCGTTTTTAGGTAAACGGACGTCGAAAGGAGCGTGATATATTTCACATTTGCCTTTTCTCTTTTTCACAAACCATTTAAAAATTGCTAATAATTCGGAGGATATTTTTGCATGAAATCGCGAAGGAGCAGACATTAATTTGTATGCCACGCCATTAATCAATTCTCGTCGCTGTTCATCCATC